>Ga0169931_10011336_pt1 | contig 12573 bp, 9 predicted proteins | sample Kivu_15m_20L_FD_129675 | JGI IMG/M metagenome (GOLD analysis project Ga0169931, IMG submission 129675) | Freshwater microbial communities from Lake Kivu, Western Province, Rwanda to study Microbial Dark Matter (Phase II) - Kivu_15m_20L... | ecosystem: Environmental > Aquatic > Freshwater > Lake ...
GCGACCACCCGCCGCGGAGTGTTTGCGCGATCCGGCATGCGACCGGATTATGGTCGCTGCGCATCGTGGGGAGCATTCTGGTTATCCCGAAAATTCGATTGCTGCGATTCGGGCCGCCGCGCGAGGGGGCATTTCGCTGGCCGAGATTGACGTGCAGGTGAGTGCGGACGGCGTGCTCGTGGTGATGCATGACGGTACGGTGGATCGCACGACCGATGGCGAAGGCGAAACCAGCTCGTTTACCTGGGCGCAGCTGCAGGAATTATTACTCGATGGCGGCGACCCGGATGACCCCGAAACATCGCGCATTCCAACGTTCGAGCAGGCGCTCGCCGTTGCGCGGGAAGAAGGGATCAGTCTGTACGTAGACATTAAAACCTCGCGTACGGATCTCATTGCCCAGGTCGTACATACCGGAAATTACGAAGATATTGCATTATTGCGCGACGATATCCCGGCTATTGCTCCGCTGGCGAATGAGACGCCTGCGCTCTGGTTTCTGGCCGCTGTTTCCTCCATGGAAGACGTTCAGCTGGCGCTCGATACCTTTCCAGACCTCGGTGTTGTGGAATATACGGAACCCTTCGTAAATCCGGAAATTGTCGCCGAAATTCGGGCGCTCGGCCTGCATGTGCAGCAGGACGTGATCGCCGGCGGGGATTTTATTGGACAGATCGGCGATATTTCGGGCTGGCTGGAATTCCTGAATGCCGGCGTTCTGGTGCCGCAGTCTGATTTCCCGCTGCTGCTGTTGCCCGTCGTCGAAGAATGGGAAAGGCAGCAGCTTTCACAGGGCGATAATTGATAGAGAGGAACGCCAAAAACCAACGCTACTGCTGCTGTTGCTGCTCGCGTTGCTGACGAGCGCGCTCTTCCATGGCTTCCTGGCGCCGCACGGCCATTCGATTGGCCAGGCTCTGGCGCAGGCCATCGGCGCGATCTTCGTTCAGCAGGTCGCAGCCCACAAGCTCCAGCCAGTGCATGGTGCCGGCCAGCTGATCGGGCATGGTGTGGCGAGGCAATAATAGCTGGTCAGCGGTAATGTGCACCAGCCGGTCTTCGCGCCGAATACGGGAGACCACTTCGAGTTGTCCGCTTGCGCCTTCGCCGTAGTAGCCGGCCAGGTCGACGAGGGCCATGCACTCCGAGCCCAGCGCGTTCAGCAATGAATCCTGCGACAGGTCCCACTCGTGGGTTTCCAGCACTTCGCCCTGTTCGTTGATGACCTGAATGGTGGTTTGTCCCGAAAAGGTCTCAATCGCTTCCACGGTTTGCGCGAGCGACTCGCGCGGCGGATCATTGGTAAGCTGAATGGTCAGGTTATACCCCGTGGTATTCACCACATAGAGCGTGACCTTTTCGCTCAGAATCTGCCGCAACCCAAAGGGCCCTAGTCCCAGCATCCAGGGAATGCCGCCCAGAATGCCGAGCGCGAGCACGACAAACAGGATGGGCAGCAGAATCGAGTCTTTCGGAGGGGGCGAGTCATGCCAGTCGCTGTCGGTGTTCGGGGCGTCAGGATTGGCGGGAGTCTGGGTCATATGGGGCCTCAAACCATGCAAAGCTGCGAGCCGCGAGCCAGTGCCTCAGGGCACCGCATCCTGCAACGCTCGCGCGTAGATTCTTTCGACGTCACTGAGCATGGATTCGTTCCATGCTGGATTCTCACGGTAGAGTGGGACGTCGTGCGCGAGTGTGGGCAGATAGCGCTGCATCGAGATCGCCTCGAGCTGCTCGCGCGATGCCCCCGACGAGAACGGAGCACCGTGAATGACGGCTGGCAACATGCCGCAGAACGACAGCGTGCCCTCATCGAACCCGGCAAGATAACTCCGAATGGCGCCCATATTGCCGGCAGACATCTGTTGCACAACCTGCCACGGGTCGGGACACGACTCTACGCCAGCGACCATCTGCAGCGTGGTCCAGGGGCTTAACCATGACACCTGAAACGCGATCGAGGGCTCCCATGACCGCATGTACCAGCTCAGGGAGGGGTGCGGCTCTTCGTACCAGACCGGGTTGGTGATGGTGGACTGCAAGGCCATGGGGCGCTCCTGAAGCTGAATCTGCAGCCACGCGGTATCGATCGCGCCCGCGAATTGCCCCAGCGTATGCAGGGGTGCCGTTAGAAAATGCTGTCCGTAGGAATCCACACGAGATGACGCCTGCACGCGGGTGCGCAAGGTCACAAAATCGCCGGGATTGCAGGCCAGCTGAATGAGCTCGCCTTGCTCGAAGATCATGTCGGCGATCGCCGGGTCGCGGCGCACCGGAACAGTCGAGGTATTGGCAGGGCGGCCGTCAATCCAGACTTCGATGGTCGAATCAGCGCCCGTGCCCACCACGGCGAGCGGCACAACCTGCGCCTCAATCGCAATGCAGTGCAGTCGAAGCTCCAGGTCCCAGCTCCATGCGTCGGGGTTGCCGCTATTGCGTGCGTCGATCGCAGGTGTGACCTGCACGCGCACCGCCGTGACTTCGACGCCGGCGGTAGCCCCGGGGAACCAGGATTCGTCCATGGCCCGCAGCGGCAACAAAAATGCCGACGCGGAGCTGACGCCCATCAGGCACTGGAAGGCGGCGGCTCCGAGAATGGCGCGGCCCAGGCGCGTTCCGACGCGGGCGCGATCCCGTGTACGGATCATGGCTGGTTACCTCGTCGACAGGGGAGAATCAGAAGTGAACGCCGGCGCCCAGCGTGATCACGCTGTTGAAGATGCGGGTCGAACGTTCTTTGCCGATCGACATCAGGTCGCGGTTGTAACGCACTTCGGCAAAGAACCCCATGCCACCTGCGCGCAAGCGGGCGCCTGCGCCGAGCACCATTCCGACGTTGGTCGACCGCAGAATGCCATCGAGGCTGGGCGTGGTGGTTTCGTCGAGCGCGAAGACATCGTCTTCGGTGACCAACCGGCTCGAGATACGAAAACCACCCTGCGCGCCCACCAGCGCATAGGGCTTGATGGGACCGGGGATGATATCAACGCGGGCGACGGCCGCGAGGTTGATGTAATCCAGGTTAAAGCGCGCTTCCTGCTGTTCGGCTGCACTCGGGAGGGTTCCCTCAAACTTGGCGCCCTGCTGGCTGTACGTCAGCTCGGCGGCAAGGCGTACGGGCAAACCCGGGAGCTTCTGCATCATGACCAGACCAGCCACGAGACCTACACGGCCACCCTGTAGCCCGAAGTTGTCTCGATCCGGCCCTGCGAGGCTGGCAAAATTGACACCCGCGCGTGCTCCCCAGTCAAAGGCCATCGCGGGCGACGCAAAAGTCAGCAGCGTCGCGAACAGCATACCAATCCAGATGATTCTCTTCATAATGACTCCATTCCTGAACAATGGCGCAAAGCATTCCTGTTACGTTCCACCCTTGGCATGGACAGGATTACATCGCAAGTCAACCCACGGACATTCCCGGACGCCGGGTGACCAGACATGAGCGACAAGGACGCCGGGCGGTGGCCGAGTGCAGCATGGCGGTTCGCGTTAGACGAACCTGACAGCACCGGTGCACAGACAGACAGGAGCGTTCGGTTATTCATCACGGTCGCGCCCCGCTTACATGGAAGACCAGCTGCAAAGCTGCTCTCGAGACCACAGGTAACGTGCGATGCCCTAAAAGTAGGGGTAATACCGCAATAGCCATTCAGCGCGCGCGCAGGGGTCCTGATTTGGACAGTTGGGTAGCAGGTGGGTGCGGATCATCCCTTCCTCCTGCACCAGCGCTTGCAGCGCGCCAACGGCCTGCTCCTGGTTTTTATGCCGGACCGCCTGATGCAGCGACTCCAACAGCCTCAGGAACATCTGTTGTTCGGCGCGAAGCGGTTTCAATGCCTCTGCATGCAGCACCAGGCCGGGATCGTGTAGTCGGCGGAGCGCCAGACGCCAACGCAACAGACAGGGTTCCACATTGGCCACCGTGACCCCATGTTCACGAATCTTCCGGTCACAGTCGGTGGCCATGGCAATCTCGCCCAGCTCTACCAGCGCCCTGAACCGGGCAGCCAGCACCCAGGTCAACGATGGGGAAGCTGCGTCTATCTCGGGTTCTACGCTGCGCCACAGGTCATCGACCTCATCGAGCAACGAGGCGTCTCGAAAGGTGCCAATGAGCAGGTAAAGGACGCTCAGCGGATACGTGGCGTCGGCGGCCTCGAATCGCTCGATCCAGCCGCGGGTAGCGGCCATGCTGTCGTCCCATGCCTCTTGCAGGCGGCCCTGCGCCTGACGCCGGCGCCCGCGGGCCCCCAGCAGGCGCAGCTCCGCAGCGGTCAGATCCCTGCCCACGGGCAACCAGCCTTCAAGCAGCGTCTCGACGGCGGTGTCATCGCTTCCAACATCCGTCGCCTGCTGCACAACGTGCGCAATCCAACCCACAGCGACATCGACCGGGCAGGCGCGCAGAACCTCCTCATGAGGCAACTCCACGACCTTCTGTTGGTGAGCGTGCCGAGCCGAGGCGGCCACCACCCACCGAAAACGTCCGTGAATGGCGTTGTCCTCAGGCACCAGATTCAGCAGCGCCTGATGCGCCTCCAGAATGGGACGCCAGTCCTTGATGTCGCCGCGTCCCAACCGACCCGAGGTGTGCCCATAAAAAGCCCGGCGCAACTGGTGATCCGCCCAGAGCGCAAGGTTGGCGCGCTCCGCCGCTTCTTCACCTACCGCATAGGGATGAATCTGCGCCATTCGCTGCTCGTGGGTCATGCTGTGCGTCCACCCGAACGCGACATCAAAAGCTTCCTGCAGCGTACTCACCTCGCACCACTCGGGCACAATCCCCTGCTGCATGCGGACCGCGCGCGATGCCTCCTCCAGCTTTCCCTGATTCCTGCAGACCAGAAACTGGACGCGTCCATAATCTTCAGGAATCGAGGCCGTCGCCGCCAACGCCTTGCTGGTCAGACCATCGACACTCCGAACATTCCCCGCATCGTCCAGCTCACCGCTGGCAAAAAGGGTCACGCGCAACGGTACTCCAAGCCGCTGCGATGCCAGGCTGAGCGCCACCGACAGATCGCGCGACTGGCCGCTGACCACGCCGTCGCTCACGCCTGACCATGAGCGATCGCGCACCTGCACACCCGAGGGCACAGGTGGGCGTGTGGCCAACCCCAGAGAGACGGGTAAATGCCGATCAACCAGCTTGAGCAACCGCTCCGTATTCGTGCGATCTTCCTGCGTCAGCTGTTGTGCGTGGCGACGCATCGCCTGCCACAGGTGCATGGTACCGCTCGGCTTTCCCGACACCGACACGCTCTCGGTCACCAGCGGCACCATACCCGGCGCCACCCATCGGCCGCTGCTGTTGCGAATGTATGCCTCGAGCGCCGTCGTCTCTCGCATTCCCTTCCTCGGTTCAGACCTCATGCTCACGCATCAGCGACTCTTCGCTATCTGGTAAGCGTTATTTTCAGGTCCATCACGATATGTCGTCGTCCAGCAGCAGCTCCAGCGTTCCGCCAGTCCACCAGTCCATGGGACACACGAGGGCAGCTCGTTCCAACATTTCGGTCGCGAAGGTGACACGCAACCCCGTTCGCATCACGAGGTCAGTGCCTACCTCATCGATCGCACCTGTTAGCGAATCCAGCGTAGCGCTTCGCCGCTCACGCAGCAGCACCAGCAGGTTCTCGAGCATATCGCGGCGTTCGGCCAGCGCACGCAGCCGCCAGGCAGCCGAGTACAGATCGTCGGACGAAACGGGGTCAGGCAGTCGTGTTTGGTCCTGAAGGCTATCGTACAATACAGCGGCCAGTTGTTCCGCCCAGGCGTTCACCGTCGCTGTTTGCGCCGGGGTCCACGTTGCTGCCCACGCCAGCTGCTCGTCGGGCACGCCCGAATCAGGCGCGACTTCAGCGAGCCTGGCCACCATGCCCACCGTCAGTACACGCTGCTGTTCGACCGAAAGATGCTCCAGCATACGCTTCATCAGCACTTCCAGTGGCGCGTCTCCAACCTTCGCCAGCCACTCCTGCACCGGGGCATCCGGGTACTCCAGCCCTGTCCCCAGAGACATGACGATCTGACCCACGGTCAGCTCAGGCGAGCCATCGCCAAACTGAACCCACACGCAGGAACCATCTGCGAACTGCACCAGCGCACCATCCGTCTGTCCGGAGTCACGGACAAACAGCTCGCGCTGCAGACCGAATTCATCCGAGTGCAGCACACCACTGGCTATGCCGACCGTCTCCACCGGCTCGGCGGCCATACTGAGCCGCAACAGGGCAGGATCTTCGCTCGCACGGAAAAGCCGGATGCCGGTCAAACCATGAGACCAGCAGTATTGCTCCTGCCAGCACTCCGGATCGAGCACACGCGAGACCACGTCCTTGTCGAGGGATGCCGTCGGCTCTCCTGTCCACAACGGAAGTTCCTGCAGCGCGTCCTGAATTCTGGCGCGCGCCACAAAGGCCCGATGCTGACCCGGCACCGAGATCCGTGCATCTGGCGCACGCTGTGCACCGAGGCGGGCCTCGGCCTGTTCAATGTAGCTCTGGATGGATTCCACACGGCCTCGCTGTGCACCGGTGCGCGTCTGAGCCAGCTTCAGTATTTCATGGATCGGTTTCATGCGGACCTCTACGCCGTGAAAATCGGTCGGCGTACAGAGAGAAATGCAGGTGCACATCCGTGCTGACAGTTAGTCTTCCTCTGCACCATCTACCGTATCGCGTTGATTCAGATTTTCGACCAGTTTCAACAACAGCGTGAGTTGTGCATTTGTCGTGTCTGGCACCTGGTGCTTTCCTGCAAGGGCGTCACGCACCCACTCACGCCAGGCCGCGCGCACCCGGCTGTGCGTCGCGTGCACCCGAGTCCGCGCCAGCTCCACCTGACGTTCATCCTCAAAGAGCGCGTCGCCGTACATTTGCCGGAGAAGGTCCTCCACAGTGAGCTCACGCAGTCGCAATGCCACCAGCAAAGGCGTCACAGTCTGAATGGTCTGATTGAAAGGCGCGCGGCGCGTCGCGGCCACCTGAGGCGCGAGCCGAACGAGCAGCTCCAGCGTCCGTTGAAGCTGTTCCGAACGCTCCCGCTCCAGCAGCGACGAGTCGGGGCGCCACGAGGCCAGACGCTCCTGCAGGTTCGCATCGAACATGGCCGCACGCTCGGCCTCCTCGCCCAGCGCGTCCTCCACATGCACCTCGTTGGGCGCCTGCCAGGCCGGTCGAGCGTTGGCCGCCCGGCGCAGCGACGCGATTCGGTTCTTCGTGGTTATGACGATATACGATGCCGCCTCACCATCGGTGGCAAACGACACCTGACGCAGCTGGCCCGCTCGCCACAACCGCAACATGATGTCCTGAATCAGATCATCGGCGTCGCACAGCAGCGCGGCGCTCAACCGTTCGCGACGCACGACGCGTTCTACCGCGTTTTGCACAGTCGCCGCCGTCGAAGCGGCACGCCGCCCTGTAAAAGCGTCTGCACAGAAGGAGGTCAGAGCCACAGCAATGCCGTTCATTTATCTGCCCTCCGGCACAAACGTCTGAATCTGTTCGCGTGCCCAAACCCCGGGAATCGACTGCAGGTCAGCGTCCTCGACCTGCTGCCGCTGTCCCAGCAACAGCTCAGACACCAGCTGATGCGCCTGGCCGGTGGCGCCGACCGCTGCCCGACCCTGCACACCGCGCGGCTGTGCGCCCCATGTCGTGACCCCTCTCTCCTCCATCTTCGACAACTCCAGACGACGCTGTGAAGTCAGCCGGTGCAGGCCATTGGCCACCCAGTCGGCCATGACCCACGCACCACCCAGATGACCCCGATACGGTTCAATCCCGGCGCACGACCAGTGCACCCGCATACCATGCTGGTGCTCAAATTTCTCTGCCCAGTCTGGATCATAGCTGCGGTGCAGGTACGACGGGTTCACGCGCACCCGTTGGCCCGTCGTCGGGCAGTCGACGTTTAGCGCCTGCACGTAAGTAGCGACATGAATGCCCGGCAGGGCGGCGGTACGCCCAGCCAGCAGCGCGATCGCGCGGCGAACGAGCGCACTGTACGCATCCAGCCACGCGGCGCCCGGCGCACCTTCGCCCGACCAGGTAACCGCCAGTACATGCACCGGCATCCCAGAAAACCGGGCGGCCTGCTCCATCGCATCGCGCATGACCAGCCGAACGTCGGCCACCAGATCGTCCATGTGCTCGCAAAACTGAGCCCAGCGCTCACTCACGCGCCGCTCCAGCAGCCGGCCCAGCTGTCTCACCGTCGCATCGGTGCGGAGAGTCTGGTCCTGCACCATTCGGTTCAGCTCCGTCACGAGCGAGCCGGGCGCGCACACCTCCAGCAACTCACGGATGCGCCAGGCCTGCTGGTGCGCCAGGTGCGGAACCGTGGTGGGTGACACATCCAGTGCGCGAGCCAGCATCCAGACGTGACACCGCATGTCGGTGGCGTGCATGGGCCAGGGCAACCACGAATAACGTGCCTGAAGTCGCGCTTTCAAATCGCGGTCAAAGGCAGGCACCGCCACGTCGGGCAACAATATACCAGCCACGGCGCACGCCCAGGGCTTTGGCTCACTGAACGACCCCGTCTCGTCGATGAACAGGGCCCAGGTTTCCGTGTCTGACTTCATTCGGTGCTCCACCGACAGGCGATCCGTGCAGGTCGGAAAGTGTGCCAGTGCTGTGTAGAATGGGCAAGTACATTAGAACACCGCACCAACCTGAATAAAGGGCCCGTATCGCACATCCACAAGATTGAACTGTGCGCGAGTCTCATCATCATCAAAATTTTCCTCATCAGTCTCGGCGTCTTTCGGCTTTCCCGCGAATCCACGCCACTCGCCCCAGACGCGTGCACCAATTCGGGTGTAAAATCCAAGCTGACCCAGACCCGCAAATCGTCGATAGAGCAGAAGCCCAGCCTCCAGCTCACCGAAGGCCGAGAAGGTGACGGGCGTCTTCTCAGTTTTCTCGGCTGCACCCGTCGGACGAGCGATGGCAACCCCCGCACCTAAAACCGTGTCCAGATAGAACCGGCTCATGCGGGTCTCGTACTTCACAGCATAATCCAGCAGCGAATAGCCAAATATCAGGCCGATATCGTGCATTCGGGTGGGTTGAACCCTGGCTTCCCGAAACGAAAACGACGCCTGACCGCCTTGCCTGAAATACTCATAGACGGGAATCTGCGTATCAAAGTTCTGATAACGAAGACCATAGCGCATGCGATAAATATTCATCGCTGATAACCACACCTCGCTTGCCTGAGTCTCAATCAGTCCCGGAGTGAACTGATTAGAAGAAAAATCCTGAATTTCTGCACGCATACGGGACGAACGAAATTGCAGCTGCAAATCATGATTTCCCAGCAGGCGATCGACGGAAATGAGGCCTCGAAGCTGACGAGCCAGCAAGGGCGGTGCATCCGCAAACAGTTCATCCTCGACATCCGATGCAATGGACTGCGCCCATGACATCCCCAGCCGGGTTCGACCCACTCGACCCTCCAGCGTTGCCTCGGTCTGCAGGGCCGCACCCACGTCATAGCGAAGATCATAGGCTACTGCGCCGTCCAGATCTTCCGAGTTGGGCGAGATACTCCACATTTCCCATGGCCGATACCAGACCCCACCACCGGCCATAAAGAAGAACGGTCTGTACCGAGGGAATCTTGGCTCTGCGACCGTCACACGCGTCTCACCCGCCGGAATTCGAACACACCAGCCCGACGGCACCTCGGGCGACTGATTACCGCCCAGCGAGAGCCGAGCCGATTGCCCTTCGCCAAAGCAGACCAGAGAAGAACCAGACGACATGGAACTGGCGGCCACTCCCCAACCAAAATTAAATACCTCAGACGTCAACACCTGCACTGGCCCCACAACATGACCGTTGCCATCCAGCTGCGCGATGCGAATGCCCTTGTTGAATGCGTTGCGATAAAAATAATACCAGATGTGCACACCTGCATCATCCACAACCACATCGGATTCAAACCCTGACTCCGCCGTATCGATAGACACATCAGCCTGCATGCCGGCTGATGTCACGCCCGCATACCGCAAGGAGCGGCTCTGTGGCTCATAATAAATCACATAGGACACTCCGCGGCCGGTCGACACAAAGTGCCAGTCATAGGCCGAGGTAACTTCACCCAGTATCTCGCGATCCCTGTAAATACGCAGCTCGGTCCCCACACGGATTGCCCACATCAGCTGACCGTTCGCGTCGGCTATCGCTTTCGCCTGCACGCTACCCATATTGCCAATCCGCATCGGGTTTAAACTGTCTTCCGCTTCGGGATCATGACGTTCAATAGCCTGAACCTGCACAACCTGTTCCTGTTGATAGGCCAACACCATTTCGGGTGTTGCCCGATTGCTGGTCGTCTCTGGCCGGGCATTCTGCAGGACGATATGGTACCAGCGTCCATCCGGCGCCATGCTCACGCTCAACGAACGGTAGTCTGTAGCCGCGACATTGGTCAGCGCCACGTGACGAACACATGATCCATCGGCGCACCACATCGAGAAAATATCCCGTCGAATCTCTGCGTTCTGGCCCTCACCCACAATGAACTCGCGCGTACAATGGCCCAGAAATCCTGTATTCGCTACGGACTCCCACTGACATGACGCACTGGTTGGAAGTTCGGTCGACCAACGCTGGTAAAGCAAACCGCTTGTGCTGACTGGACCCACCTGGCTCGCCGTGGCAACCACAAATCCACCATCAGGCATCGATATCGATGCCTGAGGCAGATCCTCCATCCAGAATGCAGCATGACGCAACTCCGATCGGATTCGCTCGGCCCGCGCCGAGTCCGAAGGATCAGACTGCGCCCACGCCCAACCACCTGAAAAAGCATAAAACAACGCCACTATAACGGAGATTTGAACTCTGATTCTCATGTAACAATAACACCCGTGCGAAACCTATGAACGGGCAGCCAGCGTCCTTCATTTCGCGCCACCCAGAGCGCTGTATACAGAACGGCGCTGTCATGGGTCAATACCCGAATCACAGACACATTCGCTCGCTATAGCCCGCTCTCGACATCCTGCAATTTAGACCAATTCAGACACCATGACACCGTCGTGTCGCTACGGTAACATCAGACAATCCCACCCTGGCTTACCCTGTGTGCATGCAGCACCGTTTTTACCTGATCTCCCTCTGGTTGCCGCTCGCGCTCCTCGCCGCTTGCGCAGATGTAACCACGCCCAGCTCATCCGATGACGCCAGAAGGCCCGACACATCGTCTGCCGATACGGATGATGGCGGCGATGATCGAGACACCAGCACCGCCGATGTGCGCGACATCGGCCGCGATGACGCCAGCGACGATGTGCAGGGCGATGGCCTGTCCGACGCCAGTGTCGTTCAGGACGTCAGCGACGATGCCACCGACGCCCTGCAAGACACTGGGAACGGCGACAGCGGCGCCGAAGACACCAACCTGTCCGAGCTGCTCGACGACAGCGGTTCCGATATCGCGGATACCGACGCAGCCGATGTACTCGGCGATAGCGTCGAACCCGATGCGGCCGATGCTGCCGATGCGACGGACGTGGCGAATGACGCGACGGCCGACTCGGAGACCGGCGACTCTGACGCAGCCCTGACGTGTGAAGGCGGCTTGCCACCAGGGCTCTGGTACCCCGACGCCGACGGGGACGGGTCTGGCGATGGCCTAGTCGAGCCCACCATCGCATGCGATGCACCGGCAGGCTTCGTAGCGAGCCGTACAGACTGTGATGACGCCGACAGCCTGTTGCCTTCGCCAGGGACACGCTCGGTTCCGTTTATCGGCGCGCTCCGCGTGCCGCCATCCGGCACCGCAGGCACCACAACCCTGAATATCCCCGTGGATTCAGCTGGCATTTTCGCTTCGATGTCCGTCGCCGTGCGCGTGCTGCACACGGATACGGGCGATTTGACGCTCACGCTGATCTCACCTTCCGGCACACGCGTCGTGCTCGCCCGTCGCCGAGGATTTGATGACGATTTTGTGGGCACGGTGTTTTCGGATAGCGCGACTGCAGCCATCGGCAGCGGAAGCAATCCGTTTACAGGCTCGTGGCGCCCCGAGCAGCCGCTCTCTACATTTGTGAACGAACCGGTGAATGGAGACTGGCAGCTCGAGGTCGAAGACGCCTTCTCGATTGAATCCGGTACGCTGCAGGCCGTCACCCTGAATTTCGAATTACGTTGTCCTGACAGATAGTTGGCTGCCATCCTCGGCAGCCCTTTCGACGTTCAAAGCACTGATTCTCCCCGAAGATACCCATGAATCACGCCACACGCTGGAATCCGATGCGTCTCACTCTTCTGGGCGCTGTCGTCCTGACCGCATTGCTGTCCGGTTGCTCATCCAACGAGGAAACCGAAGACACCGACGCCTGCGTCGGTGACGGTTGCGGTGGACGCCGCGACGTCTCCGGTGGAGACGACGACACCGATGAGGGAGCAGATACTGCCGGGCGCGACATCGAGAGTCCGGACACGGGCTCGGGTTGCACACCGGGCGCACAGGTATGTGTGGACGCCAACACCGCTGGCGTTTGTCTGGCCGACGGCGTCTCCGTCACGCCCATTCCATGCGCCGCAGGCC
>Ga0169931_10011337_pt1 | contig 12572 bp, 11 predicted proteins | sample Kivu_15m_20L_FD_129675 | JGI IMG/M metagenome (GOLD analysis project Ga0169931, IMG submission 129675) | Freshwater microbial communities from Lake Kivu, Western Province, Rwanda to study Microbial Dark Matter (Phase II) - Kivu_15m_20L... | ecosystem: Environmental > Aquatic > Freshwater > Lake...
CCTATTTTCCTGTAGGTTCATGTGCTAATTTTGAGTTCAAGTTTTTGAAATGAAATTCTGGATTTACTTTCTATTCCTTTTGGTGGGAACCGGGCCCATTGCACGTGCTCAGGAATTTCGTGTATTGGATTCAGAAAATCAGCAGCCCATATCCGGGGTTCAAATTTTCGATAAAAAATCAAAAGCAAGCACCTCCACCACAGAAATGGGAACCGCCAGTATTGCTGTGTTTCAAGGTAAAAACCCGCTTACCTTTTCTCGACTAGGATACAAAAGCAAAACACTCTCTTGGGAACAACTCGAGGCAGTGAATTACTTGATTTACCTAGAATCCAGTTCCCTTACGCTTGCCACCACGGTGATTTCCGCATCACGATGGAATCAAAACGAAGCCGATGTTTCGGGAAAAGTACGGCAACTCGACTCCGAATGGCTTGACCTCCGTAATCCGATGACTACGGCAGATTGGTTAGGATCCTCTGGTGAGGTATTTGTTCAAAAAAGTCAATTAGGAGGCGGAAGCCCGATGATCCGAGGGTTCTCAGCCAATCGACTCCTCTATTCCATCGATGGAGTACGGATGAATACAGCAATTTTCAGAAGTGGAAATCTCCAACAGGTGATTTCTATTGATCCCTTCTCTTTACAAAATACCGAGATTCTATTTGGGCCAGGTGCAGTGATGTACGGATCGGACGCGATTGGTGGGGTGATGGTCTTTGAAACCCTACGCCCTGATCATGAAAATCAGCAACTCAAAGGAAATGTAGTTAGCCGTTATTCTTCCGCCTATTCAGAGAAAACGTTTCATGGAGATTTCACCTATGGAAAAGGGAAATGGGGATTCGTTACAAGCGCTTCCTACTTTGATTTTGGGGATTTGACCATGGGGAAAAATAAGGAGCAAGCCTCCTATTTACGGTCTTCTTATGTGAAGCGAATCAATGGAATAGATCAAGAAATTACCAATCCCAACCCAAGAAAACAGGTAGGCTCTGGATACCAGCAAGTAAATCTGATGCAGAAAATCAGTTTCAAAGCATCCGAAAATTCTACCATCGATTATGGATTTCATTACTCATCGACTAGTGATGTACCTCGTTACGATCGTCTGATTGAAAAGAGTAACGGGAAGTTACGGTTTGCCCGATGGGATTATGGCCCACAACGCTGGATGATGCAGCAGCTTAACTGGAAGACCACAAAACCAACAAAGATTTATGAGCAGGCAAAAATTACAGCCGCTTTTCAATTTTTTGAAGAAAATCGAATCGAGCGTCGGGTAGGCAATGCAACTCAATTCGAACGGATTGAAAAGGTAGATGCCTACTCACTCAATGCCGACTTTATCAAAACCCTATTCAAATCCCACTTCTTTAACTATGGATTTGAAGCCGTAATCAATAACGTGAACTCTAAGGGGGAGTCCATAAACATTTCAAATCAACAGGAGGCGCCTGCCTCCGCTCGGTATCCCAATTCCACCTGGACTTCCTGGGCGATCTATGCCAACTATGTAGCCCCACTCAGTACCAAGTGGAAGATGCAATCCGCACTTCGGTACAACATCAATAATATGGAGACAGACTTTTCCAATAACCTGAAATTCTATCCACTTCCTGTACTCCAATTCAAGGATACTTACCAATCGATTACAGGTAACTTAGGTTTTGTGTATCAATTGGATCCGAGTTTCAGCATTTCTCCACAAGTAGCTACGGGATTCCGAGCACCGAATGTGGACGACATGGGGAAAATTTTTGATTCCCAGCCGGGAAGTCTACTGGTTCCTAATCCACAATTACAGCCTGAATATGCCTACAATGCGGAGTTGAATCTAAACAAAGTATTCTTTGGCACCCTCAAATTGGATGTAACTGGATATTATACTAGACTTGAGCAAGCAATGGTTCGAAGACCCACCACTTTAAATGATCAAACGGAATTGCTTTACAGTGGACAAATGAGCAAGCTCTTCTCCATCCAAAATGCAGCTTTTGCCGAAGTAAAAGGAATTCAAGCAGGAATGGAGTTGGCCTTGAGTAGTCGACTCTTACTCAGCTCCAATTACAACTGGCAAAAAGGGGTTGAAGAATTAGATAACACGATCACAAACCCTTCTCGGCATGCCGCTCCTGCTTTCGGAGCTAGCAAACTGCGCTATCATAGTAAAAAAGTAACCTTGGAACTGAGCTCACAGTACAGTGCTGCCATGCCTTATGAAAAAATGCCCCAAGAAGAAATCGGTAAACCTGCGATCTACGCCACAGATGCCAATGGAAAACCTTACTCTCCTTCCTGGATGATTTTTAATTTCGCTTCACGAATCCCCATCAGCCCAAAAATTCAACTGAATGCAGGAGTAGAAAATTTGTTGGACCTCCAATATCGGGGGTATAGTTCAGGAATTGTAAGCCCGGGAAGAAACTTTCAATTGTCCTTAAGAGGGACTTTTTAAAGCCTCCATCAACTCTCAGATGTTTGGAGGCAACATCGGGTAATCGGTTTAAAATTTTCTGAATATCCGCTTTTTCATAATTAAACAAAGAAAGAAAGGGGTGCAGTATAAGTAGGTGAGCGGTGGACCTGGTCTGTGAACGATTATCCTCAGTGAAAATTGACTTGCTGATCAACTGGCATGGTTGCGGATAATCAGATAAAATTTCTTCCTTATTTTTCTTTAGATTCATTCCAAATACCCGTACTTTTGAGCAAAGGTTAGGACACATTCATGACTGCGGACCAACTTACGCTCAATCAATCTGGTAAAATCTTGGAAATCAGTTCCTCCCCATTAAAAATCAATTTGATGGAGTTGGGCTTGCTTCCTGGAAAGCAACTAACCCTACAGCACAAAGCCCCTTCAGGTGGTCCCATGGCCTTTCAATTGGATGAAACCTTGCTTGCTTTGCGAAAAAATGAGGCTGCCTTGATTCGTATAGAACTGATCTCCTGACCATGGCATCCAAAGATCATACCGAGCGAAAAGGGACTCCACAAATTGCCATCATTGGGAATCCGAATGTGGGCAAATCTACTATTTTCAATTACCTCACGGGACTCAACCAAAAAATCGGGAATTACCCAGGAGTAACGGTAGATAAGAGGACCGGAACAGTCCAAATTCAGGGCGAAAATTTCGAAATCCTAGATCTTCCGGGCACCTACAGCCTATTTCCCAATTCCGAAGACGAAATCATCGCCCACCGCGTACTCAATAATCCAGAACTGGAGAAAAGACCGGATTATGTTCTGCTGGTAGTGGATTCCACCCAACTATCCAGAGGGCTTTTTTTGGCCACTCAACTGATCGATTTGGGAACCAACCTGACCATTTTGCTCAATATGACGGATTTGGCAGCTGCCAAAAATATTGAGATTCGGAGTTACGAACTCTTCAAGCACCTAGGTGTCCCTATCCTTCAAACCGATGCACGAAATCAAAAAGGACTAGAGCAAATCAAAGAACTGATTCACCAACGTAATTTTTCAAAAGCCCCTCAATTTCTGGATATCCTAGAGGTAGTCCCGGCTACTTTGCTGGACCAAGTGAAGGAGAAATTCGGCTTAGAAAACAACTACCAGGCCTATCAGATGATTCGATTTGGCGCAAAGGACAAGTCCATCTCCGAAACAAAACGTAATTGGCTAGCGCAAGCCTTGGCGGAAAGTGGATTTAACCTGGAAGAAGCCCAACTTGAAGAAACCAAGATTCGATACAAGAAAATCACCGAACTGGTGACCAAATCCCTGACCAAAAAATCGCCACCCAAGGCCAAATCTACAATCGATAAAGTTGTTTTGCACCCTTTTTGGGGTTATTTCATTTTTATCGGAGTTCTCCTACTGATCTTCCAAACCCTCTTTTCCTGGGCCTCCTACCCCATGGATTGGATTGATGGATTTTTTGCTGACCTCAGTGGAAGGATATTGAACAGCATGCCCGATGGTCCACTCACTCGGCTATTAGCTGAAGGAGTGATACCCGGCATTGGGGGTGTGGTCATCTTTATTCCTCAAATCGCACTGTTATTTGGCTTCCTAGCCATTTTGGAAGATACGGGATACATGTCCCGCGTGGTATTTCTCTTGGATCGCTGGATGCGTCCCTTTGGCTTGCATGGCAAAAGCATCGTCCCTTTAGTTTCTGGGGTCGCCTGCGCCATTCCTGGCGTCATGGCTGCTCGAAACATTTCCAACTGGAAAGAAAAAATGATAACCATCCTGGTCACACCACTGATGAGTTGCTCTGCCAGGCTACCGGTATACATCATTTTGATTGGGTTAAGCGTACCAGAGGAAATGGTATTTGGCATTATCAACCTACAAGCCTTAGCCCTGCTTAGTCTCTATTTGCTTGGGGTGTTGGGTGTATTGGGCACCGCATTCTTACTGAAAGTCATCCTCAAAACAGATGAGAAAAGCTTCTTGATGACCGAACTTCCTTCCTACCGAATTCCGCGCTGGAAAGATGTGGGCATTACGATGGTGGAGAAGTCCAAAACTTTCGTTTTGGAGGCTGGAAAGGTGATTTTAGCCATATCCATTGTGCTTTGGGTACTGGCCTCCTATGGACCTCCAGCCACCATGGATGAGATTCGTCAACAGGGAATTGCCCAGCAAGAACAAGCTTCAACTCCTGAACAGGTAGCATTGATTGAGGCAGAAACCAGTGCTAAATTATTGGAAAACTCCTTTATCGGGATAATGGGTAGAGCCATTGAACCGGTAATCCAACCGCTTGGCTACGATTGGAAAATCGGCATTGCACTCATTACTTCCTTTGCAGCACGCGAGGTGTTTATCTCGACGATTGCCACCATCTACAGCATTGGTGGGGATCTTGAAGATGACTTGACCCTACGCGAGAAACTCGCCACTCAGGTCAAAGCTGCTACAGGAGAAAAAACATTTACTTCTGCCACCTCCTACTCTTTGCTTGTCTTTTATGTGTTTGCCATGCAATGCATGAGCACCTTGGCGGTAGTCAAACGAGAGACCAAAGGCTGGAAATGGCCAATCATTCAAGCGGTGTACATGAGCGTCCTAGCCTACCTCATGGCCTGGATTACCTACCAAATTTTTAGTTAAGATGTGGCAGCAAATACTCGTCCTCCTTGCCGTCTTAGGGGCGATCTTCTACCTCGGTCAGAAATTTTTCCAAAAACCAAAGGGAGGGGCAACCTGCGACAAATGTGCCAAGCCCTAAACTCTGTCCAAGGGGTATGGATTTCCCAATTATTTTTGTGAAGTTTGGCTCATGCGAAAAATAGCCTTCCAAAGCATTCAAACCACCATTTTTTCCTATGTAGGCGTGGTCTTGGGCTACATCAATGTTCTTTGGCTTTATCCTTATGCCTTGGATACCACCCAACTGGGAACATTTCGCACCATCCAAGACTTAGGATTACTACTTGTTCCCTTTGCACAATTGGGTTTAGGGCACGGAATCACGCGCTATTTTCCCAAACTGGAGCAAAACCAATCGGCCTTGCTTACTTTCAGTTTGCTCTTTTCCTTTCTAGGCTTTGGGGTAGTTGCGCTTTTGTTTTTTGGGTTTAAGCAACAAGTGATTTCCCTATTTGCCTCCAATTCACCAGAGGTGATCAATTTCTTAGGCATTGTCTTGTTTATCGCCTTATTCTCAGTTTGGAATAGCATACTCGATGCCTTTGCACGGTCCTTTGTCAAAGTAGGTATACCTACTTTTTTCAGAGAGGTTTTTCTTCGACTACTCACCTCCATCTTAGTTGCCCTATACCTGCTCCAATGGATTAATTTTAACCAAGTGATGCAGGGCTTGGTAGGTGTTTATGGCCTATCCATGCTTGGGGTAGCCGTTTATATGGTTTGGCTGGGTGTATTTAAACTGGATTTTTCTTGGAGCAAGTTTCCAAATGGTTTTAAAAGTTCACTACTCAAATACAGTTTACTCACTTTTTTGGCCACAGCCGCATCTACCTTGATCCTGAAAATAGATTCCGTCATGATCAGTTCCATGCTGAGTTTGGAGGCCAATGCCATCTATTCCATTGCGTTTTACATGGCCCTGGTCATTGAACTACCTAGGAGAGCGATCTCACAAGTGGCCATGCCCTTGATTGCAGCCCATTTTGCGCAGCAGCGTCTTCAGGAAATCAACCAACTCTACAGGCAATTATCGAATCGACAACTCTACATTTGCTTATTCCTTTTTGCACTAATTTGGGCGAATATCGATTCGATTTATCACTTTGTGCCTAACCGCGAAATCTACCAAACTGGAAAATGGGTGGTATTGATTATTTCTGTTGGCAAATTGGTCGATGTTGCCTTTTCCTTGAATTCTGAGATTTTGGTCTTCTCCTCCTACTACCGATTCAACCTGGGGCTTACGGTAAGCATGAGCCTACTGCTCATCGCTGCAAATTATTTCTTGATTCCGGTATTGGGAATTGAAGGAGCCGCTATAGGTTCAGCAGCAGTCATGCTCGCCTACAATTTGGTCAAGTACGGCTACCTCAAATGGCGGCTTAAATTGGACCCTTTTAGTCTAGAAACGCTAAAAATAGTAGCAGTAGGACTCCTCACCCTAGCAGCACTCTACCTAAGTCCTGCATTGACCAATCCCTACTTATCCATCCTCACTACTTCCTTACTTGTACTTGCAATATTTGTGGGAAGTTCTGCTCTACTCGGGGTAGGAAAAGAGGAATGGGCTTGGCTAAAAAATAAAGGGAAGTAATCCGGGCCTAAGAGTGTTACGAAACCTCTAATAGTGACAAGATTTGAGCTGCCTTGATTTCGCAACCTTCCACTGTTATCCTGCTTTTTGTGCGAGGCTCTGTCCCAATAGCAACCGGAACAGGGTGAGGCCTGATTTTGAAGAGGGCTTTACTCGGTATTGTTTTTAATTTGTGAAGTTCGAACAAGTCGGCGGCCCGGATGCCTCAAAGATACACCGACATAGGCATTAGTCGGTAAACTAATACAGAAGAAATTGTTCTTTTTCAACTCCTAGTTCCAAAAGTCGATTTCCTACCTATTTCCGAATTGTCTCCAAATTCAAAAAAAATTCAGTAACCAAGTGATTGGTGAATCCTTTTCCATCGAGAAAAAATTATTTTTATAGGAATCCCAAGAATAATTGACATCGATTACCTTTACCCCTAGTTACTTTCAAACCTCATGTATCCGATAAAAAAATTGATTGTCTGTCTGGACCAAAGTCCCTTAGACCAGACCTTAATTGCCTTCGCTGGATTTATCGCAAAAGTAAATCAGGTCAAGAAAATCTACTTTGCTAACGTGATCAAAAACTTCTCGCTTCCCAAGGAAATGCAAGAGGAGTTTCCCACCCTCGTCGAACAAATGCTAGCAGAACGCAAGACCTACATGGAGGAATTAGTAAGTACTCAATTTCCAAAAATCAAGGGTCTCGAGTTAAGTTTTGTGGTCAAAGAAGGAAACTTATCTAAAAAAATTCTAAAACTAGCAGAAGAAAAATCCGTGGATTTAATCCTGCTGGGGAGAAAAGTAGAGTTGGTCGGTACAGGTGTGGCCTCACAGCGCTTGGCCCGTAGAGCCTCTTGTTCCCTACTGATTATTCCAGAAAAATCTCAACCTAAATTTACTAAGTTATTGGTGCCCAGTGACTTTTCGGAGCACTCCAAGAATGCGTTGGAGGAGGGTATTTTGTGGGCAAAAAAATATGGGGGTGAAACCGAACTCTTCTTTCAAAATGTCTTTACTGTTCCTTCAGGGTTTCATTTTACAGGCAAGAGTTTCGAAGAATTTACCCGACTCCTAAAAAAAGACTCAGAAAGCAGTTTCAAAAAATTTATCCGTAAAATCGACACCAAAGGCATCCAAATTACACCAGTTTACACTCCAGACGAGGACGATAACCCTGTCCAGGAGATTGTATCAACTGCCTTAGAACTTCAAGCAGATGTGATTCTTATAGGTGCTAAGGGAAAAACCGGGGCTACGGCACTTCATATAGGAAGTATGGCCGAGCGACTCATCCAGTTCAATAATCGCGTTCCTCTACTAGTAAGCCGTCCCAAAGGGAAAAATGCAGGTGTTCTGGATTATCTGGTAGAGATCTAAACTTGTGAGGTCGCTAAAATCCACAAGCAGGCAAGTTTGTTGAATTTATGCAAGGATTGAAATCTTGACCACTTCCAATCCAGTAGCCGTAAAAGTTTTAATTGAGCCCATTAAACCCTGCCTTGCTACTTCAGTCTAAAGCCTATACATGAAGGTAACCGATCAAGAAATTTTAGACCGAATCCGCTCTCCTTTCACCAGGGAATTAGGTTTTAGACAATTGATTGAAATTTACCAAAGACCGGTTTATCAGGTAATTCGTCGCATGGTGTTGATTCACGAAGATGCGGATGACCTCACTCAAAACACTTTCATCAAAGCCTACAAGGCCTTGGATCGATTTGAAGGTAATTCTACACTCTTTACCTGGCTCTACCGGATCGCCACCAACGAATCCCTTACCTTTCTCGAAAAAAAGAAAAAACGCTTCTTTTTTTCCCTAGAAAATCACCAAGAAAAATTGGAGTCTTATGTCGATTCTAGCGCTACACTGAGCGGAGACGAGATTCAAGCCAAACTGCAGAAATCCTTATTAAAACTTCCTGATAAACAACGACTTGTGTTTCATTTGAAATACGAAGAAGACCTGACTTACGAGGAGATTGCTCAAATCACAGGGACCAGCGTGGGAGCACTGAAAGCCAGTTACCACCACGCGGTAAAAAAAATTGAACAAGACCTCAGCCAAGAATAAACCCTTGCACCTAACCCTAGTCTAACGTAAGCATGAAACAGATTCCCAAACTAAACCCTTTTCAAACTCCCCAGAATTACTTTGAGGAGTTACCAGAAAAGATCCTTTCAAAAGCAACCCGACCAAAGCCTATCCCCTTCTGGAACTGGGCAGCGGCTGCCGTGGTGTTACTGGGTATTGGATTATGGCAAGCAGGTGGATTTAACGAAAACAAACCGATTTTAGTAAGCCCGGAGGAGGAAGCCTTACTCTACATTGAAAGCGCGCAATGGAGCACAGAAGATGTCCTCAGCCTCTCTGAAGATCCCAATGCGCTCTTGGATGAAATAATTGAAGAAGAATACGCAAAAACAGCACCCTTATGGACCGAAGAAGAAACCTGGTTTTAAACCCGATGAACGCATTAAAAATCTATTTACTCCTACTCTTTATGGCTGCCTCAAGTCTTGCTTTTGCGCAGCGGGGTGGACAGCCTGTGGATCCAGAACGCTTGCAAGCAGCTCGGATTGCCTACATTACTACGCGGATTAGTTTGAAGACCGAGCAAGCCGAAAAATTCTGGCCCCTGTTCAATTCATTCACCGAATCTAGAGAAGCCTCCATGCGTACCATGGGAGACCTCAGCAAAGGGGTAGAAAGCATGACTGAGGAAGAAGCCAAATCTCGAATTCAACAAAAACTACAAATCCAGCAGAAATTGGTTCAAGAGGAAAAAATCTTTGTAGCAGAAGCGGCCAAAGTGCTGACCTACAAACAACTTCTTTTGCTTCAGAATATAGCCAAAGACTTTAATCGACACCTGTACGAGCGTGAACGGGGTAGAGGAAATTAAACCAACTTACCATCGAACTTAAGGACTCCATCAATTCAAAAGGAGTCCTTATTTTTTTAGTAAATCCCGAATCTCTTCCAATAATTTTTCTGTTGGCGTTGCCGCTGGCATTTCTTGAGATTCTTCACTTGTTCCTCTCAACTTGTTGATCCCTTTTATCGCCACAAAAATCACAAAAGCGATAAAGGTAAAGTCCACCACGTTTTGAATAAACATCCCGTAATTCAGCGTCACTGCCTCAACTAGTGCTCCATTTGCATCCATGGATGCTCCTTTCAAAACCAAGTTGAGGTGCTTCACATCCACTCCCCCTACCAGCAATCCCAAGGGGGGCATCACCACATCGCTGATAAAGGAGGAAACGATTTTGCCGAAGGCGGCACCGATGATCACCCCAACAGCCAAGTCAAGGACATTGCCTTTGACTGCAAATTCTTTAAACTGCTTGAAAAAAGTCATACGCTTTAGATTTATATGGATCGAATAACAAGGGCTAGGATGCTGCATCCGCCAACTCAAACTACGTGATTTCTTGGTTTAAATTGTCTTTTTTTACCAATAAAACTATTTCGGATTGCTCCAACCAAACAAAATCAAAATCCAAAAGTAAACCCCACAAAAACTCCGTCAGATTTCCAAAATTTCAGTAACCTTGCACCCAAATACACGATTATGTCTGCACCTCTTGCATCCAAAAAACCACATCTTCTTGAAACACACGGGCACAAACGCCAAGATTCCTATTACTGGATGAATGATCGAGAAAATCCAGAGGTAATCGACTACTTGAATGCAGAGAATGCTTATTTGAAGGAAGTCATGAAACCTACCGAACTGCTTCAAGAGCAACTTTTCGAGGAAATGAAAGGTAGAATAAAGGAACAAGACGAAAGTGTACCTTACTTTAAATCGGGGTATTTCTGGTATTCACGATTTGAAAAAGGTAGCGAATACCCCGTGCTCTGTAGAAAATTTGGAAGTTTAGAAGCACAAGAGGAAATTATTCTGGATGTCAATATCCTGGCCGAAGGAAAAAGTTATTTCCAAATTGGTCAGGCTATTTGCAGCACCAACCAGCAACTTCTTGCCTTTGCGGCCGATGAGGTAGGCAGGCGGATCTATTCGATCCATTTCAAAAACTTGGCAACTCAGGAAATTTTGAAAGATCAGATTCCGGAGGTGACGGGTAATTTTGTCTGGGCAGCAGATCAGCAAAATATTTTTTATTCCAAGCAGGATCCAGAAACACTCCGGTCCTTTCAAATTTTCAAACACATTTTGGGCACTCCCAGTACCCAAGACCTCCTGATCTATGAAGAATTGGACGAGGAATTTTCCTGTGTGGTTCACAAAACCAAATCGGAAAAGTACATCTTCATTCATTCGGAAAGTACCATCAGTTCCGAGGTCCGATTTATCCCAGCAGACCAACCCACTGTGCCTTTTCAAATCCTGCAAGCCCGAATCCCACATCTGGAGTATGCAGCGGACCACTACGGCGAACATTTCTACATCCGCACCAATGACCAAGCCCAAAATTTCAAATTGGTCAAAGCTCCACTAACAAATCCAAGTAAAGAAAATTGGATCGATGTGATCCCACATCGACCAGAAGTCTTGTTGGAAGATTTTGATCTCTTTTCCAAATACCTAGTTACTCAAGAACGGAGTAATGGCCTGACTCAAATACGAATTCAACCTTGGTCAGGTGAAGGACATTGCTTGGCCTTTGAAGATGAAACCTACACAGCATATGTAGGGACTAATCCCGAGTTTGATACCGATGTATTGCGGTTTGGTTACAATTCCTTAGTATCCCCCAGTTCGGTCTACGATTACCACATGGTTACTCGAGAAAAGACCCTATTGAAGCAGCAAGAGGTAGTCGGAGGACATGACCCCAATGCCTACCATTCTGAGCGGATTTGGGCGAAAGCAGCTGATGGAGTGCTCGTTCCCATCTCCTTGGTGTATCAGAAATCTACTTTTTCCAAATCTGGAAAAAACCCACTCCTCCTCTATGCCTATGGCTCCTATGGATACAGCATGGACGCATACTTCTCCTCCAATCGACTCAGTTTGCTGCAACGAGGGTTTGTGTTTGCCATCGCACACATTCGCGGAGGGGAAGACCTAGGCCGAGCCTGGTACGAAGACGGCAAATTGCTAAAGAAGCGAAATACCTTTACTGACTTCATCTCCTGCGCTGAGCACTTGGTTCAGCAGCACTACACCTCCCCTACACAGCTGTATGCCATGGGAGGCAGCGCAGGAGGATTGCTGATGGGTGCAGTGATCAACATGCGGCCCGACTTGTTTAACGGCATTGTTGCCAATGTACCCTTCGTGGATGTAGTCACCACCATGCTGGATGAAAGTATCCCGCTTACCACGGGAGAGTTTCAAGAATGGGGCAATCCCAAGGAAAAGGAATTCTACGACTACATGCTCTCCTATTCCCCTTACGACAATGTCAGCGCTCAGGCCTATCCCAATCTATTGGTGACCTCTGGTCTGCACGACTCCCAGGTGCAGTATTGGGAGCCTACCAAGTGGGTGGCCAAACTCCGGGAAGAAAAAACAGATCAAAACCTGCTCCTTTTATTTACCAACATGGAAGCAGGGCATGGCGGGGCATCTGGACGATTTAATCCCTTGAAAGAAATTGCCTTGGAATACGCCTTTTTATTAATGCTTGAGGAGAAGACAAAGAAATAAAGAAATACAGTAGAAATAATTCTATAGATATTGGCGAATCAGAAATCAAAGAAAATTTGAAATTTTCCTAACTTTGGAAGTAAACCTATACCTATTCAATTCATGAAAATCGCTTTAATCGCTCATGATGGCAAAAAAGCTGACATGGTCCATTTTTTAAGTGGATTCCGTGAAGCTCTTCACCGAGGCGATATCGAACTTGTAGCCACAGGCACCACAGGTTTGCACATTGAAAAG
>Ga0169931_10011338_pt1 | contig 12571 bp, 13 predicted proteins | sample Kivu_15m_20L_FD_129675 | JGI IMG/M metagenome (GOLD analysis project Ga0169931, IMG submission 129675) | Freshwater microbial communities from Lake Kivu, Western Province, Rwanda to study Microbial Dark Matter (Phase II) - Kivu_15m_20L... | ecosystem: Environmental > Aquatic > Freshwater > Lake...
AAGTTTTAAGTAGTTTAGATAATGGTTTTATGTTTAACACTGATGGTGTGGTTAGCACTAAAAGCGGTATGCCTCTTCCTAGTTTAGAGTATGAGAAGATATGGATTGGGGATGAAAATAATATACCTGAGTCAAGACAAACTATAGATATTGCAAATCTTCCGTCATTAACAAGCGGTAGAGTTTGGCAAGGGGATGAAGCAAATAGACCGATAGAGACTCAGTTAAATCTAGCACCAACTGATGCCACTTATATAATTAAAACCCCTAATGCAAATTTACCTGAGGCTCAGGTTTTAGAAGAGCTTGGCGTTGGAATGGCTAAGATTGTTGCAGGAGGAGCTTTTGCAATTGCCATTGCAGGGGAGGATTATGCTACTATCGAGCAACTAGAAGAAATAGAACAACAGTGCCAACAATATGCTGAGCAAGCTGCCGCTTCGGCAGAAGAAGCAGCAGCATCTGCGGGCGAGGCAGCTACGAGTGCAGGTGAAGCTACCGCAGCAGCTGCAGAGGCTACGGGAGCGGCTGCGGAAGCAACTGCCGCCGCAGGAGAGGCAACAGGAGCAGCAACTGCAGCAGGATTATCAGCAGCAGGGGCGGCTGCTTCAGCTATTGCTGCTGGGCTCTCAGCAGGAAGTGCATCAAGTTCTGCATCTGATGCTTCTTCAAGTGCCTCAGATGCGAGCGATTCTGCAAGTAGTGCAGGTCAATCAGCAACAAATGCCGCAAGTAGCGCTACTCAGGCTCAAATTTATTTAAATACTTTATTAACCACAGGTATTACCTTACAAGGTGATATTAGCGGAAGTGGAGTTTTGAGTAGTCCGATAACAACTAGTTTTATACCAAACCCTGTTTTTCATGGAAATGGATCAATGACGATGCCTTTTGGTAATACCACTCAAAGACCTAGTGCTCTAACACCCGGAATGATCAGGTTTAACACTTCACTTTGATTTTATGATAAAATTTTATTAATTAATTATAGGAGAATAAAAATGATTGATGAGTTAAATGAAAAGAATTTAAAAGCCCCGCTTCCTTCATCGTCCGGAAAACCAGAAATTACCGATGGAGTAAACTGGTTTACTTTAGCTACTGAAAACTGGGTTCAAAATACTATAGCTAACGTACCTGCGTGTTTAGTAGCAACAACAGCTAATTTAACTGCTACTTATGCTAACGGTACTAGCGGTGTCGGAGCAACTTTAACTAACTCAGGAACACAAGCAGCTCTTGTTATTGATGGAGTAACTTTAGCTGTGGGAAATAGAGTTTTAATTAAAGATCAAACTGCCGGTTTACAAAATGGTATATACACAGTAACTAATATTGGTGGAACTACTATAAATTGGGTGTTAACAAGAGCTACTGACTTTGATTCTGCTTCTCAAATGGTAAGAGGTAAAACAATTGATGTGATTAGCGGTACTGTAAATAGTGTCAGCTCATGGATGTTAACCTCAAGTATAACGACTGTAGGTACTGATTCAATTACTTTTGCAAGTCTTGCAAAAAGTGGATTAGATAACATTTTAGGAACTACAAACCAAATTACGGTTACAATTGCCAACAACGTAGCAACCTTAAGTATTGCTACTAATCCAGCCTTACCTGGTAATGCCGGTGTAACCATTCCTATTGGTACTACAGCTCAAAGACTATCTACACCAACAGCAGGAACTTTAAGGTTTAATACGAGTTTATAGAAAGTATATTAAACAAGGTTAATTATTGTGAAGCTTGAGTTTTTTGACGGTATTAGTTGGTATAGTATTGCAAGTGAAAATTTTGTTAATACTATAAACGTTAATATTACAGGAGATGTAACAGGAAATGGTATTTTAAGTAATCCCATCAATACAACTTTTTTGTCAACGATAAGTAGAACTGGAAATCAAGCATTTAACTTTACCGGTTCCAACACTAGTTTTAATTATGATTTAACTATTCCAAATAGTTCTAATCAAACCATGAAACTACGGATGAATAGAGCTAATACAGGTAATGGAGCGGGTTATGAGTTTCAATTTTATTCTCCCATAAATGGAATTGATACTTTTACCTTTGGTTATAATTCAGGAACACAATTTGGATCTATTTATTATATGTCTAACAATGCACAAGTAATTAACTATAATTATTCGCTTAATATTAATGATACCGGTACCTATAAGCCTTATAATGGTAGTTACGGTTATTTGAATTCTAGTGGTAGCACAGGACAAGCAACAGGTCAAAATTCTTATTCTATCAATTGTACTAATCGAGTAAAAGCATCGGAATTTAATGCCGTATCTTCTAAAAAAATTAAAACTATTCTAGATAGCGGCAAAAAAGTAGAAGATAATGCAATAGAGCTTTTTAAGAAAATTCCGTTATTTAAATATAAGTACAAAGATGTCGTTAAAGAAGGGAATGCGGATCATTACGGAATTATAGCCGAAGAGCTAGCGGAAGTTATTCCTGCTTTTGTTAATATGGATGACAAAGAATGGATTCCAAATATTTATACAAATTCTAAAGTGACTAAAGAATCGGATAATTTGTACAAACTTCATTTCAATAAAAAATTAGAAAACATAGAAACAAAGAGGTTGAAACTAATTTTTCAGGATCAAGATACAGAAAAACATACAGAAGTGACTATCGTAGAGATGAGCCATAAAAAATTGATAGTTTTTTGTAAAGAAGATTTACCAAAATCTGTGTTTGTATACGGAACTTATGAAACATGTCCTACTGTTTCAAAGCAAAAAGTATTTGAACTTGGAATGGTAGTATTAAAAAACCTTGTAAAACGAGTAGAGATTTTAGAAAATAAATTAGGATGTACATGATGGATATGGTTAATTTCGGATTAAATGTTACAGATATTACTTCATCTCAACTAATCAATTTAGTTAATAATCCAGTCATGATTTTAGAAAATCAAAAGGATTCAATATTATTACCGCACAGGATTGTATGTTGTTATTTTTTTGGAACAATCAATTATTATGCTGCATCAAGCAATTTAATCATTGGTTTGTCTGATTTAACATTTGGACTGCTTGATCCTGGTATCTTTTCCAGTAATGTCAATTCTTCTTCTTTAATTAATGTTTCTGATTGTCAAAAAGTCATAACAGATACTCTGATTAATCAACCTCTTTTTTTTAAGAATTTAGGACAAGACCTTTCTAACGGAAATGGAAGCTTAAAAATGTTTGTTTGGTACTCAACGATTGCTTTTTAAAAAATAGAAAAATGGATAATAATTATGAAGATTAAAGATACAAGTTCTATAATACCTATAAATTATGATGCTCTTATGTATATTAAATGGCTTTCAACTGATGCAATGAATACTTCGCAAACTGCAAGAGAATTATTTAACGGATATTATGATACAACAAATCCTAGTTACTCTAATCTAGTTGCGCAAATTAATACTTATATAGACCAAGTTACAATAGATATTACAAAAATTAAAGAATATATGGCAAGCCTACCTGCTACAGGTAGTGCTATTTTATTAACGGATTAAATTAATTAAAAACTATAAAAATGGATAATTTAGAAACCCCTCAGGAAATATTAGATCTTTTACCAAAACAAATTCAAGCTTTGTTTTCTGATGCTACATTTTATTTTGCAGGCCAGAAATTAATCAAAATTTCAGAACGTAAAATTTTAATAGAAAAAGATATAGAACTTATACGTGAAAATTTAACAAAAATAGAAATGATTTTAAATAAAACATGAATTTTATCAATTATTCTACAGTATCGTTTCCGAATTTGACCTATGATAAGCAAGTCATTCTAAAGTCAACTGCTCATACTATGTATGTTAATTCTATAACCGTCTGTAATATAAGTAGTAACGATATTAGAATCAATTTAATTAAAAAAATTATAGGTAGCGACCTAAGTACTAAAGAAACTTTCCTAGTAAAAAATATTGAAGTTCAAGCACCTGTGACAGGTAAAACCTGTAGCACAAGCACGATTAATTTGGTATCATTATTTGGTTTACAAATATTTTTACCCGTAAATACCATAAACGGAATAACTTATACTAGTGAACTAATTATTTACTCCAATGGAATCAATCAAAACTATGATTGTTCTGTTGATTATAGCGAATTTATAGAAACACCGATAACATCTTAAAAATGAAAGACAGATATATTAATGACCTCTTATCTAGGCAAGCTTATATTTCAGAGAATATGCCAAAAAAAGATCCTTTTGACAAAGCGATTATGAAAGCTATTTCGAGTGCCAAAGAATCAATAGGAATGGATAGTGATCAAGAGGATAGGGCTCTTCGCAACAGTATTTTGAGTTTTGGTGAAGAAATGAGTAAAATGCCAAAAAGAAAAGGCTTTATGGCTAATTTTGCCCAAGCAGGAAGAGCGCTTGCTCCAGCTCTTAGAACTCATGATGCATATGAGCAAAAAGCTCAGGAAGAAAATAAAAGAATGCTTGAGTATGCTCAAAATCTTAGAGCTGCAGAAGAAGCAAAGATAGCACAATTAGAAGCTAATGCTTATCAAAGAGAAATGACTGATAAACAACTGTCTCATCAACAAGAAATGCTAAACGAGCAGAAGAGATATCATCAAGGGTTATTAGACATGAAATCGTCAAAATACAAATCTGATTCAGAACTGGATAGAATAGCGCCAAAAATTAGAACAGATTCAGCTTTTGACAAAGTCGGATTACAAACAAGAAAAGCAGCTGAGTTTTACGATGAAGTAAAACAAATGGAAGCAAAATATAATGACTTAAAAACTATAATGCAAAAAGCAGGAATAGATACTACCGATCCTTTAATTTTTAACAAATATCTAAGACAAGCATCAGGTTTTTTTAGCTCATTCTCTAAAGATCCTATACAAAGAGAAATTGCTAGTAAATATGCTGATTTGCTGGCAGCCAACAAACGAGCGATGCAAACTGCAGAAAAAGCATTAAAAGAAGGAGCGCTCACTAATTTTACAGTGAAGTACGGTGATGACAATAAATTATATCCATCTTTTGGAAGTGAAAATTATGATGAGTATGAAAGAAAACTACACGACATGCTCGATAATGCAAAAAGAGGGTACGAAACATCAAGCTTAGCATTACAAACCGGACGTCATATTGATAAACATAATTACTCGACAATCAAAGAGTTAGAAAAAAATCAAAGAATGAGAGTTCCTGAGACAATAGTTGATATAAACGAAGGTAATGAAGATAGTAATCCATCTACACAAGAAGAATGGATTACTATTCAAGGTCCTTCTGGTCAGATAGAAGATGTCTATTTCGAAGACGCAGCAAAATTTTTAAATAGACCTGGTTATAGTCGAGTAAATTATGAATGATTTTGAAGGGGCTAGAACTCGTTCTAGAAGTAATGGATTTAATTTAGGAAAGAACGATTTTGATAACGTTAGAATTCGTCCAAAAACTTCAGTTTATCAAAATACCGGAGATGATTGGTTACCTTTTATAGGTAAAAAAACGGCTTCAACACTTGCAGAGCTTCCTGACCTCCCTGCTAATCTAGCAAACCTTGGTGAAAGCGGAATAAAGTGGATAGCTGGTAAAGCTGCTAAGAATTTACCGCTTGAACAAACAGAGCAGTTAGAAGAATTTAGTAATAAGCCTAATTATTTTCGCGAAGAAAATGTAGATCGTCCTTCTAAATGGATAAAAAAGGGTCTAGATCATATGGGAATTGATATTACTCCAAAACCCAAGGATGGATTACAGGAAATTGTAGGTCACGGCATAGAGTGGGCAGCTCCAGGTGGTTTGTGGGGTAAACTTAGTAAAGCAGGTAGCACAAGTAAAGCAATTAAAATGGCAGCTGGACAAGGCGCATTAGGTACTGCTAGCGGTAGTGCTCAGGAATTACTTGGTGTTGATCCGTTAACAGCTGATTTAGCTACTATCGGTACGCAAGCAATTCTTCCTAATCCAATTTCTTTATTAAGTAGATTTTCTAAACAGGGAAAAATAGCCACCCAAGAAAAAGTCGTATCAAAGTTATTAAAAGATATTACCAAAGAACAAGATTTGGAAAGGTTAAAAAACTTTAACCCAGAATCACTTGATGTTATACCTGTTACTGCAGAAGTAGCTTTAAATAAAAATATATCAAATCTACATAATGCTTATGCTCCAAATTTTACAGGAATACAAACCAAACAAGTCGCTAATGATGAAGTTTTACGAAAAAAGCTAAATGCTCTTGGTGCTGAGTTAAACCCAAATAGTAGAGAAGTTGGAGAAGCCGGAAGAGAGGTTATTAAGAAAAAGCTAGATAACTTAGAAAAAATTAGAGAAAAGGCTTCTGCTCCATTATATGCCAAGCTAGAAGAATCGTCCAATACATATCCTGTTTCAAATTTTAACAATTACACCGATCAAGCTATTATTAGAGAACTTGGCGATATAGAAAAAGGTTTGTTAAAACATAAGAATATATTGCCAGAAAAATACAAGAAATTAGCAGCTAAATCTAAGACTGAGTTATTGCAATTAGAAAAAGAATTTAATAAAGAAGCTGTTAAATTAGATAAGAAATATTCTAATTTAAGTCCGCAAGCCAAAGAACAAATACTTGATCAGTTAGTTCCTGAATTTAGCAAAAAAGCAGAAAAAATAAATACTTTAAAAACAGAAATTGCTAAATTAGAAAGTGGCCAATATAAACCAGGTCACATTGATAAAGCAATTACCGAAATTGGAAATAATATCACTGAATTAAAAAGATCTCAAAAAGGCGGTAACGAATCTCTAATTAGACATTTTAAGAATCAAAAGAAAACCTTAAAAGCAGATTTAGAAGCAACACCTGAGGGATCAGCGCATAGAGAAGTTTATTACCAGCATTCGCCAGGCATTAATAATATTAATCGAGATAAGTTACTGAAGAAATTTGTCTCAAAAAATGAATGGAATAATTATAGAGTACCTGATGAAGATTTACCTCTTAATCTAATGAAATCACCTAGGAAAAACATAAGCAATTATATGGCGCATGTAAAAGGAACTGATGCAGAAAAATTAACCAAAGCTTATATAAGAGATATGTATCTTGGCAAAGCTATCGATCATAATTTACCAACTTATGACAAATCAAGCCAGTTCTTAAGACAAAGGAAAGATAAGCTAGCAGCTATATATTCTCCAGAAGAATTAGATACTTTTAATAATATCAACAATTACCTAAAGAATAGAGCAGAGGTTACAGCAGGTAATTCAGCATTAGGTTCTGCAACTGCTGCAAAAAAACAATTAAAAGAAAATGTAGCAAAATATTTAGGTCAAGAAGTAACAAAACCATTACATTTGGCAAAACATATTCCTTGGCTGCCATTTAAACATGATATAGCCAATTTTACTAAGTTAAACCCAAAATACGAAATATTAGAACTAGCATTAACCGATCCAGTATACGCTAAAAAGTTACTTACAAGACAGCCTTTAGTGCACAGCAAAATTGATAAATATGCTCCAAGTCTTTTACCTATCTTAAATCAATAATACTCGTAAAGTAACTTTTGAGGTTATTAATTAAGAATTGGCCTAATTTTTGCTTATCTACTTAAACTATAAGTAATACTCAAAAAACAATACGGAGTTTTAATATGAAAAAATATCTTCCTAGTTCACACGATATACTTTACGGACAATATAATCCTTCTCAAGATAATCAAGCTGAAGAACAAGAACGGATTCATAAAAAGTATGGAATATTTCCTCATCAAAATGAATATAACACTTTAAGCCTATATCAGAAAGAAGCAGAAGCCTTGTTTAACAACACACTAGAGAAAAAGAAACAAATTATAGACGATGCAGTTTCTAAAAAAGGTGGTAGAGCTAAAAAAGACTGGACTGGAGAGGATGATGAAGTACGATATAAAATCACTAGCGATGATAGTAAACAAAATATTGTTAGACCTTTTTTAGCTAAATTAGAAGAATATAAAAATAAACTTCTAACATTCACTGATAAAATAGCTTACTCTACTACCATGAAAGAAGCAGATAGTTTTGCATTAGAAGCTACAATGTTACATGATAATCTTCATGACGGTTTTCATGATCTTGAACACCAAAGTGTTCAGTGTTTAGGTGAATTTGAAAACGCTTTAAAATGAATTATACCACCAAATAACAAATAGGAGATTGAAAATGACTAATACTATTACGACCTCTTCCAGAGAGATATTATATGGCTGCAATAACTACAATACTCATGGTTCTAAAGAAATAATAAATTCATCCAGTAATCATTTAAGTGTCGGCGATACAGCAGATGCTTTAAATAATGCCCTTGATAATATTGTAAAAAATCAAAAATTTCCTGATAGAGCATCTCTTGATGCCTCAGGTAAAGGAAGAAAATTTGATGAAGCTCAAGCTACAGCACTTAATATTAAAGTTAATCAAACTATAACTAAAGAAATTAGATCAAAACTTACTATTCAAAAACAAACAATGGATAAAATAAATGATGTTATGGTAGATTTTGAGAGTAAAATGAAAGCAGATGGAGGTAATCACATGGGAACTCCAGCCGATAAAGCTGACCAAGCTTTGGTTAAAATAGAAACTATTTTACGCTCAACATATCCAAATGGTGAGTATATTTTTGGCGGTGATGATCCACTTACTGATCCTTTATCAATAATTGATCCAATAACTGGAGAAAGAGTTTATTCAAATATAAGAACTCAAAGTAACGTAGTAAATGGTAATGTTTTAATAAATAATTTTTCAAGGAGTGGAGTAAATAATAACACTTCTAATATATCCTCACAACATAAGGTAAATCATAATTTTTTGTCTGCTGGAATGGATTCAATTATAAAAACTGTTGGTTATTTAAATATGATTAAGGCGGGTGCTGCAGAACAAGAGATTGAGGTTTCAGAAAAAGATCAATTAAAATCTAGAAATGAGATATCAATAAAAATTGCATATGAAATTGAAGTTACTAACAAAGCTGATGAAGTAAATAAACTCGATAGCGAAGAAAATGAAAAAATATTAAAGCAGTTTGATGGTGATATCATAGAATTAACTCAAAATGCTCGAAATTTATTAAATTCTTTGTTAGCACAAGTATCAATTGCTGCTGCTAGTAATAAAGCTTTTGATAGTCTAATCAATAATTACAAGTAAGTACCCATTTATTCTTAACCTAGTTTCTTGACTTTAGCGCAAACTACCTCAATTATCTTGCTAGATTATAGGGTAGTTTTGCTTTTTTATCCCTTGAATGACGTTTTTCTTCTATCTTTTCAACTTCGTATTCTACTACTTCTTCTATTACTTCTTCAGCACCTTTCTCAACTGCCATTCCAAGTAAAGTACTGCAAGAACTTAAAGCAAAAAATAAACCTAAAAACGTTACTATCTTGTTTTTCTTCTTTCTCTGTTTGGCTACCAAGATAAATTACTCCTTTGTAGCCATTCTTTTGCAACGTTAACATTATTAAAGTTTGGGTTTAATTTCCTTCTTAATATAATCTGTGGATGATTCAAAATACGATAAATCTCATTACTTCCACTATTACTTGCATTGGCTGAATTACTAATTTCCTGAGATCTTTTATATTCTTGTTGCTGTTTTTCAAAATTTAGTAGATCTGATATTCTTTTTTGTTCTTTTATTTTATTTAATTCATTTTGCTGCCTTACTTTGTCCATCTCTTGTTTTCTTTGTTCTTCATTTAGTCCTTGCTGAAAAAGATTATATTCTTTTATTTTATCATCCCACATCTGTACCTTGTCCCATTCATCAAGCTTTCCTGTGGAATATAGTTGGGAACCATAACGGTTCCAATAATCTACTGCTTTTTGTCTTTCAGCTTTTAATCTCTCTCCGTCTTGCTTTCTTTGCTTTTCTTCTTCTACTTTCTTCTGCACTTGATAATCTTCTTGGTTTTTGATTCTATCATTAGCAACTTGTAACTCTTTTTCTAAGTTGCTATATCTATTTTGTAAATCTGAAATTGAATTTAAATCTATCCCTTGATTTGAAAAATGTCCTAGCATACCATTTATACCTATTTCAGCTCCTGCTGCTCTTGCATTGTTAAGTAGTCTAGGTTGTTGATAGCCTTTTTCATTTTGGTAAGCTTTATACAATTGCTCATTAGATGCTTGATCGTTTTTCCATTGCTCTAATCCGCTAGTATTAGTTCTTTTTATATCACTTAACATATCATTAAATTCAGTATTAGCTAATTGATCATACTGATTTAATTTTCCTATTTTGTTAATAGCATCCGTATTCACAGAGTTAATACCCTGTTCTAATTCATTCTTAAGAGTATTAGATCTTGCAGCTAAACTAGCATCATTTATCTCACGCATACGATCACTTGCAGATTGTATGTGTGATTGACCTCCATACATGCCGCGCTTTATATATTTTGCATTTAGAGCAGTTAAATCTGCCTTTGCTTTCTTTTTTGCCTCAGCATCTAATAATTCAAATCTTGACCTTAATTGCTCAGGTATCCTTCCTACAAATCCGCTCATAGAACCCGATGAATCAGCTAATTCATTCCTAATTTGTTTACGGGCGTTATAATTTTTATCTTGATATGACGGACTTATTTCTTCAATTAACTTATACGATGTATTCATATCAGAGTTAATCGGTTCCATAATTTTACCCTGATAGACAGGCATATGTAGCTTATCTCCATAACCCCATTCGTTTACAGGTTTACCGACATCTATTCCATACACGATTAAAGCTTTTTTTAAGTTCTCAGCATTAGAAGCAGATAAATCAGGATGATTTTCTTCTCCATTAATACCATTTAAAGCTTGTTGTAAATTATATAATCTTTCATATGGTTCATTTCTTTCTGCTTCAAATCTTGCTCTATCGGCAGTCAAATTTTTATTTGTAATGCCGTGTTTCTGCTCTCCATATTTATAAAGATCATTTATTAATCTAGTTTGACGTGCATTCTTACTTTTTGAAGAGTTAGCAATAGCATCAAACGTAACACTATTCTGCCTACCTTCAAGTTGTTTTATAAACCTATTTAAATTATTAACATCGCTTCTAGTATCATTTAATCGTAAATCTGTATCTTTAGTTAATTTCCTTTCATAATTATCCCTATAAGGACTAAAAGCTCTACCAAATTGGTTAGATAATCCCCCACCTACAACATTTCTACCAAAGTCAATTTGTTTATTTTTCAATTGACTGAGCATGCTTTCTAAATCATTTGGCGAAATACCTCCAATTTCTGTGTTTGCAACCTTATCTAAGGCGCTTTTATAAGGCATACCCTTTCTTGATCTTTGCTCATCTAACATTTGTGCTCTTTGCGTTAGAGAAGACATTGGAGATATTGTTTTTCCAGGATAAGGCAAGTAACCGGTATTAGCCAATCTTGCACTATCACGCGCTATTATCTGTTTAATTTTATCTCTAAGCTCATCTTGAGATAATTGGTTATAGTATGTCATATATTCTAAAATCTAACTGGTTGTCCTGAAAATCTTGGATTATCGTAATAATTTATCCATCTACCCGTTTGTGCATATTCTTCAGGCGAACTTACTCTATTGTATAAAGGAGTAATGTCTATTCTTTCTTCCGGCAAGAACTTTTTACGAGCATTTCTTCTTTTTGATTGTTCTAACATCAGTTCATATTCTTCTTGCGCTGCTATCTCAGCAGGAGTAAGTCTCATAGCTAACATCTCCTCTTTAGCTGCCCTTCCTTTTTGTGCAGGAGTTAAAGGTTTAGGTTGATTCATTCTATCATATAAACTAAGACCTAGACTGCCAACTGCTAATAAATTCTTAGGTTTTGTTAAGAAATCACTTGTATTTTTCCCAAGTTTATCAAGAAAAGTTAGCTCTTCTTCCTGCTTATTCTTATTACTCTCGTAGTCTTCATAATCATCTCCTGCATTAACTCCTGATGTCTTACCGGAACCAAGAGTAGATAAAAGAACATTACTACCGGCAGCTCCTTTTAACGTACTAGCTGTCTTTTCACCAAGACCTAAAGAAGGTAATATAGCGTTAGTATTACCGTAATTAGTCAGAGTAGTACCAAGTCCTTTTGCTCCCACCGCATTAGCTCCCCATCCGGCAGCAGATGCAGCTGTAGGTGTCACTGTTCCAGCTACTGCTCCTTTAATCATAGCAGGTGCATAATCTTTTCGTCCTCTGATTATAGTTCCAGCTCCCCCGCCAAGGGCGCCTCCTACAACTCCTCCAATACCTGGCAAAATTGCATTCCCCGCAATAACCCCTACAGCTGTAGCTAAATCTCTTTTCCAAGCTCCTTTCTTCCAATATCTCTTACTAAAAATTCCACCAAATTCAAGCAGTCCTGTTTTAGGATTAATTGTCCCGCTACCTCCTGCTTTTTTTAACATTATAGCCTCTATCGGATTAATATGAGCAAGTATGGTATCTCCATTCCTACCTTTTTTTCTTACCTCTTCTAATATGCAATTTAATTTATCCTTCTTCATTCAATTATCTTTCACCTTAATCATTATTATATATACGGCTTTAGCCCA
>Ga0169931_10011339_pt1 | contig 12569 bp, 9 predicted proteins | sample Kivu_15m_20L_FD_129675 | JGI IMG/M metagenome (GOLD analysis project Ga0169931, IMG submission 129675) | Freshwater microbial communities from Lake Kivu, Western Province, Rwanda to study Microbial Dark Matter (Phase II) - Kivu_15m_20L... | ecosystem: Environmental > Aquatic > Freshwater > Lake ...
GGTGCTCCTGGTGGCTTCGGGGGTGGCGGGTCGTCCGAGATCGCGCATCGTGGTGGGGTGCGTCCCCTTAAACTTCCACGCAGTGGGACCGGCTTCGGCCGCGATCCCGTTTTACTTGCGACCAGCTCCGACCCGTCACCCCCGCGGCCATGAGAAGTATCCAGCGGATGAAGCTGACCGGGCCGGCATTCTGCTTTCCGTGGCTTGGCGTCGTTCCAGCCGGCCCGGCAACTGATCCTGAGCGTTCGGCGGTTTGGCTACAGGAGTCCGCAGATGAACCATGACCATACTCTCGTTGCCATCGAAGACCGCTACGGGTTTAAGCTGCCTGCAGTCTATCGCCACGCTGTAGCGGAAGGCTGGATCGATACCGACGTGTGGGAGAAATACACTCCTTTGTTCATGGGAGAATGGCTCTCGCTTCAGGCAATCCTTGATTATGACTTCCAGGCAGTCGATTCCGAGACGCCGGTAAATCCCGGACTGATTCCCTTTGCCCAGAGTCCGGGCGGCGATCCGTACTGCTGGTGTCCGGCGCGTGCGATCAACGGCGAGGCGGTTGTCGGCTACACGGGGTACGGCGAGTTCGACTCCATCCAACTTTGTGCGCCCAATCTGTTGGGATTCGTTTATCGCAACGCCTTGGACCAACTGTCCACAGGTTGCGAATACGAGGATGAAACGGAATTCCGACACAACCTGGCTCGCTGGCGCACGACTTGGTTTCCGCTGTTTCCCCAACCGTGGCAGAACGAGCTTGCGGCGATTCCGGAATCCGCCACCGTCGAATGGACCCGTACGCTCAAGAGCGGCTACCAGGAACGAGGCCGGAGCTTCTGGCATCCTGATACGTGCGACAGGCTTGTGTCCCGAGACTTGCACTTTGAGGGGATCGACGAGACCATGAAACTGTCGATACCGTGAATTCTGAATCCGGCGGCGCGCGTCATCGCCGAACAATCGCATGCACCGGAGCCGCCGATCCGGTCGGTCGTGATTGGAGAATCACTTGGCGGCGGCCCGGTGATGCGTGGCGTTCGGGCTACGGGAACGAGTTTCCACCGAGCGTCTGTCGTGCTGGGCCTTTGCGGTCGCCGCGTTAGGTTGCGGTCAACGGTGGCGGCGGCGTGGGGCTTGCTCCTGACGTCGCAAGTCCCACTCGTCTCACGACGGAATGGGACGGTCTGCTTGGTGTGTTGGTGCGGGCGTGTCATCACACTGGGTGGGTCAACGCGGTGTCTGGTCGGTGGGGGCCGGTTAATAAGAAACAGTCGGGCTGCTTCAGCCTGCGGGTCCGCGGTCGTCGTGGCCCATTCTTAGTCGATTCACCCGTTTGGCCCGAACCGCTTTATGGCCCTTCCGACTTGAATAAAAACGACGAGTCCTCCCACCTTGCCTGACGGTTCAAGGCGTCGCGGTCATTCAAGCCACGAGCGCTCGCACGTCACCGACTTTTACGCAACGCCGGCCCGGCTGCCGCGGTGTACCCGCGACGCTCTCGCGTTCGTTCCCAACCGTTCGCTCGTCTCCCGTATACTCACAGGTACCGACCGATCCGACGAGGTGGCCCATGCCGACCGCCGTTCGCCAGCTTTCCGCGTTTGTGCTTCTTGGTGTCCTGATGCTCGCGGCGACCGAGTCGCGGCCGTCGCTCGCTCAGGAGAAGAAGAAGGACGAGGAGCCGAAGGTCGAGGTGAAGCCGGTGCCGGAGCCGACCGCGGCGGACGTGGCCGCTCTCGAAGCCGCGTTCAAATCGGAACGCGAGGCGGCCGTGAAGGCCAAGTACCTGGCCGAGGCGCTCGCGAAGGCGGACGATCTCGCGAAGCGGGGGGACGCCGCCCGCACGAACAACAATTTGAAGTCCGCCGCCCGCCACTTCCGCGATGCCCGCTGGCAGCTTCCGTATCTCCCGGTGAACCTGCCGCCGCACGTGAGCCGCGTGTTCGGCGAGAGCCGCATGCGGCACGCAAGCCGCGTGAACAGCGCCTCGTACAGCCCGGACGGCACACGGCTCGCCACCGCCAGCGCGGACGGCACCGTGAAAGTGTGGGACCTCGCGAACGGTCGTGAACTGGTGACCTACCGCGGGCACGCCGACCAGCCGGACGACGCGAGCAAGGAAGCGAACGTGCTCAAGGTGGGAGCCGCGGCCTTCCATCCGAAGGAGAAGGTGATCGCGTCCGTCGGCGGCACGCAGGTGCATCTTTGGGAAGCGGACACGGGCAAGCGCATCAAGGCGCTGGCCACGATCGAGAAATCGGACAAGCCGCTGAAGTGCGTCGCGTTCAGCCCGGACGGCAAGAGCATCGCCGTCGGTTCGGATGAAGGCGTGCTCCGCGTGTACGAGACGGAGAGCGGCAAGAACACGTTCACGAGCCCGGCCCGGAATGCCCGCATCGAGCGGTGCGCCTTCAGCCCGAACGGCAAGATGATCGGCATCGCGGACAATCAGGGCGCGGCCGCCGTCTTCGCTCCCGGCGTCGGCAACGGCATGCCCCTCTCCATCGGCGTGATCGACGGCCCCGGGGCGTGCCTCGGCGTCGCCTTCACGCCGGACAGCGGCAACATCCTCACCTGCGGCCAGGACTCGATGGCGCGGCTCATCGCCGGCCCGAATCCGGACGGCACCAGCGCGAACAACACCGCCTCGCGCCTGAAACAATACGCCGGCCACACCGGAACCGTGACGGATCTCGCCCTCCTGCCGGACGGCAAGTTCCTCGTGACGGGCGGGGACGACAAGACCGTCCGCGTCTGGGAGATTCAGGCCGCCAAGCAGATGCGGTCGTTCCAGGGACACATGACGAAAGTGCTTGCGGTCGCGGTTCGGCCCGACGGCCGGCAGATCGCTTCGGCCAGCGAAGACGGTGCGATTCGCCTCTGGGACCTGAGCACGTCCGACGATCACCGTGCGATGGCGGACGCGACCGAGCCCCTCTGGGCGGTCGCGATTTCGCCGGACGGCAAGCGGGCGGCCGCGGCCGGAGCGGACAAGCAGATTCGCGTGTACGAACCGGAAACGGGCAAGCTCGAAGCGACGTTGCCGAGCGGCGGCGCGGTCACCACGCTCTCCTTCTTCGGAGACTCCAACCGACTCGCGGCCGCCGGCGGGGATCGCGTCGTTCGCATCTGGGACGTGGCCTCGAAGAAACCGGTGAAGGAACTCGCGGGGCACGACCTTCCCGTGCTCGGCCTCGCGGCGAGCGGAGACGGCAAACTCGTCGTCAGCGGCGCATCGGACGGCAAAGCCATCGGCTGGGACGTGGACGCCGGGAAGCCGCTGTGGACGTGGTCCGGCAAGTCGCGGGCGGTCTGTGCCGTGGCCCTCCGTTCGAGCGCGAAGCAGGTCGCGCTCGGCGCCGCGGACGGCACGCTCGTCGTTCTCGACGTGAGCGGCGCGACGCCCAAGGAACTCGCCTCGACGACCGCTCACGTGGCAGGAGTCGCGGCCGTGGCCTACAGCCCGGACGGCACGAAGCTGGCCACCGCGGGCGGCGACGGAGCCGTTCGCATCTGGAACATCGGGGACAACGGCGTGCCCGCTCCGCTGGCGAAGTTCGAAGGGCAATCGAAGCCGACCGCCGCCGCGGGTTACTCGCCGCTCTCGGCCGTCGCCTTCTCCGCGGACGGGCGCTTCGTCGCCTCCGCGGGTGCGGATCAGGTCGTCCGCATCTGGGACGTTCAAACCAAGGGCGAGGTCCGCGGGTTGCGCGGGCATACGGATTGGTCCACGTGCGTGGCCTTCAGCCCGGACGGCCGCCTGCTTCTCTCCGGCGGGGCGGACAAAGTCGCTCGCATCTTCGAACTCGCCCCGCAGGAAGGGGGCGGCTCCGTCGGCCACATGCTCTCCGTGAACGCCGTCGCCGTGAGCCCGGACGGCAAGATCGTGGCCACCGCGAGCGTGGATCAAACCATCAAACTGTGGGACCTCGCCTCGGGCCGCGAAGTCGCCACCCTGATCGGCAACGCGGACATTCCCTTCTCCCTCACCTTCTTCGGCAACGAGAACGTGGCGATGGGCGGGCGGTTGCTCACGGGCGATTCGGGCCGCCTGCACCTGTGGCAAGCGAAGCCGCCGCGGCTTCTCAACAGCCTCACCATCGGCGAGATCTACGCCGCGAACTCGCTGCCGGACGGCTCCCGCATCGGAGTTTGGTCCGTGCGCCCCGTCGCGGGCGGCGGCAGCGGCGCCGCCAAGAACAGTTCCTACGAGGTGTTCGACCGCGACGGGAAGCAGGTCGTTCAGTTCGCGGACAAGGGGAACGAAGTGAAAGCGGCCTCGTTCTCCGCGGACCTCAAGTGGGTGGCCGCGGGCGACGAACATGGGGTCGTCCGCCTCTTCGACCTGGAAAAGAAGGATCGCATCGGCAGCGATTGGCCGCTGTTCGACAAGAACCCGGTGGGCGACCTCGGCCTGACTCCGGACAAGACGCTGCTGATCGCGATGGATCGCGGCGGGCTGATGAAAGTGGCGAGCGTGGAGAAGCGTGCGGTGCTCGGCCCGGCGATCGCGGCTCATGCCGGCGAGATCCGCGGCTTGCTCGTTTCTCCGAAGGGAGACACCGTGCTCACGATCGGCGCCGACCGCGAGGTGAAACTCTGGAGCCTGAAGGACCCCGCGGCGGTGAAGGAGGTCCGCAAGTGGAACCTCCCCGTGGGCGTGAACGGCGCCGCCTTCCACCCGGACGGCAAATCCGCGGTCACCGCCAACGCCGACGGCACCGCCTACGTGCTCGATCTGGAGTAAGAAACCTCCCGATTCGTGAGTGGAGGTTCGTCACGCGACCCGCTTGCGAGCCGCGAGACGGCCGCATGTGTCGATCGACCGAGGTGTGGTTCGCACGCTCCGCGTGCGACGGCATTTCCGGGATCATGTGAATCGGGCTGGAACGGCGCCGCACGCGGAGCGTGCGGACCACATTGCCGATCGACTCACGGTCCCGTCATTGCGTTCGTCGCGGGTATCGGGTAGGTTCACATCGCTGCCCGCTCTCTCTCCCACACAATTGGAGCGTCAACATGTTCCGCCGGCTGCCGATGTTCGCCCTCGCGTTCGGCCTGTCCGCCTTCACGGTCGGGCTCGCTCAGGACAAGAAGGACGAGAAGAAGGACAACAAGACGACCGAGAAGAAAGTCGAGAAGAAGGCGCCGCCGATGCCCGCGGTGCCGCCCACGGCCGCGAACGTGAGCTACGGGCCGCACCCGCGCAACGTGCTGGACTTCTGGCAGGCCAAGTCCGACAAACCGACTCCGCTCGCCTTCTGCATTCACGGCGGCGGTTGGCAGGGCGGCGACAAGAGCAGCTACTACGGCCGCGTGAAGACGTTCCTCGACAAAGGCATCAGCGTGGTCACCATCAACTACCGGCTGATGGCCCAGGCGAACGAACAGAAAGTGACGCCGCCGGTGAAGGCGCCGCTCGAAGACGCGGCCCGCGCCCTGCAGTTCGTCCGTTCCAAGGCCGGCGAATGGAACATCGACAAGAAGCGGATCGGGGCCACGGGCGGTTCCGCCGGCGGTTGCTCCTCGCTCTGGCTCGCCTTCCACGACGACCTCGCGGACCCGAAGAGCACGGACCCCGTCGCCCGCGAATCGACCCGCCTGTACTGCGCCGGCGTGGACGGCGCCCAGGTCTCGCTCGATCCCAAGGTCACCCGCGAGTGGCTGCCCAACTACTCGTACGGCGCCCATGCCTTCGGCATGAAGAACCTCGACGAGGTCGAGAAGAACCGCGGTACGATCGCCGCGTGGATCAAGGAGTATTCGCCCATCTCGCACGTGTCCAAGGACGACCCGCCGATCGGGCTCTACTACGGCGGCGTGAAAGGGGCGAAGGTCGGCGAGAGCCACCCGGACCCGACGCACTCGCCGATCCTCGGCGTGAAGCTCGGCGAATCGCTCAAGGCCGCCGGCATCGACACCACGTTCCACTCGAACACCGAGCCGAACTCGAAGCTGCCGAGCAGCACGGCCTACCTGATCGAGTACTTGAAGAAGTGACGAACGATCGCCGTCCCGGCGTCGTCCGACCGACAGGACGGCGCCTTTCACTCGAGCGGAACGAGCGATCTCGACCCAGGCGCGAGGTGCGGCCGGCCTTCATCTCCAGGCGCCGCGGAACATCGTGCGGCGATCGCCGGGGTGATCCGCGAGAAGCAGTTCGTGTGGCTCGCCCTCCCGATTCGGCAGCGGAATCGCGACCGCATCCGCGGACTTCCCCGCTTCCAAACTCCCCGTCTCGCTCGCCCATCCAAGCGCCTCCGCGCCGGCGAGCGTGATCGTACGCAGCAGCGTCTCGCCCGGTATGTCCGGATCTCGGGCGTGAACGAATCTCGCTTCGGCGAGGATGTCCAGGTCCGGATTCGAAGCAAGGCTGTCCGTGCCGAACGCGATGCGGACGCCACGGCGAACGAACTCGCGGAACGGGTGCGGCGGGTGGCCGAAGGCCGCGTGCGTGCGCGGGCAATACACGATCGACTGGTTCGACCCGAACGGCATGCCGGGCGGCAAGTGGTTGACGTGGATGAACAGCCGCGGCGAATCGGGGGCGAGGTTGCGTCGCACGAACTCCTCCGCGGAGAACCGGATCGCGTCCGGATTCCAGATGCCGAGCTCGCTCAGGAATTCGACGAACGGTCCGCTGCGGCTCGCGAGCAACTCCATCTCGGCGAGCGACTCCGCGAGGTGAACGCATTTCGGCCCCGGTTCGGCGAGCAGCGTCATCGCGCGGTCGTGGTTCACGCTGTACGGAGCGTGCGGAGAGAGTCCCCGGCGCACGAGCGGCGTGTCCACCTGCCGCGCCGCCGCCGCGTTCATCTCGAAGCGTTCCGCCGAGAGGCCGATCACCTCCCGAAACACGACGGCGCGAAGCGGCGACTCGCGGATCGCGGCTGCGCTCGATTCGTCGACCGCGATGTCGCCAAGCAGCGTGACGCCGGACCGGAGGCTCTCGTCGATTCCGGCCCGGATGTCCGTTCGAACCTGCTCGGCCGTGCGGCCGCGGCGGAAGGCGATCACTCCGCGAAGCCAGTCCGTGAACCGATCGGCAGTCGTCGGCGGGACGACTCCGCGGGCGCCGGAGAGATCGAGGTGCGTGTGCGGGTTCACGAATCCCGGCACGAGCGCAACGTTTCCAAGATCGAGATCGGCGGTGCGTTCACCGCGGGGATGAACCGCCTCGATGCGGCCGTCGCGAATCGCGACGACGCCGCGTTCCACCGGCGGCCCGGCCACCGGGAAGACCCATCGCGCCGTCAGCGACAGGGCGTTCATCGCAGGCCGGCGGAGTCCTTCACGCCGAGGTTCTCGTAGATCTGGCGGGTCGCGTCCGATTTGTTGAGCGTGTAGAAGTGCAGGCCTCGGGCGCCGTCGTGGAGCAGGTCCGCACATTGCTGGGTGGCCCAACTGATGCCGACGCGGGCGACGGCGTCGTCGTCCGCGCAGCGTTCGACGGCGCGGAGGAGCTTCGCCGGGATGCGGGCCCCGAGGGCCATTTCCGCCATGCGCACCATGCCCGCCTTGGTGCCGACGGGCATGATTCCGGCCACGATCGGGACCTTGATCCCGGCCAGTTCGCAGCGTTCGCGGAAGTCGTGGAAGTCGCGGTTGTCGAAGAACAGTTGCGTGCAGATGTAGTCGGCGCCGGCGTCGACCTTGGCCTTGAGGTGGTCCATTTCCTTGAGGCGGTTCGGGCAGCCGGGGTGCCCTTCGGGGAAGCCCGCGACGCCGATGCCGAACCCACGACGATCCGGAGCGTTCGTGCGGCCGCGGATGAACCGCACGAGTTGCGAGGCGTACTGGAACGCGTCGCGATCGCGGTCGTAGTTCGCGACGGACTTGGGTGGATCGCCGCCGAGGGCGAGGATGTTCGTGATGCCGCTGGCCGCGTAGCGGTCCACGATCGCGGTCATTTCCTCGAGCGTGTGGCAGATGCACGTGAGGTGCGAGACGGCGGTGAGGTTCGTCTCGCGTTCGATCCGCACGACGAGATCATGGGTGCGGTCGCGCGTCGAACCGCCGGCCCCGTACGTGACCGAGACGAACGACGGCCGAAGCGCCTGCAGCTTCGCGATCGTGCGGAAAAGCTCCTCGCTCGCTTCGTCCGTCTTCGGCGGGAAGAACTCGAAGCTGAACGTGACCGGATCGCGGGCGAAGATGTCCTGAATGTGCATGCGGACGTTATAGCGTCGAGCCGGTCCGGCGTGCGACCGCAATTCGTCGCGAGTTCGCTGCGTCGCTTCGAACGCGGGTCGCAGCGGACATTGGAGGGCGGTTCGCCGCGCGGTAGCCTCCAACGCTCGCTTCCGGGAGGCCCCATGCCGCGTGCGCTGGTCGGGTTCGGCGACGCCGACGCGTTCTATTCCTCCGCCGAGGTGGTGCGGCGGCCATGGCTCGAAGGCATGCCCGTCGGCATCCTCGGGAATCAGGGCGCCTGCGTCATCGCCCGCAGCTACTCCATGAAACGCTTCGGCGTGAAAGTCGGCGAGCCGATCTGGGAGGCGAAGGAGAAGTGCCCGGACGGCGTGTACGTGAAGCGGGACTTCCGCTGGTACGAGTCGCTGAGCCGCAAGATGCTCGCCGAACTCGGCGGGTTCAGCCCCACGGTCGAGTATCATTCGATCGACGAATTCTTCTGGCGACACGAGCCGCCGCGGAACCGCGACCCGGGGGACGCCGCCGTCGCGATTCGCGACCATATCAAGCGCGTCGTCGGCGTGCCCATGACCGTTTCGATCGCGCGAACGCGGACGCTGGCGAAGCTGTTCGCGGACACGCACAAGCCGTTCGGCGCCGTCGTCGTGACGGACCCGGCCCGCGAAACGGAATTGCTCGCGGGCATCCCGGTGACGGAGATCGCGGGGATCGCCCGCCGCCGCGCCGAGCGGCTCGAACCGTTCGGCATTCGCACCTGCCTCGATCTTCGGAACGCGAGCGGCCTGAAGATCCAACAACTGCTCACCGTCGTGGGGCACGATCTGTGGCTGGAGTTGAACGGCGTGCCGGCGCAGCCGATCCGCCCGGAACGCACGGCGCACAAGAACATCGCCCGCGGCGGCAGCCTCGCCGGTCGCGTCGCGGATCCGTTCAAGCTGTACGGCTGGCTCGTGCGGAACGTCGAGCGGCTGATCGAGGAACTGCGGTATCACATGGTGCGGCCGCGGCAGGTGTCGGTGTTTCTCGCGTATCGGGAAGGCGGGGCGGGTTTCGGCCGCGTGTCGCTGCCGGTTCCCAGCGGCCGGTTCGACGTGCTCGTGGACGCGGCGAAGATCGCGATGCGGACCGCGTGGCGACCCGGCGCCGAGGCCACGCACATGCACGTCATCGCGTCCCGCCTCGTCCGGCCGCACGCCTGGCAAGGATCGCTCTTCGAACCGGACGACCCGCGGCTCGACGCCCTGGCGGACGTGAAAGAACGCATCAACGAGCGCTTCGGCCGCTTCCGCCTCCGCAGCGGCGCCACCCTCTTCGCCAACGAGTTCTACGCGGACGGCGCGAACGACTACGACATCTGCGACGTCCGCGGCAAGTTCTGCTTCTGAAACGGGCGGCGGCTCCTAAATTGACAACTCCCGCGAACGCCACCCCTGCGAGGCCGCCCCGTGTTCATTCTGTCCGCCTTCGCCGACGAAATCTCACCCGATCCCCGCGAGCAGATCGCCACGCTGAAGGCTTGCCGCGTCCGCTTCATCGAGTTCCGCTCGATCCACTCCACGAACGTGCTCGCCCTCTCGGACGAACAGATCCGCGAGTTCAAGAAACTGATCGACGGCGAAGGCATCGGCCTCTCCGCGATCGGATCGCCGGTCGGAAAGTCCGCCATCGACCAGCACCTCGAACCGCATCTGGACAAGCTCAAGCGGGCGATCGAACTGTGCGGCGTCTTCAACACGCCGAACATCCGCGTCTTCAGCCACTACCCGCCGGGCAACGATCCGAAGTTCGACCCCGCGGGCTGGCCCGCCCATCGGGACGCCGTGATCGCGCGGATGCGAATCACGGCGGAATTCGCGGCGAAGAGCAATGTCACGCTCTTCCACGAAAACGAACACCGCATCTACGGCGACTCGCCGGAGCGCGTTCGCGACCTGCTGGCGACGGTGAACAGCCCGAACCTGCGGGCCGCCTACGACGCCGCGAACTACGCCTACGGCGACTTCGATCCCGTGGACGGCTGGGAGCGGACGAAAGAGTTCACCTCGCACTTCCACATCAAAGACTGGAAGAAGGGCGGGCACGCGGCGGGCCATGAACACGGCGTGATCGCAGGCTACGGCGACGGCCACGTGGCCCACTCGATCCGCGACGCGGCGAAGCGCGGCTACCGCGGATTCGCCGTGATGGAACCCCACCTCCGCGGCGGCGGCCCCACCGGCGGCCACACCGGCCCGGATCTGTTCCCCGCCGCCGTCGAGGCCTTCCGCGCGATCCTCCGCGACGCCGGAGCCCAGGAGGGTTGAGCGGATGTCGCCGTCCGAACTTCATGCGATGTTGGAAGCGGTGCGGGCCGGGTCGCTGGACGTGGCGGCCGCGGCGGCGCGGTTGGCCGAGCCCGCGGTCGGCGATCTCGGCTTCGCCACGCTCGATCTCCACCGCAAGGAACGCTGCGGATTCCCCGAAGTGATCTTCGCCGAAGGGAAGACCGCGCCGTGGGTCGAGGCCGCGATCCGCCGGCTCGGCGAGGCGGGGCAGGATTGCTTCGTCACGCGGATCGTGCCCGATCAGGCGGCGTACCTCGCGAACCACTTTCCGCACGCCGAGCAGGATCGGCTCGCCCGCACGCTCTGGCTGCCCGCCCCGGGCGACCGCCCCGCACCCGTGGGGAACGTGCTCGTGGTCACGGCCGGCACCAGCGATCTGCCGGTGGCCCAGGAAGCGCTTGTGACCGCACGCGTGATGGGGGCGAACGTCGAACTCGTGGCGGATGTCGGCGTCGCGGGGATCCACCGCATCCTGAGACACCGCGAGAAACTCTCCGCGGCGGATGTCGTGATCGTGGTGGCGGGCATGGATGGCGCCTTGCCCAGTGTGGTGGGCGGCCTCGCGGACGGGCCGGTGATCGCGGTGCCGACCAGCGTGGGCTACGGCGCCGCGTTCGGCGGTGTCGCTGCGCTTTTGACGATGCTCAATTCCTGTTCCGCGGGCGTGGCCACGGTGAACATCGACGCCGGATTCAAGGCCGGTTATGTCGCCGCCCGCATGGTCCGCAAGATGAGCTCGAGCTGACCAACCGTGGGCAGAAATTGCGCGGGGGCCCTACCCGCGAGTCGATTCGCATCCTATCTTGATGATACTGAGACTGAATCTCAGACCGCCATCGGCCTGCTCCGCCAGCCGCTCCACCGGCAAGCAACGCGGCCCCATCACCCTCGAACGTGGAGCGTCGCCGTGCACCGCCGCAAAAATCCTGCCTTCACCCTCATCGAACTGCTTGTCGTCATCGCGATCATCGCCGTGCTGATCGGACTGCTGCTCCCCGCGGTGCAGAAGGTTCGGGAGGCGGCCTCGCGAGCCAAGTGCCAGAACAACCTGAAGCAACTCGGCGTCGCCCTGCACAACTACGAAGGCGCCAACGGGCACTTCCCGCCCTCGACCGTCTCGACGGGCACGGCCGCCGCTCAGCCGTGGTCCGCCCAGTCGTTCATCCTGCCGTTCGTGGAAGGGGACAACGTCTTCCGCCTGATCGATTTCAACGTGGGTTATCACTCGGGGATCAACCTCTCCAACTACCCCTCGTACGGAGTCGCGGCTCTGAAGGTGCCCGTGCTCGTCTGCCCCAGCGATCCGAACGATCGCCAGCGACTCAACTCCGGCACTGGCTTGCCCGAGCATTATCCGACGACGTACGGCCTGAATGTCGGCCAGTATCTGATCTGGAATCCCGTGACCCGCCAGGACGGCGGCGGCGCCTTCGCTCCCAACCAGAAGCTCACAACCGCCGCGTATCAGGACGGGCTGAGCAACACGCTGGCGATTTCCGAGGTGAAGGCCTTCCAGCGCCGCGTTCAGGACGCGACGATGCCGGCCGCCGCTCCCGGTTCGCCGACCGTCGTTTCGGGCAGCGTGGGCGGCGGCGCCTTCGCGGACACCGGCCACACGGAGTGGGTCTGCGGCCGCGCCATCCACGTCGGCTTCACCACTCTTTTCCCGCCCAATACCCGCGTGCCGCACTCCGTCGGCGGAGTCGAGTACGATTTCGACGCGTGCAGCAGCCGCGAGGGCCGCAACCAGGTGGACACGACGTACGGCGTCATCACGTCGCGAAGCTATCACAGCGGCGGCGTGAATGTTCTGCGGATGGACGGCTCCGTGAAGTTCACGTCGAACTCCGTGCCGCAGGCGACATGGCAAGCGCTCGGAAGCCGCGCAGGCGGCGAAGTCGTCGGCGATTATTGAGACACGATCCGGGTTCGCCAACCCAAGCGACGTACCGCGGCGCCGCCCCCTGAGAGCAAAGGTATACCCACGGTTTCTGGAGGCGGATGTCTAGGCGGTGTTGAACAGGTTGGGCAAGAGTCGTCGGGCGAGGTCGAGAATCTCATTGAGGTTGTGATCCTCCAAGAGGTCCGCCA
>Ga0169931_10011340_pt1 | contig 12568 bp, 11 predicted proteins | sample Kivu_15m_20L_FD_129675 | JGI IMG/M metagenome (GOLD analysis project Ga0169931, IMG submission 129675) | Freshwater microbial communities from Lake Kivu, Western Province, Rwanda to study Microbial Dark Matter (Phase II) - Kivu_15m_20L... | ecosystem: Environmental > Aquatic > Freshwater > Lake...
ACATACCACATATCATAATTCTTATAGACCATTAAATTAATTTTATTTATTTGTAAAAATTTAAAGACTGATAATTCGAGAGCATCGATTTAATATTGTGTTTTTTGGGCAAAAATATTAAATATTACCATTTATTTTTAAATATATTTTTATTTATATTACCACTGTTTAACATCTAATTTCTTAATTCTTTTGGTTAGATGTTGATTAGTTTATATTATTCATAAATTATTATTTTATTCAACAAATCATCCATCATGTCATGTAATTCAATTCATATGTAAACAAATTATAGAAATTTTACAGATAAAAAATACAATTAATTATGAGATTGATTTATTAATTGATCCAAAATGTATTTTATATAAATGTATTAAAAAACATGTAAAATTTGAAATTGACAATTTTCATCCGTGCGTATTAAATAACACAGATATAAAAACAATAACACAACATTATTAGAATACATATAATAACCTATATCAAAATTAATTAGTAATATTATTTATCTAATGCAATTAAATTGCAAATTTGAATTAATCGAAATAAATTGGAACCATTTTATTTTGTTTATTTTTTAATTTTACCAATGTTTCAAGTATTGCATAAGGTATCAAATCAACTGGTTCATAATTTTCCAATTTTTTGTCGACAATTTGAGTATGACCTAATATATATTTTTGTGCATATATAGCAGGTTCTGAATCGTTTAAGTTATTATATTTTTTAAAATACGGTATTAAACTAGAATAATTATTAAAATTAATAGCATTAGTTTGATTAATTTGATGTATTAAATCAGTAGTTTTATTTACATTATTTATAGGATTAATAATTTGAGAAATATTATTTGGGATTGTTGTTTTAATACTATTTAATTGTTGTACTAATTTTTGAACTATTTCATTATTAGATTTTGGTTTTGATTGTTCATAATTAATTTGATTAATTAATTGTTCTGTTTTTTCAATATTTGCCAAAATTTTTTCATTTGTATTATCAATTTTATCTATATTTTTTCCTTGTAATAATAATTTTAGATTTTCATTTTTTTGTTTATTAATTTTATCAATTAAATTTTGTTTTTCGTTTTGTAAAGTTTGCAATATATCAGTTGGGTCAGTTATTGGTGGAGGTAGTGGGATGTGTGATGTTACAATATTATATAGTTTATAATCTTTTGTATTTATATTATTGTAATCATTTTGTTCTTGATCAATATCTTTAAAATGTATTACATAATCTGAATTAAAAACTTCTTTTTTTAATGCATCAAAGGGATTTTTTTTGTTATTATTGTCAATTAAAATTCCATCTGCGATTTGTTCATATAAAGCACATTCAATAATATATGGAGTTGTTTCAATTAAATGTCCTATTACATTTTTTGATGAAATATTTTTTTTTAGGTCATCATATATATCATATTTATTATTATCATCTTTATTTAATTTATAACATATATAATGACCATTGCCATCAATACCAGATTTAACCAATAAAGCTTTACAGATATATTTTTTACCGTTGATAAGTTCTACTTTATGATAACATTCATTAAATCTTATATATTGACTTGCAATATATTGGATAATAAAATATTTTTGAGTTATTAAGTATGGATAATATGAATTTTTAAATGCAGTATGACTACTTGTTTCAGCCGTAATTATATTTTGATTAGGTTTAATGTTTGCCAAAAATTGTAATATTTGAAGTATTCCTATAAATTTATAGTTTGTAATAGTACCTGTAAATGTAACCGATTTATGTTTTAATTTTTGATAATACATTGAATAAAATCTAGTTTCAATAGAACTTATCTTTGTTACTAATAGTTTATAAAAATCAATATCGTTATTATATGAATCTTTATTACTTATATCAATTCCCAATATTAATTCAATATATTGCATTGCTTCGAGTTGTTGACCCAAATTAAATTTACTTAAAATTGACGAATTAAAAATATCAATATCCAATAAATTTCTGATAGCATGATTTATATTTTTTTGTTTATCAATAGATGTGCCAGTGAAAGTATTTTTATAACAATTTAACATTGATTTCATATTAGTAAAAAAAATTTTTCTATCTGATTTTTCATTTATATATAAATTAATATAGTCGATAAAGAAATTTCCAACTTCTGTAATGGATAATATAAATTGATTGGCAGAATTTAACCAACATAAATTTCCAATATCAAAACATGAATTAATATTATCATTTAATGTAGTTAATTCAGCATTATTACCATCATTTTTGTTATCTGTATATAATTTGTCAATATCAATTATAGATAACCAATCATTTTTTTTTGTAGGATCTAAAATAATATCATTATATATTTTTTCAATTGTAATATCAAAATCATTTATTGGAATTCCTACTTTGAGATTAATATTTGTATTTAAAAAGAAGAAATTTGGGTTAGGATTAGTTGTATCTAAGGTAATTGTATTAATATCTTGAAATTTATCAAGATAATGATTGCCATTATACAAATAATATTTGATACATTTTGAATAAATTTCATTAAAATCTTTAAAATTTTCAAATATTAATTTAGAACCATATATATCATATTGATTAGTTTCTTGATTACAAAATTGAATAGATTCTATATCTTTGAGAATATTTTTTTGTTTTAATACAGCAACCATTGAATGTAAAAACATATCACGGAAATAATTTAAATAATAACGTTCATTAGGTGTTGTATAAACTGTACCAATACCAGGTAATCTGATATTTTTTATTTCATTACCTATATTGGCTAAATTATATAATGAGATTAATAATCCAACTTCAATACCTAATTTAACCATATTTATTTTATTATTATTATCTAATAAATCTGTAATAATAAATTCGGATATATATATAAGATATTGGCCATATTTAGGTTTAATTGGATTGGTATATTTATAAATAAATGATTTTTTATCGGCATTATTATTGATATTTGTTTTATCGGCATCATCAATATTAAGAAATAAATTACAAAAATAATTTCCATTATTTAAAGTATATGTATAATTTCCTGGACATAAAATTGCCAAATTATTTCCTAATGTATCATCATATTTTGCAGTATCTGTATAAAATTCAGGTATATTTTTGAATTCAAAAATAAGATCATTAACTTCATCTTTTACATCATTTGCAGTGAATGGAATATAATTTTTGAATCTAATTAATTTAGTTATAGGATCTGCCATAATATTTGATACCGAAAATAAAAAACAAATTGTGATAATAATTTATAGTTATAATTAATTATTTTATTATTGATAGTTAATGGAGTTAGATAATAATCAAAAATTATTATATAATTATAATTTTAATAAAAAAAATAATAATGCTATTTGTTTGGTAGCAGGTGCAGGATCAGGCAAAACAACAACTATAGTTCATACAATAGTTAAATTAGTAAATGATAATCATTTACCAGAACATTTTTTTATAACAACTTTTACTCGTTCGGCTGCAAAAGATCTAAAAATAAAATTAAATAAATATTTATCAAATGAGATTGTAAATAAATTAGTGATAGGAACATTTCATGAGATAGCAGGATGTTTTTTAGAGAAATACAAATATACAGATAATATGTTAATATCATCATATGATGATTGTTTATATAATTATGCGGAATTGTTATTAAATGAATCATATATGGAAAGCCATAAATACATATTTGTTGATGAATATCAAGATATTAATGATATTCAAGAGACTATTATAGAAAGATTATTTTATCGGAATAAAGATAATGTAGAAAAAAGAATATTGGTGGTTATTGGAGATGATCAACAGAATATATATACATTTAGAGGTAGTAATATAAATTATATGTTAAATTTTGTGTTAAAATATGATGGGGAACATATATTTTTGACAAATAATTATAGATGTCCAAAACCAATAGTTGATATGTCAAATAATGTATTAATAACGAATAAAAACAAGATAGACAAAACATTTGTCAGTGCATACGAACATTGTTTACAATTAGAAAATGTAAATAATAAAATTATATTATTACCGATAAAGGCGAATCAACATGATATAGATAAATATAATGCAATTGTATCAAAAATTGTTTTAAAGAAGATATATTATTTAATGGATTGTAATATTATTGGACATGGACAAAAGAGTAATACTTTAGCGATAATAAGTAGATATAATTATACATTAAAATTTTTGGAGACGGTTTTAACGAGACATAATATAAGATCAACATATGCGGAATTTATGGATAATAATATATCTAGTAGGATAATATTGTCGACAATACATGGAACCAAAGGATTAGAATTTGATCATGTGATATTTATAGATTATATACCGAATAAATGTACAAATATGGAAGAATTAGAGGAGGAAAGAAGATTATTTTATGTTGGGATAACCCGTGTTAAGACAGAATTAACGATATTATATAATTATGGTAATCCAAGTTGTTTTTTGCGTGAGTGTTGGCATATCAATTCGAATATATTTGTAAATTTATCGGATGATTATTTAAAATTTGAATTGGATTATACATTTTTCAAGAAGTCCGAATATGTGCAACATAATATAAGTCAGATATGTGATAATTTAACATTTGATGAAATATTGAAACTAGATGAAATAATACCATTTAGATCATTTTTACAAAAGAACAATAAAAAATGTAAAATGATAAAGATACATGAGAGGATAGTTTTAGAGAATATTATAAAAAAAAATAGTTATGAACAGATAATAACATGTTATGAGCATTTATATGAGATATTTGGTAAATATATTTTAATTAATAAAATATATAAATTATACAAATGTCATATATCATTAGACATAATTCAGTCGATAATATTTAAGAATTATAGTTTAATAAAAAATACAAAGGATAATAATTTAAATTTTTTGATAGAATATGTATTTAATAAATATAAAATAGATTTGTCAAAAAGTGATATTGATATAGGATATTTAAAAAGATATTCTTCATATAGTCATAAGATATGTCCAAAATATTTAGATTGGGATCATATATTAGATCCGAATATCAAAGATAAATATATGAAATCTGTAAATAGATATTATGACGGATCATATAACAATGTTGATTTATTTAATGTAAGTATAATATCAGATATGACAATAAATAATAGATTATCGATGCAATATTTAAATTTTGATGACAAAATATTGAATTTAATATCAGATAAATACGGGGATATGGATAATTTATTGGATGAAATTCAATTATTAGAGTGTAAAGTATTATATGGTGAGATATATGAATATGAGGAGTATGTAATAAAATCGGATTTTATATTTTTGATAGAAAATAATTCGATGGTAATGGGAATTGTTTCGAATGATAGTCCAAATGTAAATAATATTATACAACAACTGACGATAGCTTTTTTACATAATAATAATTATACATCGTCAGATAAATACATGATTAAGAAAATAAATTTATACATACCATTGACAGGATTAATATATCAAATTAACATTAGTAAAATAGATAGAATATTCGAGACTACTTTTTTGAACAAATTGATTAACATAAAATAATAATATAATAACAATACATGTTAAATATCAATATAATAAATTCAAAATTATTCATAAACGGATGTTATAATACATATGAAACTTATAATATTTATAAGAAATATAAGATAGGTGATTTGTATAATAAATATTATTGTACAAACAAGATAATTTTAGAATTCAATGTGGCTCAGTTTGTTTATTTTTTACAAATTATTAAAATATTAATAAATGACAAAATTACATTTAATTATGGTTATGATTTATATCGAAATTTATTTTATATATTATTACTCAATGATTATTTTCTGACTGTAAATATATATAATAATCAAAATGAATATTATGAATATTGTAAATTAAGCAGTAGTTATTCAAATACACTGATAGGTAGTGGTGGTTATGGCAAGATATATGAGTATAATGATAATTATGTTATAAAATTAGGTTTTTTGGATATAGCAATTAATGAATTTATAAATAATTATAAATTAATAAATGCAGTTAAGACGTTAAATATATCATTTAATATAATTAATTTCAATAAGATAATATTATATCATAATACAAAATATTCATTTTTTTCACAGAATGTGATAGAACAGAAATTTTTTCTAGGGTTTGTTATGCAAAAGTTAGATAATATAGATGTATTAAAACAAATCAGTAATTTAAAGAAGATATTAAATAATTTTACGATAGATATAAATTTATTGAATAGTAATGACATATATATAATGGATCTTAAAAATAATAATGTATTATGGGACAAAACAGACAAAAAAATAACATTAATTGATTTTGATGCAATTGATATTGACAATAAAAATAAATTAATTTCAACTGGACATAACACAAATTTATATTATGAAGATAATAATATAAAAAAGTGTGATATATGTGGTTTGATGGAAATAATATTATATTTATTAGATATAAATATGTATGATATATTATTGTATATGTCGAATAAATTAAATTATCCAAAAAAGATGGATGGATTAAATAATATTTTGAAATTTCGTATGTATTTAAAAAAAAATATTAATAGAGAACAACAGATAACTTTAATTAAAAAATTTTTAGAATTAAAAAATAAAAAAATAGATGATAATATAATATTACTTATACATAATAATATATATGACACAAATAAAATAAATGATGTATTAATGTTAATTCATAAATATTTTTAACATATTGGAATCCATTTTTTAAATTTATTGTTGAATATACATTTATGTATAAATATATCATTTGTCATACTTAATTTTTTACAATGCTGTGATGTTTTAATATCTGGTATATGTGCAATCCCAATTCTATTTTCTGGAGTTATATTTAAATATATTTTATCATTATTTTCATAATGATAAAGTTCAAAAACGTCAGTTAAATTTGTTTTTTTTATGATAAATTCTTTTATCATAGTTGGTTCATTATTATTTGTAATAGACATATTAATAGGAATAATAGGAATTGTAAGATGATTATGTTTTTTTATAACTAAGTCATTATTAGTATTAGATCTTAATTGTGTAAATTCTGCATCATTAATGTAGATATATGTTTTACCAGATCTTTCAGGCATAAAGATGATTCCATTAATTTTAAGTTTACTATTTTTTATTTTTTTAAAAATAACTTCACCGATTAGATTAATATCATAATATGCACATATTTTGATATCAAATTTAGTTGTATCAATTGATTTATTGATTGTTGGTAAAAAATTAGTAATTAGTGCAATCTTATCGCATATATTTTTAGTTAATATTTTTTCTCCATTAAATATATAACAATCATGAATTAGATATGTCAAATTATTTTCATTTAATATAAATTTTCCATCAAATATACTTAATGGAAAAAATTTATTACAATTATTATGTTCAACCCAAAAATTATACAATTTAATACGATTTACATCAATTTGATTTTTTTGATATTTAAGATCTTTTTTATTTATTATCGCTTGATATTTTTTACCATCTGATTGAATAAATATTATAATACAATTAACTCCCATAATATGAGAAGTAATGTAAAAATGTTCTTTTTTTAAAACATCTAAACTTTTGTAATTGTCTAATAACTGGTATCTAAAATTGCTTAAATTTAGTTCTCGATAAATAGTGTCGAGTATTAAATTTTTGGTACGAACATTTGTAATTTCATTAAAACTATTGATTTTACCAAAAACTTGTAATTCCATTATATATTATATACTATATTATATATAATGTATTAAGCTTAAGTTATTTTTTTTTCAATTTATTTTTAATTTAATGAAAATGTATCAAATGACGAATTTCCATATTCTCTATTATGACCTAATTGAAATGCATCAGATATATAATTATTTTCTAAATTTTCTAAACCATTGAATTGTTTATAATTATTTGTTGTTGCACGATCATACTGTTCCCATATAGTTAAATTGTCATCTGGTGTGATTTTATAGGTATTTGGATTGATAACCGGATTAATGTCAGAATTTTTAATAGCATTTGAATTTGGAATTAAATTATTCATCATCGGAATTTCAACATCATTGAATTTTTCAATATTTAATGATGAATACTTTTTATCTATTTCTGATTCTAATTCAGCAAACATTTGTTCTCTATTTGTTGATACTACACTAATATAATTATTTGATAATCTATTCTCTTTTTTATTATTTACGTTATTATTTACGTTATTATTTACGTTATTATTTACGTTATTATTTACGTTATTATTTACGTTATTATTTACGTTATTATTTACGTTATTATTTACGTTATTATTTACGTTATTATTTACGTCATTATTCACATTTTCCATCAAAATATTATTAATTAAATTATTTGTGTTTGTATCAATATTTATTATTTTATCATTTTTATTGTGAAATCCACTATTAATTGTATTTTCATTGTCAAATATAATTGTATCTACAATATCATTAAAACGAACTTGTTTTGTATTTTTTTTATCATTTTCATTATTATTTTGATTATTATTTTGATTATTATTTTCATTATTATTTTCATTATTATTTTCATTATTATTTTCATTATTATTTGGATTATTATTTAGATTATTATTTTCATTATTATTTGGATTATTATTAGTACATTCGTTATTATAATCAATTTCAGATTGATTATATGACAAATGCATATAATATACAATTATGCATGTTGATAAAATTAAAAATATTGTATTTTTATTTAGTTTAATATATTTTTCCATAAAATAAATGAAAATAATTGACAATAAAACGAATAAAACGATTTTTTGATCCATTATTATTTGTATACATTTTATTTATAATTTAATTTTAATTATAATTTACAATTATTTGACCATTATATTATAATAATATAATAATAAATAGTCAAAAAAATTAATTTTAAATATATATTTTATGATTGCCTATAAATTTATAGGTAATTACAATATATATATATATATATATTATAATATATATATAATGCTGAATACTTGTACACATAAAATTTCTTGTGATATTATTATTTTATAACTTTTTAATTGTATTACTTGGTTTATTTGCCAAATTATTTTGGATATTAGTTGGATCAGTTGACAATTTTATTTGTTTTGTAATTGATTTGTTTATGAATTTTATTTGTATGATAAGTAAAAATAAATTGTTAATTATAACATTAGTAAAACCAAAATTACCAACATTACCAACATTAAATTCTACGCTGTATCAAATTATAATTTTTATTCTATTGTGGATAATATCAATTGGAATATATAAACATTATTTTTACGACAAAATATTCGACAAAAATCGACGAAAATTCCGACAAAAAAAGATAATTAACCAAAAGAATGTGGATAATTGGAATATATAAACATTATTTTTACGACAAAATATTCGACAAAAATCGACGAAAATTCCGACAAAAAAAGATAATTAACCAAAAGAATTAAGAAAATAGACTATAATATGATGAACATAAAAGTTAAAATAAATTAATTTTATTTATTTGTAAAAATTTAAAGACTGATAATTCGAGAGCATCGATTAAATATTGTGTTTTTTGGGCTAAAATATTAAATTTTACCATTTATTTTTAAATATATTTTTATTTATATTACCACTGTTTAACATCTAATTTCTTAATTCTTTTGGTTAAATAAATATTTTTGGTGTAACCATTAAATTATTTTAATTATAGAGATAAATAATAAATGATAAAAATAACATTTATTATTTATTATATTTATTGGTTATTTGATGCATTAACTTTAACGGTGCATACATAATTACAACTATTACCATTACATTTTTTCTCACAATATGCCTCAAAACCAACATATTCTAAAATAAACCTAATAACAAAACCAATTGCAAATGATGATAATATAAATTGACAATAATTTTGTTTTTTTGTTTTCGTTAGTATATTGTTAGGACGACGTAATTTAACAAGTACTTTTTCGGTTATCATACTAATAACAACTGTAAATAATCCAGTATATATACTATTTATTATAATTTTTTCAGAATATTCCATATAAATTAATTATATATTTTTATTTATTTAATTCAAATTCTTTTATAAAACCTAATAATTCATTTGAATCTTTTACGATAGATTCTCCAAGTTTAACATTATTTGGTCTCTTAATATCTAATATCAATACAATTCTATCGCTATTCGCTAAATTATCTGCATAATGCAATTTTGAATCATCAAATATTATCCATTTTCCATTCATTTGTAATTGTTTGTCATTTTCACAATATATATATGCTGGTCCAGGAACAATTAAACCTAAATGACATCTTAAAACATAATTTGATAAATTTGCCCATCCATAATGTTTATCTAATACTGTACCCGCAGACAGTCTGGAAAAACCCACATTTATAATATCATCATTATTTTTTAATAAATTATAAATGTTTGGACATAATTTAATATTCGTATTGGACCATTTTCCAAATGCTTTAATTGGAAATATGGTCCATTTAATATTTTTATTGTACTCATTTTTCCATAAATAATGTTCAGGCCATTCTTGCCATTTTGTATTTTTTACATTATTTAAATCGTATAATATTAGATTTAAATTATTTGATGATATTTTTTTTAACCATGGATATGTTTCATTTATAGTATAAAAAGTTTTATTTTTTTTACGGAAAAACAACGAAATACCAATTAAAATTAATATTAGAATTAAAATGATTATTTTCATAAAGTTAAATTATATATATAATTTAAATAATTTAACTTTATGAAAATAAATAAAATGTTAAAAAGAAATCGTCTTAAATTATTTATATTTTATTTTTTCATAATAAATGCCAACGCATAATATGGAGGTAAATTGTTAAAAGGTAACCCTAGACCAGTTACACTTGTACTTCCTGACCATGTACCATCGTCAACTAATTTTGGACCAGCGCAACGTCCATTTTTCCAACAATTATGAGCTAATGTTGGTCTATCTAAACTAACACTATGTGAATGCGGAGGTAAATTAGATTCGGTAAGTGTTATTGATTCATTACCGCCATTGTTTCCAACAGAAAATAATGTTTTATTTGATGGTTTATTTAAACTTGCACCTATAATAAATCTACTTCGAAGATCCGGAGTCCCATTTGTACCATCACACAGTAACCAGCCATTTGGAATAGTACTAATACTACCTGACCACATGCATATTATACCAGAAGGTACCAATTCTATACCATTTTTATTAATTGTTCCGATTACATTTAATGAACCATTTATATTAATATTTTTATCAACTTGTATATTACCAGGTAAATTTAAATTTCCAGTTATTTCCGTATCACCTCTGATATAATTTTTTTTATCATTTTCATATGGAAAATGTGTTTGCATTCCATTTTGATTCTATTCAGAACTACCACCTTTTAATGTTGCAAATCCGGAATTATCAAAACTTCTAAATAAACTAGGACCATCAACTTGTAAATTAGTTGTAATTGTTTTACCAGCGACATTTAATGAAGTACTTGTAATATTACTGTTAGTATAAATATTATCATTTGTATTTAATTTACCGTTTATATTTGTATCACCTGATAAAATATTTATACCGTTTTCATTTGGTAATAATGAATTATCTGATTGGATACCATTTTTTTTCCCTCCTTTAACTATTATATTATTTACTTTGAGACTTTTATCTATATTTACATTTTGCGCATTTAAATTTCCAACAATACTTGTATCACCAGATAATATATTTATACCATTTTCATTTGGCATAATTGTATTGATATTTGGTTTTCCTCCTGGTAAAATTAATCTATTATTTAATTTAATGGGACCTTGGGTGGATACATTTAAATCTGAATTTATATTAATCATATTTCCTTGCCACATATAACCAATATTATTTTTATCTAAATTTTGTATTTTATCGAATTTACTATTGTATATTGTATCATTCAATTGTAAATTAGAACCAATATTTATTTTATTATTTTTTGATATAATGTTTAATGGACCATTTGATTTTATCCATGCATTATCAATATCATAACCTAATTTTAAATTGTTTTTTGTATCTGCACCAATAACTATATGTCGTCCATTGTCAATATTATTTGGAGGAGCAATAATTTGTAAATTATAAATATATTTTGTTGCTCTAGGATCTTTTAACATAATAATAAAATGATAAAATAATAAAATAATTAAAATAATTAAAATAGTAAAATAACAAAATGATAATCATAATATTATACTACCAAATATAATAACTAATAAATTTACAAAAAAAAATAATCTGCCAAAAAAATAAAAAAAGGATAATTGAAATAGTAATATTTATATTATCAAAATCTATAAAATAATTACCTAAATGTTGTTTAATCATAATTTAACCAAAAGAATTAAGAAAATAGACTATAATATGATGAACATAAAAGTTAAAATAAATTAATCTAAAAAGGTAAAATTTGTATTTTTGTTCAAAAAGTGTATATTTTTAAAAAACA
>Ga0169931_10011341_pt1 | contig 12568 bp, 15 predicted proteins | sample Kivu_15m_20L_FD_129675 | JGI IMG/M metagenome (GOLD analysis project Ga0169931, IMG submission 129675) | Freshwater microbial communities from Lake Kivu, Western Province, Rwanda to study Microbial Dark Matter (Phase II) - Kivu_15m_20L... | ecosystem: Environmental > Aquatic > Freshwater > Lake...
CGGTAGAACTTCGTCTCGGTGAATCCGAACTTGCGGCACAGGTCTTTGACCTCAACTCCGAGTTCAGCCTGTTTGAGGACGGCTGCAATTTGTTCTTCAGTGAAGCGCTTCCGTTTCATCATTCGTCTCCTTTGATCAGCAAAAGAAGACAACTTTGTCACGCTGCTTCTAACATCTCAGGTGGACCAGTTTCATCCACCAACGTCACTTAGTGTTTACGCTGCCTTGACATCAACGTTCATTTTAAGACCAGCCTCATCCACTAACGCTTGAAGAGATAGCCTGACAAACTGCTCAGGAGAGCGGCCCAGGATTTTAGCAAATCGAGCGGCACGCTCCGGGCTAACGACCTTGCGTCCCTTCTCAATATCACACAGATGGGAGGGCGATACCCCGAGCTTCAGGGCTTGATGAGGAAGAAAAGCATTCGCTTAACTAGGCGGCGCGGCATTTCTTGCAGACGCCGAAGAACTCCAGGCTGTGAGACACGTTCTCATAGCCCATCGAGCGAACCGAGTTGATGAGCGCTTTGGGAATGCACTCTTCGACGCTCTCCATCTTGCGGCACTGCTGGCAGATCACGTGGTGATGGTGGTGCTCGTCGGCGGAATACTCGTAGCGTGAGGTGCTGTCGCCGAACTCGCAGCGACGGACGAGGCCTATGCCCTCAAATGCGATCAGGGCCTTTAGTTGCCTTTGGAATCCAAAGTCTTCTTTTGCAGAGAATTGGCCACTTCATACAGTTGATTTTTATGATCAACAATAAGCTTGCGCCAAGAGTTGTCGTTTCGCTTGACTAATGCAACGATGTTGCATTAACAGTTGCAACCCTGTTGCAATAATAAAGGAGACTCAACCATGAAACAGGGCATTCATCCCATCTACCGCGAAGTCATTTATCGGGACGTATCCAGCGGCTACGCCTTTCTGTCCCGCTCCACGGCGCAGCCCAAGGAGACGCAGGTCTGGGAAGACGGCAAGGAGTACCCCGTTGTGAAGGTGGAAGTCTCAAGCGCCTCTCACCCGTTCTTTACCGGAAAAGAGCGACTGCTCGACACCGAAGGACGCGTCGAGAGGTTCAAGAGGAAGTACGCCAACGCATCACCCCAGACTTCGGGGAGGGAGAAGTAATCATGCGCGAGAAAGTGAAACTCACGTCCACAGCAGGCACGGGCTACGCCTACTACACGACCAAGAACAAGCAGAAGACCACGGATAAGCTTCAGTTCAAGAAGTACGACCCGAAGGTCAGAAAGCACGTCCTTTTCGTCGAAGGCAAACTGCCGAGCCACAGCAAGAAGTAGAGGGAGTTAGAGTCATGGTTCATGAAGGCCAAGTGAAAACCCGGCTCCGCGTTGGCGATCTAGTAGAAGTGATCGCGGGGAAGGATAAGGGAAAGCGCGGAAAAATCACCCGACTCTTGAAGAAAGAGAATCGCGCCGTCATCGAGGGCGTGCAGGTCGTCAAGCGGCACCGCAAGCCGTCCCAGAAAAACCCGCAGGGCGGGGTTTCGAGCCAGGAGCGCCCGATCCACCTTTCCAACGTCATGATCGTCGATCCGAAGACTGATCGGCCCACCCGGATCGGCGTGAAGGTGCTCAGCACGTCTGACGGAAAGAAGAAAACCATCCGCATCTCCAAGTCTTCTGGGGAAGCACTCGACACGAACTAACAGGAGTCCACAATGGCAAGAAAATGCGAGCTTACCGGCAAAGGCCCAACGACAGGGAATCAAGTCAGCCACTCCAACATCAAGACTCGGACGCGGTGGCTCCCCAATGTCAAGGACAAGAAGTACACCATCCCCGAGCTGGGAGAAACGCTTCGCCTTCGCCTCTCGACGAGGGCGATCCGGACTATCGACAAGCTGGGCGGGATCTCGAACGCGATCCGCCAAGCGAAGCTCTCGGAGCTTTCGCCCCGACTTCAGTCCGTTCAGAACCGTCTTCGCAAGAAAGTGCGGGTAGCTCAATGAAACCGCATCCCAGTAAGATCCGAGTCTCCTCGGACGAGACATCCTTGAGGCATGAAGCAAGAGATCGGGATTCCGAACGCTTTACCGACAAAGATCGAGCCTTTCCTCGGCGTAGGGCACGGACCCCCCTGGATCTAGTGATCGACTACAAGGATGTGGAGACCCTGCGACCCTTTCTGATGGATTCCGGTCGGATCGTGCCCGCGTGGGTCACTCGACTGAATCGAAAGCAGCAGCAGGAGCTGACTCGGGCGGTGAAGCGAGCCAGGCAGCTCGCTCTGCTTCCTCTTTCTCCTCGTCATGGCTTTTGAGGCAAACGGAGCGGTCGTATGCGAAGCAGTCCGAAGGTCATTTCCATCTCTACCTTGAGACGAACTCGCCCCGTCCCAGTTTTTATCGCCCAGGGACTGCCCGGGGCGGATAGATCCGCCCTACTCAAGGAGATATCTCGCGAAAAGCCGGGGGCCCGAATCCAGGTCGTGGGTGGGTTTCCTGATCTTGGCAATGAGGAGACCTGCAACCAGTGCGCACTCACGAACTTCCTCGTTGAGCAGGTGGAGCACTTGCTTAAAAATGCTGTGCAGTCGCTCCCGTTGGATCTCCTCTGGATCGAACCACCGGCTGAACTCGATGTGATACGTCTCACCGGCGCGCTCGAGGAGATCCGTGAAGTCCAGGTTCAAGCCATTGTTACGTCGATCGACTGCGGTCGTTTTTTTCAGGACTTCACTGTAGACCGGAGCTTCACTGAACGCTTTTCGGAGACTGGCGGTAATCCGGATCAGATCTCGAAAACCGCTCTCCCGCAGCCCGTGCTCGAAACCTTCATCGACCAGATCGAATGCTGCGACTTGATTTGCCTGCACGGAGATCAGAGCGAGGCGGTCAAAGCGATCCTTACGCGGCTCAATCCACGCGCTCAGGTCCTTTCGGCGGAAGCCTTCGGCCAGCTCGATCTTCAGGCAATAGCCCTCTTTGACAAAGACAAGACCTACAGGAGCGCTGCCTGGCAAAATACCCTCCAAGCCTCTTCTTTTGATACGACGCCGGAATGCTTTCGGTCTCGTCGACCTTTTCACCCCGCTCGTCTCAACGCGCTGATTGAGCGTTGGCCGGAATCCATTCTGCGAAGCTCCGGAACGGTGTGGCTCGCCAGCCACAATCAGCTCTGCTTGACGCTGAGTCAGGTCGGGCCTGCGGGCTTTTTCTTCAGTCCGGAAGGCTACTGGCTTGCCATCCTTTCACCGCTGGAGCAGCAAGCTACCCTTCAGGGCAATCCGGAGCTCAAGGAGACCTGGGATTCAAAACATGGGGATCGGATGACCGAGGTCGCCTTCGTCTCCGACCAGCCGCTGACGCAGGAGTGGGTCCAGGCACTCAACGCCTGCGTGCTAACGGATTTCGAGATGAGACTGGACTGGAGCAGGTTCGAGAACCCTTTTCCGACATTTGAAGAAGACACCGCGGATGACGACGCGAACGACTTGAAATCCGACGATGGTGCGTCAGTTTGCCATCTTCAACTCGTCGATTCCTCCTCGGACGAAAGGGCCAATCCGTGATCGTAGGCAAGACTTCAAAACCAGATCAGCTCCCCGTCACGGTTCTTTCGGGATTTCTTGGGGCCGGAAAGACGACGCTCCTCAATCACATCCTCCACAACCGCGAGGGACTGAAGGTCGCTGTGATCGTCAACGACATGAGCAGCGTCAACATCGATGCGGCTTTGGTCGCGGGCGGCGGCGCGGCCCTGAGCCGAACCGAGGAAAAGCTCGTCGAGATGCAAAACGGCTGCATCTGCTGCACGCTGAGAGAGGACCTTCTCGTCGAGATCAAGCGACTCGCAGAGGCGCGGCGCTTCGACTACCTCCTGATCGAATCGACGGGAATTTCCGAGCCGCTTCCGGTCGCTGAGACCTTTGTTTTCGAGGCCGAAGACGGGACTTCCCTGGGGTCGGTTGCCAGGCTCGATACTTTGGTAACGGTGATCGATGCATTCAACTTCCTTCGTGACTATCAGGAGTCCAAAGAACTTAAGGAGCGCGGTCTTGAGATCGGGGAAGAAGACGAGCGCACCATCACGGATCTTCTCATCGACCAGATCGAGTTCGCCGATGTCCTGGTCCTGAACAAGACGGATCTCGTGAAGCCCGATGACCTGGAGCACCTAACGGCGATTCTTCGCAAGCTCAATCCCCAGGCCAAGCTGCTACGCTCTGAGTTCGGCCAGGTGCCTGGCAGAGAGATCCTGAACACCGGGCTTTTCGACTTCGATCGCGCATCGCAAGCTGCGGGCTGGATGAAAACGCTGAGGGGCGAAGAAGTTTCCGAGATCGACGAGTACGGAATCGCTAGCTTCGTCTATCGCGCCCGCAAACCGTTTCATCCACAGCGTCTTTGGTCGGTCTTCAACGAGGGCTGGGAGGGCGTGATCCGCTCCAAGGGCTTTTTCTGGATCGCGTCCCGCCCGGAGTACGTCGGGATCTGGTCGCAAGCCGGAGGCGTCAGCTCTGTTGAAGGCGGCGGCCGTTGGTATGCCGCGATTCCGCTGGACGAATGGGACGCCGACGACGAGGAGATTGCCCGTATCCAGTCCCTTTGGGACAAGGATTTCGGGGATCGGCAGCAGGAGATCGTTCTGATCGGCCAGAAGCTCGACCGGGACAAGATCACCCGGATGCTCGATGCCTGCCTCTTAACGGACAGCGAACTCAAGAAAGGCAAAGACCACTGGCTCAAGGCAAAAGACCCATTCCCCGCCTGGACCCAAGAGGAGGCAACGTCGTGATGACACAAAAACTGCCAGTGACCGTGATCTCCGGCTTCCTTGGGGCCGGAAAGACCACGCTCCTCAACCATGTCCTTGACAACCGTTAAGGAATGACAGCTCAACAGTCCCTCTGGATGAAGTTGACCTTCTCGACACCTGAATGGGTTCGGAATCATCGTGTCCTTCTAAGATATCATTTGCGCCACAGGAGACTCCTCCTCGCTGCAATTGGGGCGGCGGGAGTTTTTTGGGGAGCTATTGTAAGCATTGTAGTCGCTAAGGTCTACCACCAGTAGACCTCTTGTTTCTGAAGTCGCGGCCCCTAAGAAACATACAGGAATTCAATCCATGATCGGAGTTCGTGAGTAAGCGCGCCCCCAATTCTGTCGCAATTTTTCGACAAATTTTTGCGACTTTGTTTTTCCTCTCTAAAAAATAATCACCGAATTTCAGCCACTTAGGATTTCGAACGTGTTGGCACCGGCCTTGTCTTGTCTCTGTTTTGCGAACCGCTTTGGGTTCGTAACGAAGAACAAAAGACGAGGTGATCATGTTCAAAGAAATTCGAGTCCGTGTTCGTCACTTTCTGACGAACCTGTTTGCAGTACTGACTCCAACCCTTGCTCACGCAGCAGACCTCGAAGGAACTCTTCGAAATCTCGTGACCGCATTTACCGGACGAATCCTCCCCATCGTAGGGATTGGGTACCTGGGTAAAAATATCTTGTAATGATTCTGCGTGCCGCTCTTTTGGCGTGTTCCGCATATGCTCCGCAAAAAAACAGGGGGTCTTCATGATCGCCAATCCGGCATGCAGAGTCGGGAACATTCAACCTGGACCAGTTTCATCCGGGCAGGTCACACCAACGTCAGATGCGCAGCGCCTCGTGGCAAAGCCCTGAGCGCGAAAGACTTCGCAATTTTATAGGACGATCATTTGGTAAATGGATGCATTTTAAGCGCCTCTATCGGCACGATGCTCAAGGTTTTTTCGTGCGTGGACTCAAGCACAACCGGAGGCGCCACGCCCGCCTGAAAGGCTTCAAGCCAGCGGGCTGCGCACAGGCACCAGCGTTGTCCGGGCTTGAGTCCCGGGAATCCATATTGAGGCCGAGGAGTTGAAAGATCGTTGCCCCTCGACTGAGTAAATCGGAGGAACTCATCCGTCAGCACTGCGCAAACAGTGTGTGTTCCTGAGTCCAAGGGTCCTGTCTTGCAGGATCCATCGCGGTAAAATCCGGTGACGGGATCCCGACCGCAAGGCACAAGCTCCGCACCCAGGACATTTTTGGCTGAGGGAGATTGAAGAGTCATGAGGGCTCCAGGTGATTTATTTTTGCTGTTGGCTCGGCAGGAGGGGGCGGCTGGACTGACGCGAGCTTGGCCCAGGCAGGCGGAGTCTGCATGCGTATCCATGCTGAATAAGTTCAACAATGTGAGCAGTAGGACTCCTGCGATCGGAATCGCGTGCATCAGCCTTCCTCCAGGCACCGACGGTGATATGCGCCAGGTGGATCGTACATTTCCGCTTGGCGATCTCCTCCAAACCGCAACGACTTCTTGGCACTAGTTGATCGTATTCTTGCATTCCCCGACGTAGGCGAGAAAATTATTCTTACCAAATCCGAAATTGTGCCCATCCGCATATATGGCGACCGTTTCATCTGGGCGATCCGCGACTCTTTCCGACTTGATCAGAATCTTGTTTTCAAGCGGCCAGCTATTTACACTTTTTTGACCGTAGATTCGTGTTGATTCCCATCGGCCTTGAACGAGCCACCCCATGCGTTATGGGTCGCAACGCAGTGAATCGGTCCGAGTCTGCTGATTGGTGAGTTTTTTGAGAAAACCTTGTAGTCAGCCGACTCCTCTCGCGCGGCGCTCGCGGCGCCTGAAGCCGGTCAAAAATCACGTTTGCAGATCCTGCCTGGACCGCCCAAGAGCAACCCGGGGCCCCGCCGGCTCCAGGAGAGGGGCTTTGATAGGACTATACTCGTCCCGGTTTGATTAGAGCTGGTTATGGCTCCGGTAGTGGCGCTAAGTCAGGCGGAACAAGGGTGGCCCATGTCTCCGGCGAGGCATTGCGGACATGCGCCTTATGCTTCCATTGCTCGCGAGGTAAGGTGCAAGTCTCGAAGTCGTTTAGAAAATCGTCGTCTGTCACGCGGTTGTTATACCACCTTTAAGTACTCGTGCTTGAGCTCAGGAAGATTGCGGAATGCGAGGCGCTTTTCAAGAACCTCCAAATTCTCTTGGATTAACGGATGGTCGGGGTGACAGGATTGACTCGGACCTAGGGACCCTCGCCCTTCGGGCGCGGTTTTCTCGATAGGCTTCGGATCGAACGCCATCAAGCCAAACACCAGAACCAAACACTCCCTGAATCGGCGACCCACCCTGCTACTGCATGCATGAGAGTTACTCGATAGCCTTTTGTTTCACTATTGTTGCCAAATCAGCCCGTTAAAGCTAGGCCCCTTGTCTATGAAAATCGCAGCTCTGTTATTTACTCTCGCTATTCCACATGGGCATGCCTCAATGCCCTCCATAACCCTCCCTTTTCAACTTGAAGGCGCCCCTGGCAAACATTTCTACCGCGACAGGATCGTCTTTCGAGGGAAGGAAAGAACGCGCGAGAATTTTCCTTATCTTTCTGATCAGCATGAATTTAGCCCACCCACCCAAATTTCAGCCCTGCGGTTTCATTCCGTGGCGCCAAGAACTGTTGTCTCCTCACGCATTATTCTTGAGGAACCCGAAGCGGATTACGAGGGCAGCTTCGCTTACGAACGCACTGACGTGATCCGAGTCACTGTAGAGGTCTTGGGCACCCTGCCAGATCCAGAATGGGATGGATTGATCTCGTTTAACTTTCCTCGACAAGCATTTTTGGAAGAGGAGCTTAAAAAGATCACTCGCGTGCAATCCGGCTTTCTCAAAAACAGATTCCGTGAAAACCGCGCTCTCACCGAACAACTCTTCAAGGTACAATTGAGGGATGAAACCCGATGGGTTGAAGTCATTGACGAGCAAAACTCCACCCTCTGTCGCGATCCTTGGTCGGATTACCCGAGTCCACAGGTGGGCTGCGAGGAAGAGATCATCTGGAAAAGAATTCCAATCTCTGTGCAGAGACTCGAGATCAGCCGACGTTAAGACTATCGTCTCGGTTGCCTCTTCGTGGGACTTAAAGAGTGGGCCACTCAAAGGGGCGAGAAACGATGCGATCCGAACTGCGGAGTAGGCCCTCCGACTGGATCCGGCCGAGCTCGTCTTGTGAGCCAACCAAACACCAGCGCGACTCGTGAGTGGCTGACCGAAAAGAACAGGCCTCGAGTTCTGCGCTGATCGAAACGAGATGACCTTCGTACCGTTCCAGGGCTTCCCAATCATCCACAATGAGGAGCACAGCTCCCCGAGTAGACCGGAAGATACTCCGTCTCATGATGCATACATCATGTCCCTGGCGCTCGATTCGGCGGGCGTTCCCGAGGAAGTGGCCGATTTTTGATGAAAAAGTCCTTTGAATTCAAGGATTATTAAAATAAATTTACAATTCTATGGATGCGCCGCAGCATCAGGCTATGCAGTACTCAAGTTCGTCTTCCGGTTTCTTAACTCCCTCTGGGCTCCTGATCACTCTTCCGCTCCTGCTTGCAGGCTGTCTGGTTCCCAGTGAGGTCAAGCTCCCGCAGGCCAACCTCGTGCTCACCGGTAACACGGCCGAGGTGCTCAGGACCTACAAGCCTGCGCTGGCAGTTCGAGGGATCTCCTGCCTGATTTGTCACGCAAGGGTTCAATCGAGCGTCATCACCGACTTTGGCCTCGGGGAGAGTCAGTCATTTCTCACCCAGAATGCCGGCACCATTTACGGCACGGACCGCACTCCCAGCGCCTGGTCGCCTCGCGTGATCAACAACGCTAATCGCCTGAGTCTGCCTTGGTACGGCAACTATTACGGCGCCTGGCAGAACGCGGAGGGTATCCAGGGAACACTCGTACTTCCTCGTGCGGAAATTTCGGATCGCTCCTTTTTGGATCATGCAGGAATCCCTGATGCCTCGATCCGCCTTGCTGATCTGGTGCAGAGGGATCTCGGGGCGGATTTTTACGGTGATGCCCCCAAGTCGGGCGCTGGCCCGCTGACATCTCGAATCACCCCGCAGCTCGGAGATCCTGTTGTCCAGGAGATCGACCAGATCTATATCGGCGCCCCGTCTGAGGAGCAGGTCTTGGGCTACTATCAAAAATCAGGCGGAAACCCAGCCGAAAACGCACCGGGATGGCGGGCCTATGGTTCCGGCTCCAGCGTGAACGGACTCGAAGTGCGCGTGGGTGCGGGCGGGAGCTACGTGACTCACTCGGGACCGGTGCTCGAATGTGAAGGGGATGTGGTCATCAAGGGTACGCTCTTCCTCGATCAGGTCACCATCAAGACGACTAGCCAAGGATGCAGGCTCATGGTGAGCGGCTCGGTCTTTATCCAGGGGCAGGTGAGACAGGTCGAGGCGGGTTCCACCCAGAACCTCCAGATCTCGAGTGCACGAGCGATCCTCCTGGGATTTGATCCCTCGACGCTCGCCTACCGCCTGCAGGGCATGTGGTACAAAGACGGACAGTCACTCACGCGCGCTTCCGGCTCGACCACTGAAAAAAGCGCACGAATCCTGGCGGAGGCCCGAGTACTGGAACCGCTCCTCAAGGACGCCAAGGATGCGGGTGCTTGTCCCACCTCGATGGAGCCGGGAAGCGTGAGGCTTGCCGGCGTGACCTCGGTGCTTCCCGCAAGATGCCACATTTCTTTTGATCGCCTGCTTCTTAATGCTCCCGATGTCGAGAGCCGGTATTTTGGGCTTTTTAAGGGGGTCGTAATTGCCGAAATCGCACTGTTTGCTCCCGGGGTGCTCGAGTTTGCCTACGACGAGGTCTTTGACAGCGTTCCTGTGCTGCCCGCGTTCGAGGAGGCCCAAGAAGGCGGGCCCTGGGTGCCCATTCTGGTCTTTCTTTGAGGCTGTGACGTTGGTGGATGAAACGGGTCCACCTGGAATGTTAGGAGCAGCGTGACAAAGTCGTCTTCTTTTGCTGATCAAAGGAGACGAATGATGAAACGGAAGCGCTTCACCGAAGAACAGATTGCGGCCGTCCTCAAACAGGCTGAACTCGGAGTTGAGGTCAAAGACCTGTGCCGCAAGTTCGGATTCACCGAGACGAAGTTCTACCGTTGGAAGAAACAGTATGCGGGCATAGAGAAGCCTATCGAGAAAAACGCACCCAACTCCGTAAGTCCCGAGAATCATTCACCAGACTCTGCTGCAGCGAGCCGCGAGAGCGAGAATTTGAGGCCGTTTCAGGCAGAGAAAATCGTAATGATTCTGCGGGCCGCTGTTTTGGCGTGTTCCGCATATGCTCCGCAAAAAAACAGGGGGTCCTCATGATCGCCAATCCGGAATGCAGAGTCGGGAACATTCAACCTGGACCAGTTTCATCCACCAACGTCACTCACGCATCTGCTCCTCAACCTCGAAAAATTTGTTATCTCCCCAGCACTTCACGCCCTCAGCATCTTTGGCCATGAAGGCAGCGCTAGCGGATTGCGAGTGACTCCGCTAGAACTCCGCTTGGAGGAGCGCACTATGAGCAGGCAATTTCGCACGCTGGGATTCATCGAGGCGACCTCGCTTCTTGTGCTTCTGTTTATCGCCATGCCGCTCAAGTACTTAGCGAATCTTCCAGAGGCGGTCCGGATCGTAGGCTCCGTGCACGGAGCACTCTTCGTACTCTATGTGTGTGCGGGAGCGATTCTCGCCGAGCGTCTCCACTGGTCCACGAAGAAGCTCTTTCTTGCCTGCTTGATCTCCAGCATTCCGTTCGGACCGTTCGTTTTCGACAAGATTCTTTTTCCTCCCGAAGCTTGTCGATAAAAACGTGCCCATCTTCTCAGGATGATTCTGCGGGCCGCTGTTTTGGCGTGTTCCGCATATGCTCCGCAAGAGAACAGGGGGTCGGCAAGTCGCCGAGGCCACTCCCGAGTCACCGGATGCTCTCGAGCCAGCGATTCACTTCATCGAAGACTGAGGTCAGATTGGTTGGCAGGTCTTTGTACCGTGCTGCGTGCGATCGCCAGGATCGCTCCATGCTCTCTGCGATCCACCCTGCATTCAGAGATGTTTCAATTTTCCGGGAACGCATCAGGCGTTTTAAAGTCGCAGTATCGATCGAGAGTGCACTCTTGGAAAGTCGCCAAAGATCATCAAAGTCCTTCATCCGAGTATTGCCTGCCCCGAAGCGGTGGCATGCAGCCAGCTTGTCGGCGATGATGTTTTCGATGGAGGCAGCCTGGATGGTCTTTTCTTCTCCAAGGGGTGAGGCAATGGACTTTGCGTCCGTTTCGATGGCGTACACGATGTCTGCCTCGAACTGGTTGGTTGCCCCTTGGCCCGTAGAATAGGAGAGTGTGACTGCGGCGCCGATCTTTTCGTCCTGAGTCACTTCATTGAAGGCGATCACCTTGAATTCAATTTCACTGTCGATCTTGCAGGCCCGTTCGAGAAGCGAGCGAACTTTGGAGTGAGATGTGGCCTGAAGGGTTGCCAGGTCCAGATCCGTGGTTGCTCGAGGGGTGTTGATATAGATCCAAAGGAGGTTGCCTCCCTTGAAAACGAACTCGTCACTGGCCTCGTTGAGGTTCTGGGTGAACCGAAGAATTACATAACGAAGGAAGGCTTGCGCTCCAAAGAGACCTCTCTGGGTTGCCCACGAGCGTGCGTCAGCCAAGACGGATCGCTTCTTAGCCATCGGAGAGCTCCTGCCTGAGGTGTGAGAGGACATCCGTCTTTGCGGAGCGATCGTATTCCAAGATTCGGTCGGCATTGGGTTTGCCGGCCCGGAGGTAGCGTTTGAGCGCCCTAAAGAAAAGCGGGCCCGATGGATCGATTCGATACGCCTCGCAGAGAGAGCGCTCGCGGTCATAAATCTGGATGATGTTCCCGTGGTAATTGAGTTGTGTGATGCCGATCAGCCTGCCCTTCGGGACACGGTGGACATTGAGAATTTTGTTTCGAATGCTCGTCTCACGAGGGACATCGACATCCACCTTGTCGATATATTCCTGGGTTAGGCCATGAATTTGAAGTGCAGTCAGTCCGGAGATCACTGCTCGGGGGTAGTATTTGGCCGTAGCGAGTACCGCTGCCGCGAATGGATCCAGTGAAGCAGAGGCATAGATCCCGCTGCCCACCGAAAGCACCAAACCTGCTTCGGTCATCCGACGAAGCTTGACGGCGCTCGCTCCGAGGCGCTTGAGCTCGGTGAGCTTGAGGACCCGATGTTTCTTGAGTTCAAGCAGGATGGGGTCTTTCTTTGGTATGTTATTGGGCATGTTAGGATCTTACCACGAATGAATACTTGTGTGGTAATATAGTTACGCGACCTCCCTGCGGGATTGTCCCATTCGCTCCTCATGTTCCGCATTTGCTCCGCAGCCTTTCTTGCGGAACAAAAAATAGCGCAACCCTCTCAGTGGCTTGGCGGGGTAGACCTCTTCGCTAGGTGCGAAGCGGCCTAAAACTGACGAAGAAAATCAGGAGTCCAATCAGGTGAGGCCGATCGAAATTCGCTCACGATTCCAAACGCTTGAGAGCCTGAAAGTAATGGTCGGGGTGACAGGATTGACTCGGACCTAGGGGTCCTCGCCCTTCGGGCGCGCTTCGCGCGTTGGCTTGAACCTGCGATCTCCGCATGGATCGGGTGGGCCGAAGCCTATCGAGAAAAACGCGACGAGCTCCGTAAGTCCCGAGAATCATTCGCCAGACTCTGCTGCAGAG
>Ga0169931_10011342_pt1 | contig 12567 bp, 7 predicted proteins | sample Kivu_15m_20L_FD_129675 | JGI IMG/M metagenome (GOLD analysis project Ga0169931, IMG submission 129675) | Freshwater microbial communities from Lake Kivu, Western Province, Rwanda to study Microbial Dark Matter (Phase II) - Kivu_15m_20L... | ecosystem: Environmental > Aquatic > Freshwater > Lake ...
ATCTTGGTGGCCATATTGATCATCGGCTACATCAATGTAAAGAAACCAAAACTACCCAGAAGCGCCTGGCTAGCGATGGTGGCTCTATCTGTAAGCAACATAGCTATAGCGGTGGTTTGGTAGGCAGATCGAATACTTAACTGAAAGCAACTTTGTATCTATTGTCACTACCTCCATATAAATTTACCTCATTCAAATTGGGTCACAAAGTAATTTGAAATTGAACTCTTTTTGTTCGGATCAAGGACCGCAGTTGTTCATAATTAAAAAATTCATATTTTAGATGGGAATCAGCCATAGATACTAGACACAACAAAAAAGAATTACCGAGTTCTTTTAGTAATTTCTCTTCATTCTCAGTCATGCCAAAGAAAAACCCCTTTGGGAAATTGGGCAAAGCTTTCCTTGTCACCTTAACTTCAATCAAGACAAAGTCTTCAATTGACTCTACTTTTGAGAAATCATCTACATTGAGTCGTATCAAATCGAATGATCTGCGATATAAATTTGGAAGATTGCATATCTCAAGTACCTTCTTTTTTTGCATCAAGGTTGGTTTAAGTAAGTGGGGATCTTTACTTAAGATCATATCTAGACCAAAGCTCTCGCTTTCCAGATTTTGCTTATTATCTGTACTTCGAGTCATTTAGCAAACTCTATTCGAGCGCCTTCAAGAGCGTGACTTAAATCTGTATTTGTAATATTACCAATAATAAACAAATGGGTTCTTGCTCTTGATATGCCAACATAGGAGTGTTCTTGGTTTCGTGCCGTAGATTTACCGAGCACTAGGATCACAAACGCTGACTCTAAACCCTTGAAATTGGTAATCGTATCTACGATAAGAGTGACCCCTGAATCTCGTGAAGTGGACGATGGCATTCGCTCTCGACCCAATTCGCTACGAATTTTTCTCGCAAATTCGTCATCATCGCACAAAATGGCAATATCGTGCATTTGGACTAATTCTTCAAAAAGTAACTTTTTGCAAAGTTGAATCACTTCTACAATCCGCTCTTTCTCTGAGGTGTTCTCGTAAATTTGAGGAAAGTCTCCATTTATTCCGGATGAATAAATGAGGGGACCCTCATAAAGTCCATTTGTGACCTTTGCAATTTGATCCGTGTTCCTTAAATTCAATCTCAAGACGTGCTCATTGGCTTTGATTTGACTTGCTAAGTCGGTCGGACGTCTATAAACGCATTGATTTGAGTCCGCAAAGACAAATAGCTGTTGATCTACTTTTAAACTGTTGTTAAGTTTACGCCAAAATTCATCGGGAAGATCTTGACCTTCATCAATTACTAAACAATCAAGAGTAGGAAGTTCTTCAATTCTTCCTGCGTGCACAATAACTTCTATGTTCTTATAGCTATTTAGGAATTGAGCAACTTTCTTTCCAAGTGCCACACTTTTACATAACCAGATAACCTTTTTTCCAGCATTTGATTTTCTAATTGCAAGCTCACAAGAAATTGTTGTCTTGCCGGTACCTGCACCTCCATTAATAATTGATCGATGTTCATCCCAGATATCTAGAATTACATGAAGTTGAGCTCCTGTGAGCAGATCTGACATTTCTTTTATACTCGCTTCGGATGAGCGGTTCAGTGTCGTACTAAGAGAGATTGGAGATGCGAGCAAGGTGCGTATTATTTCAGAACCATAATTACCAGGTCCAATCTCGCGACTATCTGGCAAATCTCTTAATCGATGACTTATCCATTCGGAAAGCGCTAGATCGAATTCTTTCTCATGACAAAATAGATCACGCTCATAGGGACCAATTGTTTTAGTTGAGGAATGAGGTTCCTTGGTATCCGTAAAAATAACTCCATAGCGAAACTTGATTCTTTGGCGCGGCCATGATGGATTATTCTTAAGTCGTTCAAAGAATCGATAGCGACATGTTTTTGCTTGTTCTACCGGATTTTTTATTTTATATCTCCCACCAAACCTGTCAGTAGTACTCCACTGCTCTTTACTTGGGTCATATTCAATTTGTCCACCTTTAACTTCAATAAACAGTAATCCCCGATCAGGGTTTACTAATATGAAGTCAGCCTCACCATCCACTTCCTCACCGTTACGACCGATCCCCCACCACGGCCTGCTGTAAAAGACCTCCCAATCATCATTGAGCTCTTCTTGAAGCTTTATAAAGACTTTTATCTCCGCTGAACGCCTACTATTTGCAACAACCCACGACGGGACCTCTTTAGGCCACATCTTGGCCATCAGTGATCTCCAAAAAAAGATACCGACTCTGAATTCAAAGTGCCAACAACTAATCCACGATCTAAGTATCGATTATGTAGTTCGCACGATGTTTCGGGGACTAAAAGGCAACCATGACAACTTGCTATTGAGTAGTACTCCTCAGAGGATAGTTCGCCGTGATTACAAAGTGGGTCTGAGGAACACCACTCTGCAGATTCTAGACAACTTAAGAGAGTATTTGCCAACACTTTTGATTCACCACGACTTTGAAGACCTCCCAATGTTCCGTCAGAATCTGAAGTACCTGTGTAAATCAAAATACCCGACATTGCATTTTCATCGTCGATGTAAAGCCTTTCCCGTAAGGAAGCGGACGAATATCCACATTCTAAAGTCAGCTGCTTCATCAATAAATGAGAAATGCTATGAACTAGTAATCGTTTTGGGGTTGGTATTAGAGGTATGTTTCCCGGAGCTTGAATCAATAGTTCCTCCCGATATCGCTCCATTAAGGGGCGCGTTCTATCCTTCACGCCAGATTTCTTAGACCATTCGCTAATACGTCCTGAATTAACTTCTATAAAGATACCCTCGCCTCTTATTTCTATGGCAGGGAGCCATCTTTTTGCACCCGATGATATCGGGGCAAACTTTGCACCCTCCAATTCACTTGGCGGCTTGATTCTAGTAAAACCGCGTATCACTCGCACTTCGCGTAGACGAGATACCCTATTGACAGTAGATACAAATTTACCAATGCTTGCATCTTTTTTTTCATTTCGAGTCTCAAATTCATTATCTGTGTAATTAACATTAGACGTTAGAATTCTGTACTCATCAAGTCGAATTGAATCTGGATTCGATACATCAAGCGCTTGTCTAGATTTTTCAAAGGCTGAATTTACGCCATATTCATCAAGCCCATGCCTTCGAGCAGCCTCCATAATTGAAGCTGTTCCTTTGATCCATCTAATTCGATCCTCCGCACTGTCATAAGCATCCAAATCTGCCCATTGTCTATCCAGAATTTGTTGAATCGGGGCAGTCCACGGCGGTATATCTAAGGCAGACTCAAAGACTGGATAGTAAAGGTTGGAAGCACCACGTTGCAGTACTCGGTAGTCGCCTGTATCTCCAGAAGCGTCGCAGATGCCCTCATCTGTTTGAAGCCAAGGTCGACTCCCTCGACATGTCAATCCTCTAAGTGCAGATTGTCGAAATGAGTTTCTCATCGACTGCTCTCGATTACAACCCTTGCACCTAACATAAAGTCCCCCAAGGCCGGGACCTTTTGCGTAAAACTTTAATTCTGCTGTTTTGTTCTCGCATTCAGAATCATGTTTTACCCACCAATGCCAAGGAAACTCATCAAGGTGCCCATTTACACATGCGGTAACAAAACGGACTGGAACTACGTACACTTTCTTCTTCCCTGGTTTTGAATCTGTACAAGACGGACAATATCGATATGCAAAGCCAGGTTCACTTGACCAACGGAAAGCTTCCTTAAGCACTGAACACTGGGGACATAGCAACCAATTTGGAAAGCGCCTTAAAAGCAATGAGCTTTCACGTCGACGTCCATTGCGAAAGAAGAGATCCTTACCAATTACTGGCGGTAGCCTGAAATAATCTTTATCCAATTTTCTGCATAGACGACGTTCGAAAATTCTCTGATTCTCGAGTTCTCCTTCTAAGGGTGCCTCTTCATCCCATTCCTCAAGCCCTGTATGAACTCCAGAAATCGGTGCACCTTTTGATCTCATGTCCACAATCGACCCCGGTCCAAAGGTGAGCACCACTGCACTTCGCCGTAGTTCTCCAGCAGAATAGTTAGCCACGTCGTCTCCAAGGAGGAAGATTAGATGAATCCGAAATTTGAGGATCTTGGTTTACGTCAACATTTCCACCAACATTATTTTGTGCAATCTTCTTAGCTCGCCTTTCACGCAGGACGAGAGGTGTAGGAGCTTCGACGCTACGCATGGTATTCATCACCGGCCACGCTTGACCAATATTTATGCTCGAGGCAATTTTTTGTGCTGCCATTTCTGCGGTCTGTAACAGGGAATTCTGTGAGCCGGCCATAGTGAAATCTAGATACTCGGTTACTTCACGATCCATCCAAATATCCAATGATAATTCAAGTTCTTTTTTAGATTCTGACAGAACTGAAGGATCTATTCTTGAAATTCTATTTTCTATGGCAGCAAGCACTTCCAACAGATTCTTTTCATCTGCATTTCTTAGTTGAGGTCTTTGAGACATTTTGGCATCTGAATGCCGAATCATAGAAACTAGCAGAGTACGTAAAACTCGGTCTCTAGCTCTAGATGCAAACGGAGTCACACTGGAAGCTTCTACATCTCTATAAAGAGTTCTATGCCACGAAGAGAAGGTTTCAAAATGAGATCTATCTCTGGCCTTCATAGAATTCAATACACACACTATTAAACCTGGATATATCGAGCGACCCACCCGAGAGGTTGATTGGATATATTCTGAACGAGTTTTGGGTTGCCCGTTTACCATCATTAAGCCTAATCTAGGCACATCTACGCCAACGCTCACCATATTTGTCGCCTGAACAACATCTACCTTTCCCAGCTCTTTAAATGATTTACTTAGATCCCCCAATGTGATGATAATTTCTTTTTGCGACTCAAATGAAGTTAATTCTCTAGGTGCATCAATCTCTCTTGCAATCTCTTTCCGAATCGCAGAATAGAGCTCAATTGATTTTGGCACATCGTCCGAGATTTGAACTTTCGCTCCTCCCAGTTCACGAAGAGAATTAAAGTACATTAATAGGGTCGTGTACCCATCAAATAAATCTTGTTGCTTCCATAAATCAGACGAACCTGATTGAAGTAATGAACCTGCTACCCCCTGCAAAGTGAATTTTGCGGACCGACCAGCAGTTGAAATTCCAACATATATACGTCCTGGATCTTCATCATCGATAACAGCAAATCCAGAATCAGCGTAACTAATTCCAGAGGGTGGAAATTGCTTACTCTGACGGTCAAAGAGCGCACGAATCTGCTCTTCTGCCCTTCTAATTGTTGCAGTGCTGCCTACAACTTTTGGACGTGACCCTCTCCACGTTAGAAGCCAGTCAATTGCCGTTTCATATGCTCCTACAATTGTGCCTAGAGGTCCTGAAATGAGATGTAATTCATCTTGGACGATCAATTGGGTTCTCTCTTCATTCCCAAACCCAAATAAACGAGCCATTTCTAATCTTCTTGGTAATTGAGCAAACTTATCTACTGTGCCAATAACTAGTGTGGGTCTTGTGTTATATAAATCATCATCTACCGTGAGGACCGGCCAGATGCCAAATTTTGGACCAAGCTCGCACGTTTGCTCTTCACAACAAGGACGCACGATTCTATTTTTTTCCGAATATATCCATCTTAAGGGTTTCTTACAAATAAAACATTTGTCTACTTGCTCAGCACTCTCTCTATCGCTACTTCCTCTCGCAAGCATGGCGCCTGCAAAATCATTTGGTGTCGCATCTTTACCCACCCAAAGTCCAATTGAGAATGGTTTTTCGCCTAAATAAAGATGTGAGAGTTCTTGTGGTCTATTTCCCTTGCGTAGCATTTCACATGCGAGAATCAAGGCACTTGCACGTTCAAATTGTTGTGCAGTTAACAATCTCAAGGTATATCGCATCACGGCAAAGTTTCCATTCGCAACAGTTGGTTCAGTCAACCGCAAATAAATTGCTCCTATCGCAATTAGGGCTAAATAGGCCTCAGTTTTACCTCCTCCAGTCGGGAACCAAAGAAGATCCAAAAAATCACGCTCTTTGCTATATTTATTACACGTTGACTCTAAAGCTACAAGAATAAATCCTATTTGGAATGGTCTCCAAGCTAATGACTTCTTCGAATCAGGATCCTTCCATTCGTGTTGCATTGACATAGCTAAATTAGCAAGTTTGAAGGCGGCCATTGCATCCTTATTAGATTCCAAAAATTTAATGCCATTTTCCATACGTTGTTGAGCTTGTAGGCAATCGTTCAAGTGCCGATTTCCAACGCTCTTCAAATTCCCATTGATCTCTTGCAGCTTCTTGTTTTGTATGGAGATCCAATCAGAATAGGAATTCACCAACTTCTTCAACGCCGCAATAACTACAGCTTCTGAACTTAATGCGAGATATTTTGTTGATAAGTGGTCAGATTTAATCAAGCCACGGAAGACTTCATGCCCCGTCTGTTTATAGGATTTGACTAGTTCTGTTGGAATCCAACTTGTAATGAGAGATGAGACTTTTCCATTAGTAGTTTTCCATTGTGCCGAGCAATGATGCCCAAACGCATAACTTTTCTCCTCAGAGTAGAGCAGGCGGGCTGATTCACTGTCTTCATCAACAATTGGTCTTTTATCCTCGATTCCTACAAATTGGGTTCGGTCAAGACATTTTATCTCTATTTCTACTTGAAAGAGAGTCCGCTCATCTTCATTTGTTTCATCTGGTGAATTTGAAGCAGTGCGATTTATTATTGTAATAGTTGAGGCAATTCCTTGGGCGAAACCCACAGATCGGACATAGATTGTCAAATCCAAGTCTTTTCGATCTTTAAGAATTGGGATTTCTAGGCGGTCATTTTCGCTCAACTCAATTGATAAGGATCCCTTAACTTGTTCACGCTGCCATTTTGCTTCATGGTCAGGCGTTGAGGGAATATGTCTATAGATGCCAAACCCATAGCAAATTTCAATTCTTGTCGTCTCTTTTTTATCAATCGCAAAAGACATTCCCATAGATGAAGGTTTGTATTGACCAACAATTCGAGTGGAAGAAAGAATGTCGTCCTCTTCAGATTCCCCACTGCCACCTTCGTCATCTTCCTCCACCATTTCTGTTTTTGGAGGCCATAAGATGCCAGTCATGTAAATATCAGATGGTCGAGAGAGTAATTCTTCATTATCTATGTATGGACCTACTAGGTCCTCATTCAGCCTCTGAATGATTAGATCTCTTGGTATTTTGTCAGACATTATTCACCCCTATGCTTAGAAGAATAGCGGTGAAAAGCCCACAATTAAAGGTTTAAGTAAAAGTCCTGATTTTCGCCATTCTGGATGAAGTTTTGATCGCCTTTCATCAGTAGCAGATATGGCTACAGTTGTAGCGCCTACAGAATAAATCTCGCTTATTTCATCAGGGGGCTTCACCTTTCCTTTTCTCATACGCTTACCAATCTGAAAGAGATCCGAATCAAAACTTTTATCAAAAAATGCCATTGGGCGAAGTTCGTCTGAAATTTCTGCCCTTTCCAAAATGTAGGCATGATTCCTAAAGGCACTTTTTTTCAGTGATTTTACTTTCCGAGCTCGTAACTTCACTATCTTATTTCGGTTATGCCAGAATTCTTTTTGGTTTTCCCATACTTGAGACCATCCATCTTGCCCCTCTGGAAAGTATTGATGACTGGCAATGCCCTCAGCATTTATGTCTGAGTCTAAGCCAATCTCTACTCGACACATCTTTATTTTCAAATTAGGTTGAGAATATACTCTTTTTGTTTGATATGTGCGTTGTGGAAAAGTACTGAAAGGATCGATACCTAGATACAATTTCTGCTTCGCTCTTGTAGCACCCACAAACAGAATTCTGGCTTCTTCATAATGCTTCATCATACGACTTGCAAGAATGTCATTTGCTTTCTGAACTGCTGGATCGTTTGCATCGAATTCTTCTAACGCAATTTGTTCTAGTATATCCCGCGCCCAACTCGGACTCTGTGGTAAGAAAAGAACTACCTCGCTTGCCTCACGACCCTTCGATCGATGGATAGTTGAAAAGATGGGACCAGAAAAACCAACTTCTTGCTGCTGAAAAATTCTCGGTGGATTATTTGAAGAAAGCAAGGCATTCAATCGGGAAATCGATATCCTATTAGCATCTCTACCCGCATATGTAATTAGCGCCTCCCAATTTTCCTCAACCCCTAATTCATCCTTGCATCGTTTTTCAAAAGTCTCCATGAATTTATCCCTCGTAACCAATTCTTCAGAATCCCAAAACGTTCTTCCTATCCAAGGTTTTATGGGACTTGGGAAACCACTCAACTTTAATCTCCTCGGCTTATCCTTCATCAAAGCTTGAGCAGACAGAACCGCAGCTTTACTTCTAAAAATAAAAAAAGCGTCTTCAAGAGAGGCAGCTGAAGTTTCATCAAAATTTACTACTTCAAAATTGTCATTATCATGCTCAATCATTGATCTCAACTGTTTATAAACTTCATCAACCGGAATGTCATCAGCCATTAGTAATGCTCTGCCCTCTGTATATATATCAAGTAATTTCGAATCACCTGTTCTGTATATGTCAGTGAGTTCGATTTTATTAAAAGTTGGCTCAAAAGCACTTAAATGTTTCTCGAGAGCTTCCAGCAGAGTATCACCTGGAAAATTGCTCTCATCATTATGAGCAAAACCATAAATCGCTTGAGCTGAATCACCAAGTACAGTTACCCCGCACTCCTTGGGTAACCTGAAAACAAGATTTAATATCGCATCAGTCCTAACACCTGTTATATCTTGAGCTTCATCTATGAACACGTGCCTTAAAGAAGAAAGATACTCTTTGACATGCGGATCGTTGAGAATTAAATTTGAAGCTTCCTCCATTGATTCGTCATAGTCACCTAATTTCATTGACTTGTCACTTGAGAACCCCGTTCTGAGGGCGAAAGCAAAGCGATCCAGAGTAGTAATTCGAATCGCAGGAACAAAACTTGCATTTCGTGCAAACTTTCTAATCCTTAATCTCAATTCATCTACAGCCGAATTAGTAAAACTAATTACCAGAATTGAATTAGGTTCAAGTCCTTGAAGCTCAACCAAAGTTTGTATACGAGCGCATACAACTTCTGTCTTTCCGGTACCAGGACCAGCTTCAATTATTTGACGGAGTGATGAATCTCCGGAGATTAACTTGGATTGCCCCTCGCTCCAACCCAAGTCAGTGCTCTCCATTACTCAACCCTGTAGCTTCTTTGGTCGCACGATCTTGTTCTTTGCTCTCTTGGATACTCGCATTTCGCGAGCTTTGAAAACTTTTGAAACCTCAAGCCCAATAGCTTTTACAGCATGTGGGCAAACAGAATTGCCAAGTTGCTTGTAAGCCTGCATGTCCGAAACAACCTGGGGAAAATCTCTTCCGAAACCAAGATTTTTGGAAAAATCTTGATCAAAACCCATAAGTCGAGCTGCTTCTCTTGGAGTCAGTCGTCGCGGATTTCTCCATCCTTGTTGTCTTATTAATACCTCTGAACCATCTTTGTAGTATCTAGCTGAAAGTGTTCTCGAAATTCCAGAGCCATCTACAAGCCCGAAACCAAATCCGTTACCGGCACGTTTATGTTTTTTTGCATAATTTTTTAGATATTTCCATAAATTATCTGTGAGCATATATTTCTTATCTGGGTTTTTCTCTAAAATATTCCCTAATCTGACATTTTTTGTTACAACAATCGGAAATCTGAAGGATTCAATCTCTGACTTAGTAAATTTATTACGATTAAAAGCGATTAGAAAAACTCTTTCGCGATGTTGGGGTACCCAATTTTGGGCATCTATTACTTGGTGCCTCAGCGAGTAGCCTAATTCTTGAATTGTCTCTTCAATTACTTTCCACGTCTTACCTTTGTCGTGAGACTTGAGGTTTTTTACGTTCTCAAGAATTAGAACAGCAGGCTTTTTTACTCTTACAACTTCTGCAATCTGAAAAAAGAGATTACCTTGGAGCACATCATCAAATCCATGTGATCTACCTAGGGAAATCTTTTTTGAAACACCAGCGATAGAAAAAGGCTGACATGGAAATCCAGCACATAACACATCATGATCTGGAAATTTATTCTTTGCCAAATCATTAATATCGTCAGTGTTTACATCAAAACCAGTCCAAGTTTTGTATGTTTGCGCGGCGTATTTATCCCATTCATTCGCAAAAACACATTCCCAGCCGAGGCTCTCTAGAGCTATATGAAATCCACCGATACCGGCAAACAAATCTATAAATCTTGTTTTCACTGGCACAACTTATGAGAGGGCTCTGACAAAGGGGGGATTTTCGTGCCTAGGCGGGTTCTTGGAGCAGTCTTGATTTTTCTCAATAGGGCCAGCCTCCTTATTAAAGACTGTGCTTGGAAAGGGAGTTATAGAAGGGGGTCAAGGTTCTACTCCAGTCCCCCTTCGATCCTCGACCAATCGCAACTCTCCACTGGGTTCGAGGATGTGGACTTGAATTACCATACATAGAGTCGCCTGGATCGATATAAAGATTTCCAAGAGAAATCTGTTGAAGCAGCATTATGGGGTCTGTTCCGATTCCGCTCCATGCGGTTGGCCCGAATAAATAACTCCGAACTCCGCTACTAGTTAAGCACTTTGTTTGAACAAACATCGCTCCACCATGCTTATTGGACCAAGATTTTGAGAGGTGACTGAAGCTCCATGCGGCAGCAATTGCATCTCTTTTGTCAAGCAAAAGTAGATTAGGGTCACCTGCACCGTTGGGCATATTACTAAGTGAATCCCAGTTCTCAAGAACAAGTCTTAGTTTACTTTTCGAATTTATCTTCAAAGTGTCATGTTTTCCATAAAAGACTGTTTTGCCTGAGGTCTTAGTACTCTTCCATCCATATTTCTTAAGGAATGCTCTTACTCCGTAATCATGGCGATATCCATAATCTGGTTCAGTCGTCATTAAAGACATAGGACTGCCAGAAACTGACTTAAGTTCGAAACCGTACTTATCCGGACCGGAAATTGCATTTGAGGGCACATGGAGCAGAGCTTCTAGTGTGTAACCACCCCCATTTGTAGCGTTGTATGAAATGGGCGTTGAACCAAGTGAGGCAAGTCTTCTTCCTGACCATAAATTTCCTGACAAAGACTGAAGCTCATTTAGAAGTTTGGTCACATCCAACAGATTTGATGCTGAATGTCCTGACGAAAGAATTTTAAAGAGAGTACCATTACCCCATCCAGGCAATTTCGCTATACCGTTGATTAAAGCACCACCTGCTTCAGTCACTACAGTCGCATATATCTTGTTGCCACTTATTCCCAAAGCTAAAGCGCGTCTCCCGTATCTACTTTGCCGATCTCTTCTTAACGAGTCAGGAGCAATTGAACAACTCCGCATAAATCCTGAGAGTCGAATCTCCGGGTATTGAAAGTAATCAATCACTTTTGCGCCAGGAGCCTTTTGAGGTATGCCACCAGAATCGAACCAGTAAAAATCCAGATCGACTTCTATCTTTGACGCACCATAATTGGAGTGGGTCTTTTTCTTGCTCTTAGATTCAATTCCAAATCGCTTATTGCCTGGAAGTAGAGAAATGAGCTGTGGAGATCTGCCTGCGATGACAATTTGATTTTTCTCGTTATCTTGATGTTGAGCGAGCACTTTTATGAAGATGTCTTCAACTCCGAACCCAGCAAAGACAGACTTCAGACGCTGAATAGACGTGATCTCCATGCTCCAGTAATGCTCCCACAAGTAACACTTCACATGGAAGGCTGATGGCGGGCATGCCCCCTTTCGTCGCCCAGCCATTCCAAAGGCATCTGATGTTCTGGCGAGTTGCCTGAAAATTCCCTTCTTGCCGGGCTGACAAATAACCCTGCGGGGATTTTATCTAATCGAACAGATGTACCAACGTACCGCCTCTCCTTGAACCCATGTCAGTGGCAAGATTTAAGGTCTAGGTAATGCGATTGAAAGGAGCAGCGATAGACAATCGGGAATCTGAAGATCAACAGTTGTGGAAGAAACTTCCGCAAACTGAAGGTGAAGAACGAGCCGAATTATTAATCGAGCTCGCGCAACAAGCGATCTATCGATCGTCAGGGAGTGAGGCTCTTGCGCTGGCAGAGGAAGCGCACGAGATTTACAAAGCGATGGGTGCGAAAGCATCGAGCATCTCAATGGCGAATGCGATAACGGGAATCGGTCATTCACTTAGGCAGCTAAATAGAGTTGATGAAGCAACAAAAGCACTCGATGGTGCGATTGACTTGCTTCGTGACAGTGGACATCCATTCATGGTGGACACACTTCGCACCAAAGCCTCGTGGCATGGTGAACTAAAAAATTGGAATGCAGCAATTGAAGCTTATTCAGAAGCTGCACAAATTAACGAAGTTGATGGATCAAATGAGTATCTTGCTCGAGATCTTTTCAGCATAGCCCACTGTTATCACGAGCTAGGAAACTGGAGTGAGGTAATCACATACGCTCTTAAAGCTCGAGAAATCTTCAAAGAAGAGAAGATGATCTTTGAAATTAGCTGGTGTGATCTAAATATTGCA
>Ga0169931_10011343_pt1 | contig 12567 bp, 13 predicted proteins | sample Kivu_15m_20L_FD_129675 | JGI IMG/M metagenome (GOLD analysis project Ga0169931, IMG submission 129675) | Freshwater microbial communities from Lake Kivu, Western Province, Rwanda to study Microbial Dark Matter (Phase II) - Kivu_15m_20L... | ecosystem: Environmental > Aquatic > Freshwater > Lake...
AGATAATACCAGATCTTCCTCATTATTAGGGCTACTCCTCATATTCATTGGAATCAAACATTTCAAAGAAGTTGCTGATGAAAAATTATTATCACTTGAGTACTTCTTAGCTGCGGCTGATATAATTGCAAGCAAATAATCATTGAATGTTACTTTTAATTCTTTAAAGGCCTTAGGAATTTTTTCAAATTCATATTCAGGTGAGTGAACTGTAACCTTTTCACCAGAAACTGGTTTTGCTTATTTGAATGGGGTATTTGGAGTTTTATTTAAATACATCATGGATAAAACATCAAGAGAATAAAACGGTGCAAGTATTTTATTTTTAAATTTAACAAAATTTGATTTGTTTCCTATAGAAGGGAAGTTTTTTATATCGAAATCGTCGGTTAGACGAGCAATGAGGCAGTTAAATGCCATTCCGTCTCCCAACATATGATCGAATTGAAAAATCATGAACGTTTGGTTGTTGTCGTTTTCTCCTATGAATATTCTGGAAAGAAATTCGTTTAACTGGAACGGGACTTTGGTTATTTTTCTTCTGAACTCGTCAAAATCTTCGTTTGTAATTAAGTTGTTATCGATTAAAGCTATCTGTTTCATGGCTTTTTCTTCTGAATATTCTTTTAAGTAATAATTTCCTAATCTGAAGACGAGTTTTTGTCTTAAACGTTTAAAGAATTTTATTCCTCTTTCGTAAAAGACTGATTTCATTTCGGTTTTGGCTCTTCCTTCGAAGATGAATCCGAAAACAAGATTATATTGCCTTTCCGGTTCCCATGCGGCGAAGTTAAAATCCGTAGGGGCTAAAATTTCTAATCCGAAGAATTTATCTAGTATAAAATCGTATGTTCGAATCAAAAATAGGAAGATTATAATCCCCTTTATTATTCCTATTAGATTAATTAGTAAGATTAACAAAAGTAATCTTATAAAAAATAGGAAATAGTTGTGAAAAATTTGAGTGAATTTCAACATTAATACCAGTTAGTTATAATGATATAAAATATAAAAGAATTATTGTACATTAAAAAAAATTAATTTTTATGTAATTTTAAAAGCAAACGTAATAATATTGCGATTAACAAGAGCCGTTTGCTTAATAATTAAAACTAATCAAAATTCAGATTGAAATAATCTATATAAATGTCTAATTTTCGTGTAAGGATCTCTTAGCTTTATAAATTTCCTAATTCAAAAATAAGAATGAATTTTTATAGGAAAAATAGCGAATTATTTCCTACTTGAAATACAGCCTTCTAGATAATTGAATAGATTGAAATAATAAAATTTCATCTAATTGTCTTTGATATTTTATTCTCAAATTTAGTACCTATAATTATGTAACCACTATCCTCACAATAAAAAATATATTAGATTATAATTTTATTTATTTAAAAATGTTTAAATTTTTAAACAGCAAAAATAATCTGATATACCTTAATATGAGTTTTTTAGCATGTACTTATATAAAAAATAAATATAACACAATGTTCTGCAACGAAAGCAACAATAAATTTAGTTTTAACCCAAATTCATTCTCAACCCTTAACACAGAACAACAAAAGAAAAATATAGACCTGAATCAAAAACTTAGCGAAATAATAAAAGAATATAGAGCTGCAGCTTTGTTTGAAGATTATTCAGATCTCTTTGATTTTTACGATGAAATTATACCAGAAGAGGAAAAGGAACTCTTGTTCGATGCAGGGGAAGATGGAGTAAACACAAAAAAGAAAAAATTTGAGGAAGAATATATAATCATAGGAAATAGCAACACAGTTCCAAACAGAAATTTTATTCAATTAGACATAGATAAAATAAGAAGATCAATGGAGGGAGGAACTGTTCAAAAAGATGATGAAGAGATATATCATACACAGCCATATCGCTATTTCCAAAAAATTCTTGTATTTAGAATTAATGATAGACATTACGCCACTTCTTCATTCTGTGGTTATTGCTTGACTGACCTTAAGCAAGGTGGATTACTAGGCAATAAACTTGTCTGTCCCTCCTGCCTGTCTGAATATAATATAGAGAATGGAGTTAATGAATCTGGTCCTAATACTATGTTGCTTGCAACTTTTCCTGTGTCACTCAGAAAAAATGATTTGATTGTGAAATTGCCTAAGAATAAAATTCCGCTATATGCTAAGGGATCCACCGCTGACGTCTCTAATGAACTTGATCCTAGACATTTTATTATAATCGGAGATACAGAAACTGCCTTCTCATGTGTTGATACCTTAACTAAAATATTTTCAGGGAAAATTTCAATTGTTTCCAATCAAAACGAAAATGCCTTTACAGATATCAATAAAATCACGAAATCGTTTTTCCCCTTGAAAATGAAACAATCAAAATTTTTGAACAAAGATTATTTAGAGTTTTTTAAAATCAATCTCTATGATGAAAAAGTTGTTGCTATTGACAATGTTAAAAAACTTGTGCATTTATCTTCTGGTAATAAATTACCCTTTGATAAAGTTTTGATTGCAGTGGGTTCTTCAAGAAAGGGAGTATTTCAAGCAAAGCATAAAAATACATTTCAACTGAATACGATTCAAGATCATGCAAGGATACACAATGCAATTATAAAGCCAGATGTAAAATCAATAGCCTTAATTGGAGGAAGCATGAAAATGCTCGAGATCGCCTCTTCGTTAAGGCGCTATCTAGATGCCATAGATAAACAAGATACTAAGATATATATAATATGTAAGAAGAATCAATTTTATCTTGAGAGATTCAGTCTTAACGAAAAAATTATAAAAATGGTCCAAGATTATATGGCAAGGAATAGAATCTTCCTTTTTAGAGGAAGCAATGACGTTGAATTCGAAGAAAATATGAAAGATAATGAAATTAAGAAAACGCTTTTAATAAATGACAAATATGTATTTAAACTACCTACAGACATTGTAATATATGATAACCCTATCCTAATGTCGAATTGCGATTTTATTGATTCTATTAATATTTCGGGAATTCCTAATGATATTTCTTTTAAAAAACTTGTAGGAAATGTTATTGGTCCAGACGAAAGAATGTGTTTACACAAAGGAGATAGATATCCTCACATTTTCACAGCAGGAAGTTGTTCTGCGATTAATACGGATACTATTTCAGGAATATTACGCACTGATAATGTTAAGGCAAACTTCCATTTAGGATACATCGCAGCCTTGAACATGTTAGAAGTTCATTATCCGTTCGATGATGTAGTCGTAAATAACGCTAAAGTTCTTGAAAAGAATTTATATTTGATAGGGAACGAAAATTTGATGGGGACATGGGATAAGATGGTGATAAATGTCGACGATAAAAAAGAACAATTTATTGCCTATTTATTTAATGGAGTTACTTTGACTTCTATTCTGATGTATGGTTATAATAAATACCATATTTACCTTAGAGAAGCTATGAGAATGAAGTTAACACCTAACTACGATTATGTCTCTAAACATTATCACGATGCTCATTTGGTTATTACCGAACAAGTTCTGAAGCGCCAAGATAACATTAGCTGCTTTAAACACGAAGCATTTAAATATGTGAACAATATTAATACTGACAAATATGCAGTTGAGGATCAGATTTATATTAATGACATAATGAAAAGAGGGGAAACGGCCGTGAATGCGTTTAATAAAAAACTACAAGAAGACAGAGATAAAAAGCTGGAAGAAGAGGAGAAGAGAATGAAAGAAATGAAACAAAATCTTAAATATGATAATAGTCAAAACAATTTAAAATAAATTTATGATAATTGGCTTTATATTTTATATTTATCATCTGTTTTTACACTATTGGAATTTTTATATCAACTATTTAAATTTAATTTTTTAATTATTTCTAATGAACAGACAGACAAGCAGAACAAAAACCAAACCTATTACAGGTAATCCTTCTAATATTTCAAATAAGGAAAGTAAGACTTTAAAAAAGATTCAGCATAAGCGAACCTTAAGCACAACTAATAATAAATCTACAAACAATTCGAAAGAAAAACAAAAAAAAATTCTCAAGAACAAATTCGGTGGTAACGATATGCTATCCCCAAAGACAATAGAGTATTCGAAAAGTAAAATAATTATTGACAAAATAAAGTTGCTGAGAAATTTGGAGAAATTTTAGACAACAATAATTTTAATTCAAATTATCATCGCTATTCAAACAACTTAATTGAAAAGAACAAAGACGAAAAAAATTCGTCGATGTCCAAAAACAAATCAAATCTGACAGAAGATGAATGCCACAATTTCAATCACAAATTCCAAGCAGCTAATGAAGACAAATCAAATACCTCTTACGATAGTCCTGTTTCTAATAAAAAGAATTCAAGAGTAGCTTCCCAAAAGAAAGAAGGACGCAAAAATTCATTAGAAGGTGAAAAGCGAAATCTTTTACTCAATCGTAACAGGAGAATGGAGGCTGAAAAAAAGATTAGAAAAGATTCCAATACAACTAGAAATAGAAATAATTCAAATAATAATTTTCATACAAATAACAACAAAGAAAACGAATATATACAAAATCTTCTAAAACATAATGAATTGCTTAAGGAAGAGAACAATTTATTAAAAAAACAAATTGACAGAGAGAAGGTAAAATTTTTTATTTACATGATAGAATAAATCCTCGCGCCTGGAAAATGATTACACTCTAACTAATTTAAATATCGTAAACGCATCAGAACTCGAAAAATTAAAAGAGTAAATTTAAATATTTTATAAAAGCAAAATCGAAAACGTAGAAAGAGAAAACGAAAATCTCAAAAAGTTGCATTGTGATTCCTTACAAAAAGCAGAAGAGAAGATCAAATTATTTCTTAAACTCTGTCGCAAATACACACATAAAATAAAAAATTTGATGATTTTATATGGAAAAATCGAAACCACAAATTTAGGATCAGTTACCGAAAGCAGGGACAATCTATTATTACAGCTTAACCAAACGATAGAAAAATTTAATAAAACTCTTTACCACCCGCAGTTGATAATAAAACTAATTGAATTCAACAGAAACACCGAAAAAAATTCAAAAAAATTATTCGAGGAACAATTTGAGACTTCAATAGATGAAGGATATTTAACAAACCAATTGAATCTTTTAGAAACAATAAAAAATTTAGAAACTCAAATTAAAAAACTCAGCGAAGAGAATATTCAATTTAACAAAAAGAAAAACGAATTGGAATTATGCATAGCCGATTATTCATCTCACATGTCAGGTAAAACTGAAGAAATTAACAAACTAAAAAGAAAACTTTGTGAAGAAAAATTGCTCAAGGAAGAAATCCAGGGTAATTTGAATCTAACAAAGAAGCAATTAAAGGAAATTGAGAGGAACATAAATAAAATAGAAGAAGAAAATTTAAGTTTAAAGAAATCCCAGAAAAATTCAAATGAAAAGCTGAAGGAATTTGAGCTGGTTAAGAATAAAAATTCTAATTTAAGCAACGAGATTAAATACAAAGAGTCAGTAATAAATTATCTAGAAAGAATACTTGAAAGCAATAACATTTCCTTTTCGAAATCTGAGAATGTCCAGTGCTTACAAAATAACTCTGGTGCTAATCTACGTAAATTGTCTAATCAATGCGATTACACTTTTAAAAAGAAAAACAAAAAATTGTCAATAACAGAAGTAGACAGTTCTGATGAAGAAAATCAAAAAGATTTGCAGATGCAGATGCAGATTAGGATGCAAAAGAAGATGAACCATAATTCTAATCACCAGATAAAAAATATGGATAAGTTCAAAAATAATCCAGAAGCTAATGAGAACAAAGATAGAGATGATGAAACAAAATTAAAAATAAATTTACATCCAACAGAAAGGAACGAATCTGTTCACTCTCAAAGATACAACTCGAATTCTAATTTAAATTCCGAAAATGAAAATTCTATTAGAAATTCTTTGAAAGAATTCGAAAAAGAAAAAGTTTTTTCTAGTGCCAAAAATTCTAATAGATATAAAAATGAATATGATAATTTAGATGATGAAATAAAACATTTGCAGAGTAAATTAAAAACAATCATAGATGTCGGTAAAAAATAGAAAAAACTTATATAATCGTTTTAAAATTTTTTGTTAAGTTAATAAATTAATTAAATATTAACTATTATAGTTAATTAATATTCAATCAAAATAGCATATATTATATAATTAATAAATTAAGATTTTCATAGTATCTAAAAACATTTTCAGAGTTGATAGTCTTTCAAATCTTCCTTTAGGTGTGAAACAAACTCATCATCGAATATTTCATTCATGATGCACTTGTTGGTTTTGGTAAGTCTGTAAATTAACTGTGGTATGAGTTTTCGTTTGTCATCATCAAGGCTCTTACAGAAAGTTTTTTCGGTTTCTAAAAATTTGGGCTTTAAATCATGAAGGCAGCCCTTCAAAAGATTTTCCTCAGAGATTGTAAGAAAGTCGGTTATGAGCTGTAAACTAATAACAGGTTATAAATATGCTTTTTACCTTCTTTCATCGTTAACGAAATTGGCTATTTTAAATTCTGCCTGTGTGTGTATATCGACAGACCATTTTAGCACTTGATATATCCAATTAGATAAAATCACACGGATATCCTGGATGAACACTTCCTCTCCGAAAAAGTTTATTAAAATTTCTCTTAAATCATCGTTGATTACGATTACTCTTATTAGTTTGATGATTTGTTTAAAGTTGGTTGTAACATCCTTATAATATTTGTTAAGATTACTTTTAGTAAATGACGAAATAGGGATTGGTTTAGAATCCGAAGAAACGCCAAGTTTCCTAATGTCTATTTCATTAAAGACTATTTGCGTTAGTTTTAGATAATTGAAATAACAATCTAAAATGATTTTATCTAAAAGGATTGTAAAGTAAATTCCTAAATCTGATATGTCGTATTCATTATCAAGAGAGGTTTGATTTTCGTGGAATGAAAATTTTTCAATGAAAAATACAAAATTCTGTGGATCCCAAAGGTTTTCCTTTTGGATCAAGGATTTTTCTAGAATACTATCGATATTGAATATGCTATTGAAATTTCTTGATAGTTCTGTAGCCGCCCTGAATTTATGTTTTGATAAAAATTTAAGGCTTAATTTCAGTATATATTTGAGTATTGTGTATTTATCTAATTTTTCTTCCGAGAACAGACATTTAACTTGATTAATTTTGTTTTGATCTTCTTTGGAGATTTCGTAAGGTTTTTTTATTTCTCTATCAATAAGTTCATCGATAGAAGAAATCATAGGCTGCATATCATAAATATTGGTATTTGAAGCTATGCTGGTTTTTAGCTGTTCCTCGAATCCTTCGAAATATTCATCTATTTCAGAAATTAAGTCCTTGTAGCTTGCTTCGTTGTCAAGAGTTTTAGCCAAGTTAGATAGATTGACTTGAATGGTTTGCAAGTCATAAGCGAAAGAAAGGGTATACACTAAATTTATAGAGTTTTTTGTCAGGAGTGAAAGCATAGTAAAGAATTGAGAAACAATAAAATCGAAATTTGTTAAAATTTCCATCATTAAATTAATCTTCCTTTCGTTGTGTTTGTAATCAACATCCCTCAATCTCAGACGATCAAAATTTGTCGAATTGTAAGTTATCAAAGTCATAAAAATCAGCTTGATATAATTCAGTTTTATTAAAAGGATATTCGCATTTGCTCGCTCTTGCTGCTCATTTTTAGTAAATTTATTCTCTTTAGGCAGTGAGGATCTATCTATCAGACTATGATGAGTTGCTACATAAGCATCAAAATCTTCATTTTCATGGAATGTGTTTATAGCTTTAAGAAACAATTCATTGAGTTTTTCGTAATAAATAATGTCTCCATCTGCCTGGCTTAATTCACTTATGTGATCTATTAAATGTAGTTGAATTAGTTCAAGCTCAATTTCCAAGGTAAAATCTTTTTTGACTGAATCTTGGTATTTTTCAGAAGCCTTAATTATGTTTATTATATCTATCAGATTCCTTCCATTTATATCTTTAAAGTTTTTAGTAAAATCAGGCTCAGTTTCTACAAAATGATAGTCTATCGTCTTGTTATTAGATTGGTATTCTTGAATTATTCTAAAATTTAGGAGGGAAAGAACATAAGTGTAAAGCAGATCATGTACACTATATTCATTAGTTTCGATATATGATGAATTTCCAGAAAGAAATGTTTGGAGCAATTTGATCTGCCAATTAAATGGCTGCCCGTCTGGTGATAAATTTATATTGCAACCTTCGTGAACTGAATAAAACCATAGCAACCAATTAGGGTTCCCGACGACTTTGTCGAATATATTGTCGACATTATTGTATAATTCATTTGGAGACGATTGAAATTTTTTTATTTTGAGTTCAATCTCTTTAAAATCTTTTGTTTTCATAAAAGGCGGAAAAAGGTCAAAATCGATTTCATTAAAAGTTTCAACCTTATTTAGAAGGAAGTCATTCATAGGCATACCACCATTCAACATTTCAGATAAAAAATGTTGGTTATTGTACTCAGCGATTTTTTGGGCCTCATTCAATTTTCCCCTCCTAACATGAATAAGAATAGTCTCCAAAAGCCTTGAAAATTTCTCTAATTCTTCTCGATCTACTATATTGTTATTATAATTCATCATATCTGGATGGAAAGAATTTCTAGTTGCGTTTACTTTTCTTTTTGTATTTTCAAAGAATAAGGCTTGTCTTAGAGATTCTCTAGTAACATCATCTTTTGAATAAATTGAATGAAGCCACTCGAGTAGGTAAATCAGCGTTGTCAACTCAAAGGAATTTTTTATGATATTATTTACCCTAATCAATTGTGATGTTGAATCTCTATTTTTATAGTCGAACTCGTAATCGTCTGTTTCCATCATGTTTCGTTTCTCATCATTTTTTGCGTGGGTGTGTTTTTTAAATTTATTTTTAGCTGTGTTCAAGTTATCTAGTAACTTGATGATCCTATATTCCTGGTAGTTTGAATATTTTAAAAAAGGATTGACTCCTGGAACATTTTTCAGTAATTTTTCTTGATAATTAAAGTACTCTTCATAGAAAGTAGGAGTTAGAATGAACCTTGGCAAATACTCCCCCTTAAGATTATGCTTCCTGATCATTTGTTTAAGAGTATCCATTTCCTTTATGAAATTTAAATTCCACTCTTTACTCATTTTTAATATAAATTAAATAATGATAATTGATTTAATATAAATGAACTGAATTTTAATTTAAACAATTTTAATTATTAAATAAACTAGGCAAAGTACATCATCATAAAATAGAGCACTTATTGTTTTTCTTTTTCTTTTCGTCTTTATTTTCATTCATTTCGTCTTCTTTTAAGTTGTTTCCTCTATGTTTGGGTTTATAAGATTCCCTAGGGTCTATGCTAAATCGAAATTACATAAAAAAATTTACGAAGTGTTTCTAATATTTTGTATTCCTCTTATATTATCGTTGGACGTGTTTTGAACTAATGTATTCGTAACAGCCATGTTTGTGTTCTTTCTGTTGTAGTATAATGTGCCTGACTGATTGTTAATTTTATCTTGGTCGGATTTGGAATGTCTATTATCTCCTTGTTCATTTTTATTTAGAAGCGTGGGAAAAGAGGGCTGGATTATTTCGTTATTAATTAAATTATTTACATTTTCTTCTGTAATGTAATATTCTTTATACAATTAATTATTACCTCTATTTTCAATTAGATTTGAATGAGAGTATTTATTTTTTTGAAAATTTTTAGCTTTATCTTCTATCATCAATTGCGTAGTTTGATTATTAACTTGTATTGATTCGATGTATTTATGAGGATTTATTAGAGTGTTTCCATAATTGGGTTTGAACACTTTCGTATCGTTTTCTTCTTTAAGGGTGTTATTTTGTATTTTAATTGAATTTTTATTAGAAGGAGCATTAGCGTTTTTAACCCAATCGAAATTATAGTCATGTATATAACCGCTTTTTAACATAACCTTCTTAAATAATCCTTTTAAATAAACATAATCCGGTTCTTGTTCGAATTCGAGATTCCTGGTATAATTGATATATTGCACGAATTCATCTATGGATTATAAATTAAAAGTAATTATATACCTGGAAAGTTTTGACACAATTCCTCAGCAGTAGTCGCTTTCTTCTTCTCATATATTTTCTTATATCTATCCTCTTTTTTATCTACTTTAAGTCCTTGCCATGGCAACGATCCTTTTAAGAAATACATAAGAACATAACCAATGGCCTCCAAATCGTCGCGTCTAGATTGCTCTATAAGATTAGTAAACAAATCAAATTAGATCTGATTAAAATTACCACAGCCTTTTAAAGCGTTTATACTAGCGTATCTAGCAGTTCCGGTTAATTTCTTGTTATTTGTAAATTTTATATGCTGAAGAGTACGACTGCTTCTATATTTTTTAGCCAATCCGAAATCGATTATATAAACAATATGGCAGTTTTCATTAATCCCCATTACAAAGTTATCGGGTTTTATATCTCTGTGAATAATATGTTTATTATGTGTGTATTCAAGTCTTTCGAGCTAATTATTCATACAGCGAATAACAAATCAATTAAAATCAAAAATTACCATTTGATCAGCAAGCATGCAAACTGTCTTCAAGGAAAATTTTCCCCCGCATTCTTGAAATAGATCTTCCAAGGATTTATGCAGTAGCTCCATGACTAAAATGTTGAAATCTCCAGAAAATCCATAACTTCTAACAGCTGGAATACCATCTACAATTAAAAATAAATAAAATTAACCATACATCCTTTAAGATAACATAATACATATGCCTCTGATTCTAACAAACTTTGACCTGCGTCCTTACTTTCCTTAATTTTGATGAGTTAAAAGGATACTAATTACCATTTTAAGTGCATACCTTTCATTTGTTTGTATATTAACAGCGGAATAGATTTTTCCAAATGAGCCCTCTCCTATTTTCTTCTCTGGTTTATATTTGTTGAAATAAAGTTTATTTTCAATCTCATCTCCTCTATCAATCATTTATATGATGATTATAAAAATTTATTACATACATGTAATTATTAAACAAATAGAAAGTATTTATCAAATAGATAATAATAATTAACTATATGTAATTTATTAATTTATATAATTTGGTAAGTGTTAGGAGTAATTTGCATGATTAATCCTCTTTCAAGAAGCTGACCGATCACGAATTTCAAATAATCAGTCATAAAAAAGTTATCAAAAATTTTAGAAATTGAATCAAATATTTCAATGTAGGAGATCCCAGTGTAGGAGGATTTCATTAAATTCAAAATTTCACTTTTTATTTTCATATCATCTACCTTGATTTCCATGTAGTCATTATTTAAAATCCTTCCCAACGCATGTTCTTCCAACAAGCTGAATGTATCTTTGAAGAATTTTTCTCTATCTTCGATTCTATTTTCTTTACAGAATTCTTCCATTAACAGGCTGAAATGGCGGATGTTAAACAAATCTCTAATTTTAACCTGAATAAACCCTTCATTCATAGTTTCATTGTTGATGCTGTATTTCTGGAAGAAAGCAAGTAGCCTATTTGCAAAGTCTTTTTTTAAATAGGAGTATTTCTTCTTAGTGTCTTTTTCATTCTTGTCTTCGTATTTATTCTCCTCTAAATTTAATAAGGAGGATATATTAGTTTCATTTATCGAGGATTGATTTTTTTGTAAATTGCAATGGAAAAGGACCTCTGTGCTGAAATTTTTTACCAGCTGTATATTCTCTATAATTACTTCAAATGAATTTAGGAAGAAATCAATCTGGCCGAGTATTCTGATTAATTTTCCACATTTCTAAATGTTTTAATAAATATTATAATAATTTGTTTATACTAAACTCTTTTCTATTTTTTCGTAAACTTTATTAGAATTGTTTTTCCATGATATAGCTTGAATAACTCCGGTTGTGTCGTCGATGTATATCACGTAACGCAGGTTATTTTTATCTTCGTAGCCTAAGTTTTGGATTTCTACGACAAGTCCTTGTATTTCGACTTTTGAATAGACTACATTCTTATATACAAAGTACTTTCTATACACGGGAGATTCATAATTTTGTAAAGATTCTCTCATTTCGTAATTATTTGGAGTTCTAAATTGGTAACTTGTGTTTGAATTATTCATTGTGATGTCATAGGTAATTGTTGAATTTTTCAGGAAATTGTTGGATAATTTGTGCATTGATTCTGATTTTGTGTCTTCTTGCATTACCATCACCATTTCCTCTCTCCTTTCCTTGTTTTCATTCTCAATAGGGATAGTATCCTCCATGTAGGTGTATTCAATTAACTCCTGGAATTCAAGTTGCTTCTTCTTCATTTCGTGGTAAGACATCGAATTCAAAATTTGGCAGATGTAGAACTTCACATATATTCTACTAAGCGCGAATTCCATGTTTATTTTAACAAATGTTTAATAATTTTTTATATAAACAAATTTTAGAAATTATTATAATTATTATCGAATTATAATATTTTTATAAATTTTTAATTTGTATTAAAGACGAATAATAACTGGGGATTGGGGATTGGGGATTGGGGATTGGGGATTGGGGATTGG
>Ga0169931_10011344_pt1 | contig 12566 bp, 14 predicted proteins | sample Kivu_15m_20L_FD_129675 | JGI IMG/M metagenome (GOLD analysis project Ga0169931, IMG submission 129675) | Freshwater microbial communities from Lake Kivu, Western Province, Rwanda to study Microbial Dark Matter (Phase II) - Kivu_15m_20L... | ecosystem: Environmental > Aquatic > Freshwater > Lake...
ACGCGCAGCCGCGGCCCCGATCCGGCCTCCAGAGGCGAGTCGAGCACCTGCAGGTGGCGGCCGCGGCTCACCTGGGTGGCCAGCCCCGCCCCCCTGGATCGGCTGTAGGCGTCGAGGGAGCACAGCAGCCGCCAGATCGAGCCGACGACGGGGGCGAGGGCACCGCCCCCCGGCTCGGGGCTGCCGGCCGTGCTGGGGGGCGCCGCTGCCATGGTGCCTAATCTCGCCATCATCCGGCCCTGCGCTGATGGCGTTCTACAGCCTCGATCCGGCCATGGGCCAGGCTCTCGGCCTCCTCGTGCAGGAGCTGGAGGCCGACGGGCGGCCCGGCCTGGCCGATCGGCTCTCGCTCACCTGGCTGCGGCTCGACCCCGATCCCGAAGCCGGCACGCCGCGCGGTGCCGCCTGGAACGGCGCGCGCCAGTGCTACCCCGCCAGCGTGGTGAAACTGGTGTATCTGATCGCGGCCGAGGCCTGGATCCAGCGCCGCCTGCTGGAGGACGATCCCGAATTGCGACGGGCTCTGGCAGCGATGATCCGCGATTCCAGCAACGATGCCACCGGCCTGGTGGTGGATCTGCTCAGCGGAACCACCAGCGGCCCGGCTCTGCCGGAGCCGCGCTACAGCCAGTGGAAGCGGCAGCGCCGGCTCGTGAACGACTGGCTCGCCTGCCTCGACTGGCCGGAACTGCAGGGCTGCAACTGCTGCCAGAAGACCTGGGAGGACGGGCCCTACGGCCGCGAGCGGGCCTTCTACGGCGCGGACCTCGAGAACCGCAACAGCCTCAGCACGGAAGCCGTGGCCCGGCTGCTGCATGCCGTGATGCGCCATGGCGTGGTCTCACCGCCCGCCTGTGAGCGGATGCGGGCCCTGCTGTGCCGCTCGCTCGATCCGCTGCAACGGCAGGCCGATCCGGAGAACCAGGTGGATGGTTTTCTCGGGGAGGGCCTTCCCCCGCAGGCCAGGCTCTGGAGCAAGGCCGGCTGGATGAGCCAGGCGCGTCACGACGCCGCCTGCATCGAACTCGAGGGGCAGGCGCCGCAGGTGCTGGTGGTGTTCAGCGAGGGAGCAGCCTGCGCTCAGGATGCGCGCCTGCTGCCGGCGATCGCACGCAGGCTGGTGGCTTCAGGCTGCGGATGAAGCCGGCGCACCAGGCAGCTTCAGCAGCGGAAGCCCCCTGGGGATCGATCGGAACGGAGAGGGAGGGATTCGAACCCTCGACAGAAGTTGCCTCCTGTAACTCCTTAGCAGGGAGCCGCTTTCAACCACTCAGCCACCTCTCCAGGGGCTGACCTAGCTTACCTGAGCGCCCCGGCCGGCAGCACGCGAGCCGTACCCCAGAGCCGGACAGGGCCACGCGGCCCGGACAGCGGACCGGGGACCCGGAGCGCGGATCAGTCGCCGCGGAAGAGCCGCTGCACCCGGCGGCTGTCGATGTTGACCAGCAGCTCGTAGGGGATCGTGCCGGCCCTGCCGGCCACCTCCTCGGGGCGCAGCACCTGCCCTTCGTGGGCGCCGAGGATCAGCACTTCGTCGCCCACCGCCGCCTCGGGCACCGGATCGAGATCGATCGCCATCGAATCCATCGATACCCGCCCCAGCACCCGCACCCGCCGCCCGAGAACGATCACATCAGCGCAGTTGGAGCTGCGCCAGGGAACGCCATCGTTGTAACCGGCCGCCACGATCCCCACCCGCTGGTGCTCCCGCTCGATCGCGTAGGTGCCGCTGTAGCCCACCCTCTGGCCGCGCGGCCAGCGGGCCACCTGGGCGAGCCGACTCACGAAGGCCACCGCCAGGTTGAGCTCCATCGCCTCCGCCACCGCCGCAGAGGGATGGATGCCGTAGAGCCCCAGGCCCAGACGCACCATGTCGAGGCGGGCCTCCGGGAAGCGCACGGCGCCGGCGGTGGCCGCCGCGTGCAGGAGCAGCGGCGGATCATCGGCGCCCGCCTCGGCGCGGATCGCCGCCACCGCCGCCTCGAAGCGCTGCAGCTGGGCGAGGGTGTGGGCATCAGAGGCGGGATCATCGGCGCTGGCCAGGTGGGTCATCAGACCGGTGAGCCGCGTCACCCCCGATCCGCGCAGCAGGCGGGCCGCCGCCAGGGCCTCCTCGGGCGCCACTCCGAGCCGCCCCATGCCGCTCTCGATCTCGAGCTGCACATCGCAGCTGGCCTGGTTCTCGCGCAGGCACTCCACCAGGGCACGGGCGAAGGCCAGCGAGTACACCACCGGCGTCAGCCGCCAGCGCACCGCCTTGTCCACCTCGTCGCTGTCCATCAGCAGCACCAGGATCGGCAGGTGCACACCGGCCCGACGCAGGATCGCCCCCTCATCGGCGGCCGAGACGCCGATCCAGTCGATGCCGCTCTCCTGCAGAGCCGTGCCCATGCGGCCCAGATCGCTGCCGTAGGCCCAGGCTTTGAGCACCGCCAGGATCGCCACGCCGGGGCCGCAGAGGGCTCGGAAGCGGGCGATGTTGCCCCGGATCGCGCCCAGATCCACCAGGAACCGCCGCGGTGCCATCGATTCCCAGATCGCACGGGCCTCCTCCGCCAGCCCCTGCCGTGCCGGCCCCTTGAGCAGCAGCGTGTCGCCGCGGTGCGCCAGCTGCCGCACCGTCTGGCGCAGATGAGCGGTGTCGTGGAGCTCGTGGGCAGGTGCGTCGGGGCGCGCCTGCCGCCAGGCCGCGGCGGTGTGCGGCCGCGCCGGATGGGGAAGCAGCAGCAGTTCGCTGTAGCCGCGTTCCGCCGCCAGCCTGCCGATCAGGGCGTGCTCGCTCGCCTCCCGTTCCCCCAGTTCGTTCATGCCGCCGAAGATGAACAGCCGCCGGCCGCCCTCGCCCGGACTGGCCGCCACCGCCTCCAGGGCGGCCTGCACCGAGAGGGGATCGTCCGCAGCGCTGTCGTTCACGATCGTGATCCCCTCGGGCGTGCGCCAGGTCTCCATCCGCGTGGGCCCGAAGCGATGGTCCGCCAGGGCGGCGAGCACCTCCTCCACCGAAACGTCGAGCTGACGGGCGGCCGTGATCGCGATCACCAGGTCGTCGAGCAGCGGCCCGGAGCGGGTGCGCACGCTGAGGGTCTCGATCCGGCCATCGAAATCGAGCCGCAGTTCCGTGCCCTGGGAGCAGGGTCGGCGCTCCAGTTCGCGCGGATCCTGCTCCCCGGCCCGCAGCCGACGGCCTGGCAGCGGCACCCCCTGCACCAGGGGGTCGGACGGCAGGATCAGCCACCCCTGCGGCGGCAGATCGCGGAACAGCCGCAGCTTTTCGCGGGCGGTGACCTCACGGCTGCCGAAGCCGGCGATGTGCGCCAGGCCGATGTTCACCAGAATGCCGTTGTCGGGCTGGAGGATCGCGGCGATCCGCTCCATCTCGCCCGGCGCCGAGACGCCCGCCTCGAAGACGCCGATCTCGGTTCCCTCCGGCGCCGAGAGCACGGCCAGGGGAACGCCCACCTGGCTGTTCCAGCTGCCGGGGCTGGCGGCCACCCGCCAGCGGCTCGCCAGCAGCGTGGTGAGGGCGTTCTTCACCACGGTCTTGCCATTGCTGCCGGTGATCGCCACCACCCGGCCGATGTGCCGGCGGCGATACCAGGCGGCCAGTGCCTGCAGCGCGCTCAGGGGGTTGTCCACTTCCAGCACCTGCCCGCCACCCGCCACGGCGGCAGCGGAACCGTCCCAGCCCCGCCGCACCACCACCAGAGCGGCTCCAGCGGCCAGGGCAGCCCCGGCATGCACGTGCCCATCGCTCTGGCGGCCGCGCAGAGCGAAGAAGAGGTCGCCGCGGGCCACCCGTCGCGAATCGATGCGGACGCCCCGAGCCGCACGCTCGCCGGGATCTCCCTGCCGGTCTCCCCGCAGCGTGCCGTTCAGCAGGTCGGCCAGATCGGCCGGAGTGGGGAGCGCCATGGCAGCGTCAAGCTAGCGAGGGCAGCCGCCCTGGATGCCGCAGCGCGGGTTCCGGCGGCAGCCGCCAACAGGCCAGGGCTGGCTTCGGTCGTGGCGGACACCGAGACCACTGGCCTCATTCCTTAGCATGGATTGATTCCCTCCGCATGGGCATGGGTACCGGCATGGGCCAGGCACGCGCCGTGCTCGTTCTCAACGCCTCCTACGAGCCGCTGAACATCACCACCTGGCGCCGGGCCATGGTGATGCTGATCAAGGGGAAGGCCGAGGGGCTCGAGCACGATGCCGATCAGCGGGTGCGGGCCGATCTGCTGCTTCCCACGGTGATCCGGTTGCGCCAGTTCGTGCGGGTGCCGTACAAACCCCTGCCGCTCACCCGCCGCAACGTGCTGCAGCGCGACGGCCATGCGTGCCAGTACTGCGGCTTCCATGGCGAGCCCCTCTCGATCGACCATGTGCTGCCCCGCAGCCGCGGCGGCACCGATGCCTGGGAGAACGTGACCACCGCCTGCGTCCCCTGCAACACCCGCAAGGGCAACCGCACGCCGCGGGAGGCTGGCATGCCCCTGCGCCAGGAACCCCACAGACCGCTGAGCAGTCTCAGCTTCGAGGCGGGCCGGCGCATGGGGCATGGGCTCAACCGGGAGTGGCGCAAGTACCTGATCGGCGGCTGAGGCCTGCTCCTGCCCGCGCCGGCGTGCATCCGGGAGGGCTGAGCAAGCGGCTCAGGCCAGTCCCGCGGCCTGCAGGCTGAGCTGCTCGAGCCTGGCGCGCTGCTCGGCGGCGAGGCAGCTCTCGATCAGGTCATCGAGCTCGCCCTGCAGCACCGTGTCGAGGGAGAAGTTGCGACCCAGCCGGTGATCGGTCACCCGGTTGTCCCGGGCGTTGTAGGTGCGGATCTTCTCGCTGCGGTCGCCGCTGCCCACCTGGGCGCGGCGGACGTTGCGCTCCTGATCGGCCGCCTCGGCCAGCTGGCGTTCGAGCAGCTTGGCCCGCAGGATCTCCAGGGCCCGCTCACGGTTCTGCAGCTGGGAGCGCTCCTGGGTGCAGAACACCCGGATCCCCGAGGGCCGGTGGAAGAGATCCACGGCGGTCTCCACCTTGTTCACGTTCTGGCCGCCGGCCCCTCCGGAACGGGCGGTGCTGATCTCGAGATCCTTCGGATCGATCTGCACCTCCACCGGATCCGCCTCCGGCATCACCGCCACCGTGGCGGTGGAGGTGTGCACCCGGCCCTGGGATTCGGTGGCCGGCACCCGCTGCACGCGGTGCACCCCGGCCTCGAACTTGAGGCGGCTGTAGACCGACTCCCCCTGGATCGAGAGGATCAGCTCCTTGAATCCCCCCAGGTCGGCTTCGGAGGCACTCAGAGCCCGCACCTGCCAGCCGCGGCCCTGGGCATAGCGCTCGTAGAGGCGGGCCAGATCGCCCGCCCAGAGCGCCGCCTCATCGCCACCGGCGCCGGCCCGGATCTCCAGCATCACGCTGCGCTCATCACGGGGGTCGCGGGGCAGCAGCGCCAGGGTGAGGCGCTCCCGCAGCTCGGAGAGCCGTTCTTCGAGCACCTTCAGCTCTTCGGCCGCCAGGGCCGCCAGTTCCTCTTCCTCGGCCGATCCCCTCGGGGCCCGCAGCATCTGCTGCACCTGCCGGTGTTCCTGCTCCGTGTGGCGCAGCAGCGCGCTGTCGCGCACGATCGGTTCGAGCCGGGCCCGCTCCCTGGCCAGGCGCTGCAGCTGAGCAGGATCGGCCGCCACCGCCGGATCGGCCAGCTGCTGCTCCAGCACGGCAAAGGCCTGGCAGCTGGCCTCCAGTCGCTCATGCAGCAGGGCGGGATCCATGGCAGATCGGCAGGAGAGGTGCCAGCAGAAAGGCCGGATGCACTGGCATCCGGCCGAAAGCCTCCGGGTGGAGGGGAGGTGTCGCTGAAGGGGACGATGGACTGTGAGTGCTCCAAACAGCCGCCGGTGCTGCCCAGGCAGCGCCTGGCAGAGAGAAGCGTCGTGGGGCTCAGGAAGCCGTGGCCGCGGCTTCCTGTTCCTGGCTGACGGGCTTGGCCTTCTTGGCTGCGGAGGCGCTGTCGGCACCACCCATGCCGTACTTGCGCATGAAGCGGTCCACGCGGCCTTCCGTGTCGAGGATCTTCTGGGTGCCGGTATAGAAGGGGTGGTTGCCGCTCCACACGTCCACGTGGATCTCGGGCTGGGTGGAGCCGGTGGTCATCACCACCTCACCGTTGCAGATCACCTTGGCCTCGGGGTACCAGGTGGGATGGATCTCAGGTTTGGGCATCGCTCGAAGGGAAGGAACAGGCTGGGGGGCGCCGGATCAGCGCTTGGAGAACTGAGGAGCCTTGCGGGCTTTCTTGAGGCCGTACTTGCGACGCTCCTTGGCACGGGGATCGCGGCTGAGATGGCCTTCCACCTTGAGTGGCTTGCGGTTGTCGGGGGAGAGATCGCAGAGGGCCCGGGCGGCGCCCTGCTTGATCGCATCGGCCTGGCCGGTGAGGCCACCACCGCGCACATTCACCAGCAGGTCGTACTGACCCTCGAGGCCGAGGGTCTGCAGGGGTGCCTTCACGGCAGCCAGATAGACGGGGTTGTAGTTGAGATAGTTGTCGCCGGGGCGGCCGTTGATCGTCACGCTGCCGCTGCCGGGCACCACGCGCACGCGGGCGACGGCGGTCTTGCGGCGGCCGGTTCCCCAGTAGACGGCGCGGTTGGAGGAGCTGGTCATGAGAGGGCGGAGGCGGCGGGATCGAGGGCGAGGGGCTGGGGCTGCTGGGCGGCGTGGGGGTGCTCCGCTCCGCGGTAGACCTTGAGCTTGCGGAACAGCTGCCGACCCAGGGCGTTGTGGGGAAGCATGCCCTTCACGGCCGTCTCCACGATCCGCTCCGGCAGACGGGCCTGGAGGTGCGCGAAGGTTTCGGTCTTCATGCCACCGGGCCGGCCGGAGTGGCGGCGATAGAGCTTCTGGGTGGGCTTGTTGCCGCTCACCCGCACCTTCTCGGCGTTGATCACAACCACGAAATCGCCGGTGTCGAGGTGGGGGGTGTAGATGGGCTTGTTCTTGCCGCGCAGCACCCGGGCCACTTCACTGGCGAGCCGGCCGAGGGTCTGGTCCGCCGCATCCACCACATACCACTGACGGTCGAGCGAATCGGGGGAGGGCTGGGATGTCTTGTTCATGGCGCCTGTGGGGGGCGGCGGCTCACGCGGGAGCTGCCGGGGGAGCTTCGGAGGAGGTGCGTCACCGGGACGCCGCACACCGCCGGGCCATGGAAGACCCTACCGCGCCATGCAGCACGGCAACCTGACGGTGACCGCCTCTGACCCAGAGGCCTGGGAGGCCTTGGGATCTGCAGCGGAGGGCCGGCGGGGGCGGCCGCGGGGAGCGGCTCAGGAGAGGCAAGCCCTCAACGGGTGAGGTGGGCCTCGGCCAGGGGCAGCGGGGGAACCCCATCGACGGGCAAGACCATTCCGAGGAATGCTCAGCGCTCAGCCGGGTCGCCCGGCGGAAGGCTCGGGGGGAGCTTCCGGGGCATGACGCGGCGGAGAATCACTGATCTCCAGCCGAAACTGCGGTTGACAATCATACCAGGCAGCCTCTGGGAAGGGGTTGTCTGCATAGCCGACCCGCAGCAGGCAGAGCCCCTGGGGAGGAGCCGCCTCCTTGATCGCCTCCCGGTCGCCCTGGCGCCAGCGCTCAAGGAAGCACGCCTCGCTCAGCCTCCCCTCGCCCACGGCCACCAGCTGGCCCATCAGCAGCCGCACCATCCCGTAGAGAAAACCGCTCGCCTGCAGCTCGGCCACCACCAGGTCGCCATCACGGCGCAGGCTCACCTCCTGCAGGGTGGTGCGGGAATGGGCCCTGCGGCTTCCTGCCCTCTGGAAGGCGCGGAAATCATGCTCGCCCAGCAGGGCCCCCAGGGCTGAGGCCATCCGCTGCTCATCGAGGCGGATCTGCCAGCGGTGCCAGCTCCAGGGAGCGAGGAACAGGTTCGGGGTGCGGGCGTTGTGGATCGTGTAGCGGTAGCGCCGGTGCAGAGCTGAGAAGCAGGCATGCCAATGGGCGGGCACCGCGGCGGCGGCACGCACCCGGATCGTGGGCGGCAGGCGGCCATTGAGCGCCCTGGCCCAGCGCTGGGGAGGGATCGGCCCTGCCGCATCGAAATGCACCACCTGGGCGGCCGCATGCACGCCGGCATCGGTGCGCCCCGCCGCAAAGGTCTTCGTGGGCCTCAGCGGGTCGAGGGCCTCGATCGCCTCCTCGAGGGTCTGCTGCACGCTGGCCCGCTCACGCTGCCGCTGCCAGCCATGGAAGGCGCTGCCGTCGTACTGGAGGCAGAGGGCGATGCGGCGTGGCGCCGGATCCAGTCCGGGAGCTTCGCCATGCCGTTCAGAGCCGTCGCCGTGAGTGGCAGGAGCGGATCCTGAGGCGATGGAGGCGGCCAGAGGGGAGCGGGATCAGACCAGCTCGATGATCGCCATCTCGGCGTTGTCGCCGCGGCGGCGGATGGTGCGGATGATGCGGGTGTAGCCGCCCTGGCGGTCGCCGTAGCGGTCCTGCGCCTTGTCGAAGAGGGCATGCACCAGCTGTTTGTCGTAGATGTAGCCCATGGCCCGCCTGCGGGAGGCGAGGCTGCCGTCCTTGGCAAGGCTGATCATCCGCTCAGCCTCATCGCGCAGGGCCTTGGCGCGGGCCTTGGTGGTGGTCACCCGACCCTCGCGGATCAGCTGGGTGGTGAGGCCCCGCAGCAGGGCCTTGCGTTGGTCGGCGGGTCGTCCCAGCAGGGGGACTCGGCACTGGTGTCGCATGGTCGGAGGGAGTGGTGGCGGGGCTGCGCCGGGTGCGGTGGGCTGGGGTAGAGGCCGCTCAGGCGGTGGTGCGGCTCTGGGGCAGCGAGATGCCGATGCGCTCGAGGGCTTCGATCACCTCATCGGCAGACTTGGAGCCGAAGTTCTTGATCTCCAGCAGATCCTCGTAGCTGAAGCCCATCAGATCCGATACGGAGTTGACCTGGGCACGCTTGAGGCAGTTGTAGGCGCGCACCGAGAGATTCAGCTCCTCGAGTGGAATCTGGGCCTCGGCCGGAGCCTGGGGTTCCAGACCGGGCTCCTCGATCATGGTGAGGGTGGCCAGCGGCTGGAACAGGCTGATCAGCTGGTTGGCCGCCTGGGCCATGGCGTCATCAGGGGTGATGCTGCCGTTGGTCATGATCTCGAGGCGGAGGCGCTCGCGGGCGGAGCCACCCTCGCCCACAGCCGTCTCGTCAACGCTGTAGTTCACGCGGCGCACCGGCATGAACACCGCATCGATCTGCAGCAGATCGATGGCGCTGGTGTCTTCGTTGTGGCGATCCACGGGGCGGTAGCCGATACCGCGCTCCACGTGCACCTCAAGCTCCAGGCTGTGGCCCTCGGCCACGGTGGCGATCGGCCTGTCGGCATCGATCACCTGCACCTGGGAGGAGAACTGCAGATCGGAGGCGGTCACGGTGGCGGGACCATTGACCACGAGCCGGCCGATCTCCAGCTCACGGCTGCGGCTGGCGACCGGCACCGACTTGCAGTTGAGCAGGATGTCGAGCACGTCTTCGCGCACGCCGGGCACGGTGGCGTACTCGTGGTTCACCCCGGCGATCCGCACCGCGGTGATCGCGCTCCCCTCAAGGCCGCCGATCAGCACACGGCGCAGGGAATTGCCGAGGGTGGTCGCCTGGCCACGGTCGAGAGGACCGATCAGGAACACCCCGGTCTGGGAGCGGTCGGAAGCCAACTGGTGGTCGATCCGGTCGATCTGGTACTGCAGCACGGTCGGTGGTGTCGGAGGGATGGACGAAGGAACGGCCGCGTCAGACGCGACGGCGCTTGGGCCGGCGGCAGCCGTTGTGGGGGAGTGGGGTCACGTCGCGGATCAGGGTGATCTCCAGACCCGCCACCTGCAGGGCGCGGATGGCAGTCTCCCGACCGGAACCGGGCCCGCGCACGAGCACCTCGATCTGGCGCATGCCCTGCTCGAGAGCCCGGCGTGCGGCGGCCTCGGCGGCGGTCTGGGCGGCGAAGGGTGTTCCCTTGCGGGCACCCTTGAAGCCGCTGGCTCCGGCCGACGACCAGCTGATCACTTCACCGGCGGTGTCGGTGATCGAAACGATCGTGTTGTTGAAGGTGCTCTGGATGTGGGCGACACCGTTGGGAACGTTGCGCTTGGCCTTCTTCGGGCCGGTTTTCTTGGCTGGCTTCGCCATGGGGAAAGCCCTGCTGGCGCAGGGAGGTGATCGGGGAACTGGGAGAGCCCTGGTGACGCCGGGATGGCGGCAGGGCTGAGGCTGGGCGCTGGCCCTACTTCTTCTTGCCGGCCACGGTCTTGCGGGCGCCGCGGCGGGTGCGCGCGTTGGTGCGGGTGCGCTGGCCGCGCACCGGCAGACCCATGCGGTGCCGGCGGCCCCGCACACAGCCGATGTCCTGCAGGCGCTTGAGGGCCATGCCCTCCTCGCGGCGCAGGTCGCCCTCGAGGGTGAAGGATTCGGCGGCGCCGCGCAGTTTCTGCACGTCGCCATCGCTGAGATCCTTCACCCGGATGTCCGGGCTGACCCCGGCCTTGGCCAGGATCTTGCGGGCCCGGGTGAGCCCGATCCCATACACATAGGTGAGAGAGATCTCGACCCTCTTGTCACGAGGGATGTCGACACCGGCGATCCGAGCCACGCGTGGAAACGTTCGAAGGGAGGAATTGGGTGAAACCTCAGCCGTCCAGGCTGGCCGCCTGCGGCAGGGTTTCGTTGGAAAGCTCCCCGGCGGCGGGGGGCTGCAGCAGGCCTGGCTCAGCCCTGGCGCTGCTTGTGCTTCGGATTGGTGCAGATCACCATCACGCGGCCGTGGCGACGGATCACCCGGCACTTGTCGCACATTTTCTTGACTGAGGCACGCACCTTCATGGGCGGTGTGCTCTCCGCATTTGCAAACCGCCAACTTATCACATCAGTCAACCAGCAGAGCTCGCAGCCGCTCCTCGATCGCCTCGATGCTGCCGGAGGCATCCAGCCGGGCCAGCAGGCCCTGGGCCTGGTAGTGGGCAATCAGGGGTGCGGTCTGCTCCTGGTAGACCACGAGCCGGTTTCGGATCACGGCCTCGCTGTCATCGTCGCGGCCGCGGCTGAGCAGCCGCTGGATCAGCACGGCATCGTCGAGTTCCAGCAGCACCACACAGTCGATCGCCTGATCGAGATCGGCCAGCAGCGTGTCGAGCGCCTCGGCCTGGCCGAGGTTGCGGGGGAAGCCATCGAGCAGCCATCCGCCGCTGTGCCCTGAAAGGCGGGTGCGCACAATGGCCAGCACCAGGGCATCGCTCACCAGCTCACCGCGGGCCATCACCGCCTGGGCCTCCTGGCCGAGGGGGGATCCGGCCTGAACCTCAGCCCGCAGCAGATCACCGGTGGAGAGGTGCAGCAGGCCCGTTTCGGCGGCGAGCCGCTGGGCCTGGGTGCCTTTGCCGGCGCCGGGGGGACCCAGAAACAGGAGGCGTTGCTTCATGGCGATCACGGAAAAGAGGCTGATTCAGCGGGAGCGTTGCGTGGGCCCTCGTGCACCCCGGTCGGTGGCCGGATCGGGAGAGGGGGATCGGCAGACCTGGGCGGCCCTCACTGCCGCACCATGCCCTCATAGCGCTGGGAGATCACGTAGGTCTGCACCTGCTTGGCGGTGTCGATCGCCACGCCCACCAGGATCAGCAGGGAGGTGGCGCCGAGCCCCTGGAAGGTGCGCACCTGGATGGCGCCCTCCACGGCGGAGGGGATGATCGCCACGGCTCCGAGAAACAGGGCGCCGAGCAGGGTGAGGCGGTTCTGTACACCACTGAGATAGCCGGCGGTGGCGGAGCCGGGGCGCACGCCGGGAATCGCGACACCACCGCGCTTGAGATTGGTGGCGATGTCCACCGGGTTCACGGTGAGGGAAGCGTAGAAGTAGGAGAAGCCCACGATCAGGGCAAAGAACACCAGGGCATAGAGCCAGGGCGTGCTGCTGTTTGGGCTGAGATAGCCGGCGGCCCGGATCAGCAGGGGGTTCTTGGTGACATTGGCCAGGGTGAGCGGCAGGAACACCACTGCCGAGGCGAAGATGATCGGCATCACGCCTCCGGCATTGAGTTTCAGGGGCAGATAGCTCTGCCGCGCTGCGAGCATGCCGGAACCACCCACCTGACGCTTGGCACTCACGATCGGGATGCGGCGGTTGCCCTCCTGCACGAAGATGATCCCGACGATCGTGATCAGAAACACCAGCAGCAGGAAGACGATGCCGGTCACGGTGCTGCGGTCGCCGCTCTGGGCCAGCTCGATCGTGGAGCCCAGCGCCTTGGGCAGGGTGGCCACGATGTTGATGAAGATCACCAGGGAGGCACCCTGTCCGATGCCGCGCTCGGTGATCACTTCACTGATCCACATCACCACCATCGAGCCGGTCACCAGCGCCAGAGTGGTCTGCAGCACGAACAGCCAGTCAGGCAGCCCCGGCAGCGCGTACTGCTTGAGGATGAGGGCGAACACGATGCTCTGCAGCACGCCCCAGCCCAGGGCCACGTAGCGGGTGATCTGGGCGATCTTGCGACGGCCGGCCTCGCCCTCGTTCTTCTGGAGATCCTCAAGCTGGGGCAGGGCT
>Ga0169931_10011345_pt1 | contig 12566 bp, 9 predicted proteins | sample Kivu_15m_20L_FD_129675 | JGI IMG/M metagenome (GOLD analysis project Ga0169931, IMG submission 129675) | Freshwater microbial communities from Lake Kivu, Western Province, Rwanda to study Microbial Dark Matter (Phase II) - Kivu_15m_20L... | ecosystem: Environmental > Aquatic > Freshwater > Lake ...
CCACGCGGTACGAGAAGACCGCCCGGAACTACCTCAGCATGGCACAGTTCGCGGGCATGACCGTCTGGTTGCGATAGGATAATCAACCCCAGTTGATCACGAACTTCGATCAACACGCCCTATCTGTTTGCGGGCGTTATCGCGGTATTCGTTGCGCTCGCGGGCATCGGCGGGGTCGTGTACTTCGGCGGGCGAACGCGCGTCGAGGAGACCAAGTTCGCGCTCCTGTACGAAACCGGGCTTGCGCACGTCAGCGCCGACGGGTGGAGCTACTACCAGTGGGACGAGATCGCGTCGGTCGAGTTGAAGCCCGAAACGCGGAACGTGGCGAACGCGGTCGTGTTCGGCCACCAGTTCATCGTGACGCCGAAAGAGGGCGACCCGGTGGTGATCGGCGTGGAGTTCGTCGGCGGAATCGAGTTGGGTGTGGTCGTGATGGAGCGCGCGAGCGAAGCGGGCGCGGCCTGCACCGGTTACGCTCAACTGCCGGGCTGAGGATCACAGCGTGTACAGGCTCGGCACGTGCGGCCACACGTACACGCTCAGAATCATGCAACCGGCGACGACCGCGGCCAAACCGCCCACCATGATCGCGAACACCGCGAGCGTGTTGCCCCCGTACTTACCTTCGCTCCCTTGCACCGCCTTCATCGCTTCGCCGCCGGCGAGCGCGGCGAGCAACCCCAACCCGAACGGCGCGACGAACGCGAGCGCCTGCAACCCGTAGCGGGCCACCTGCGACCGCTCCGCCAGCGCGCCCGCGCGCGCGTCGAGTTCGTCCGACGTGGACGGGAGCAGGTTGCTTTCGACCGCGGTGCGGGCGGCTTCGAAGCCGGTCTGGTGCGCGACCGGTTGGCCCGCGGTGCCGCGCGCCGCGCGCAGCGGGCTGGTGGGAACGACCTTCTCCGCGTGCATCGCGCCGTAGAGCGCCAGCGCGCCCGACACGAGCGCGGTGCCGAACGCCACGTACGAGAGCCGGTGGATCGGGAGTTTCGCGAGTGCGGTCGCAGCCATCGGAAGAAGTGCCCTTGTGTGCTGGCGGCGCGCGGCACGCGCGGGTATCGTGTGCGGATTCGCCGCCCCCACTCTCCCGCGAACTGCCAATGAACCCGACCGCGAACGTTCGGAACCCGTCGCCCTTGCGGTGGTGGGTCTGCGTGCTGCTCATGCTCGCCACTGTGGTCAATTATATGGACCGCATGGCGCTCAACCAAATGGCGAAGGAGATCAAGGCCGCGTTCGACATGGACAACACCGAGTACGGGTATTTGGAGAGCGTCTTCTCGTTCGCGTTCGCGCTCGGCGCGGTGCTAACCGGGTTCCTCGTGGACCGGGCGAGCGTGCGGTGGGTGTACCCGCTGATGGTGATCGGGTGGTCGGTCGCGGGCGTGCTGACCGGGTTCGCGGGCAGCTTCGCGGCGCTGCTCGCGTGCCGGTTCGCGCTCGGCCTGTTCGAGGCCGGGAATTGGCCATGCGGCATTCGCACCACTCGCGCCGTGCTGCCCCCCGAGGAGCGCTCGTTCGGCAACTCGCTGTTTCAGAGCGGGACCGCACTCGGCGCGGTGATTACGCCGCTGGTGGTGCTCGCGCTCGTGAAGTGGGCCGCCGCGAACGACTTCGCCGAAACGTGGCGCCTGCCGTTTCGCGTCATCGGCGCGTTGGGCCTCGTGTGGGTGGCGCTGTGGTTCCTAACGGTACCGCGCGCGCTGATCGAACCGAAGGAAGACGAGTCGGCGCACCAAGGGGCGGTGCGGTTCGCGGAGGTGTTTGCGGACAAGCGCTTTTGGGCGCTGCTCGCGATGGTAATCGCACTGAACATCACGTGGCACGGCTACCGCACGTGGCTGCCGCTGTACCTGCGCGAGCAGCGCGGCTATTCGCTCGAACAGATGAGCGGATTCACCACGGTGTACTACCTGATTGCCGACGTCGGCTCGTGGACCGTCGGGTTGCTCACGCTCGTCTTCTGTAAGCGCGGACTGAGCGTACACGCGGCGCGCCTACTCATGTACGGCACGTGCGCGGCGCTCACGATGGCGACGCTCGCGGTGCCGTTCCTGCCGGACGGCTTCGCGCTCCAAGCGGCGCTGCTGGTGGTCGCGTTCGCGGCGCTCGGGCTGTTCCCGACGTACTTCGCGCTCAGCCAAGAGTTGTCGTCGAAGCACCAAGGGAAAGTGACGGGGGTGTTGGGCGCGAGCGCGCACCTGTCGCTCGCGGCGATTTACCCGTTGGAAGGGCTGATCTGCGACCGCACCGGGAGCTACGAACTCGTGCTCGGCGGGATCGGCGTGTTCCCGCTGCTCGCGTTCGCGGCGATGGTGGCCCTGTGGCCGCCGCGCCCGAGCGTGCCGCCCGCCGAAGGCGGCAACGACTCGTGAGCGCGCCTACTTCGGCCCGATCAGCACCTCGCAACCCGGCAGCGCGCGGCGCAACGCGGCCGCGCCGGTTTCGGTTACCTTCGCGCCGCGCAGGTCGAGGTACCGCAGTTTCTTCCACGACGAGAGGAGCGGAACGCTCGCGTCGCCGATCGCGGTCTCCTGCAGGTTCAGCGCGCCGATCTCGGTGAGGTCTCGGAACTGCGCGAGACCCGCTTCGGTCACCTTCGTGCGGTCCAAGCCGAGGTTGATGAGCTTCGGCAACCGGGTGAGGTGCGCGAGCCCCTCGTCGGTAACGGGCGTGCTGTTCAGCAACACCGTTCGGAGATTGGTCGCGTGGCGCAGCGGGGCGAGCGCCGCGTCGGCGATTGGAGTGCGGGACGCGCCGAACCAGTCGAGCAGTTCGCACTCCGCGTAGCGCGCCATCGCGCTGGGGTCCGGCGCGCGGGCCGCGCCCTCGAAACTGAGCGTGTGAACGTCGATTCGGCCCGCGGGCAGGTCCGCTTCCTTGGTGATATCGGCGGCAACGCCCGCGATGCGGATCGTACCGCCGCTCGCGAGCGCCCACTTTGCCACAGTTCGGTCCGGGTCCGGCGGGTCGGTCGGTTTGTGCTCGTTTTTCTTCCAGTACAAGTGGCACCGCGGGACCGCTTTGACGAACTCGTCCACCGCCCCCTGCGTCACGTCGTCGATGCGCACGAGTTGGAGCCGTGGCAGTTCGGCAAGTTTCTTCAGCGTCACGTCGCTCGCGGTCGTAAACTCGAGAACGACGCTGTGGAGCCGCTTGTTGTGCCGGATGTACTCGAACCCGGCGTCGGTCACCTTGGTGCCGCCGAAGTTCACATAGTTCAGGGTGTGATTCTTGAACAGTTCCGGGGTTGCGTCCGTCACATTCGGCAGATACGGCGTGCTGAGAGACTTGAGTTCCTTGCTGTTGGCGAAGTGCGCGACGCCCGCGTCGGAGACGGCTTTTGCTTTCAGATCCGCGTGCATCAGATAGCGGCACTGCGCGAACCGCTTCAAGTCCGCGTCGGTCACGTCCGCGGTGTCCGGGATGCCGATGCCCACGAGCCGGAACGCGGTGGCGGGTAGCGGCCCGGTTTTTGTGATCGTGCCGTCGCTCAGGAACACCTCGCCACCCACCTTCAGCACCCACTCGGCCGCAGCACGGTCGGGGTCGCCGGTGGCCGCGAAGACCAACTTGTCGTTCAGGTACACGCCGCAATACGGAGCCGCGGCAGCGTACGCGCGCACGACCCGCTCCGGCATCGTCACGTTGAGCCGCAGGGTGCGCAATTTTTTGAACTCGAGCAAATCGGTCAGCGCGCTCTCGTTCAACTTCGCGACGTTCAGACCGAGGTTGTTAAGGTTCGGACTGTTTTTGAGGAACCGCAGTACGCTGCCGGTCACGTTCGTGAAATCCAAGTTCAGGTACTCGAGGTCCAGAGCGGCGAGCCACTCGAGGTCGTCGTCGGACACCGGGGCCGAGGGTATCTGGAGGTGGCGGAGCGACTTCAGCGTGCCGAGTTGTGCCAATCCCGCCGGGGTCAGTTTCTTGCACAGCCCGCCGAAACTCACAAGCCCCTTCGCGGGCAACACGGCGGCCACTTCCTCGTCCGTCAGCGGGTACGCTTGCTCGAAGTGCGTTTCGGCCAGTTGGAACTCGCCGGCGGGGAGCTGCGCGCCGCGCGTGACCAGCACCGAACTCCCGTGGGCCCGCACCCAACCACCGGTCTTGAAAACCGCTTCCGCGATCTTGCGCTCGGCCGCAAAGTCGGCCGACCCCCGCTTCGCTACCTCTTTCTTCGCGCCCACTTTCGGCGGTGCGAGCGTCACGCGCACGCGCGTCGTGTCGCCCTTCTTGATGGTCAGTTCGGTCGTATCGACCACGAGACCGTCCGCCCCTTCGACGCGCAGCTTGTAGTCGCCCGGCGCGACCGCCTTGTTCTTGTCTGCTGGCGAGACGGTGTACAGAGTCTTGCCGTCCGGCCCCGCGAGGATCAGCTTGCCGTTCTTGAACTTCGCCTCCACGTCCGGGTCGGTGATCTCCACCACGAGCGTTCCGCCGCCGGTCTCGATGCGAATAACGACCACGAGCAGCGCGAGGGTCACGAGTGCGGCACCGATCAGCAGCGCGCGCCCGCCCTTCGGGGGCGACGGCGGTTCCGGTTCGTTCGCGCGCGGCTCGGGTTCGTGCGCGGTGAGTTCGTCCCACGGGTTGGGCGGCGCGTCCGGCAGGACGAACACGGGCATCGGGCGGCTCATTGAGGTTTGGTGTCGCTCGTCGACAATCGCGCGGATTCGTTCGGCCACTTCGCTCGCGCTCTGGGGGCGCTTGTTCGGGTCCTTTTCGAGCAACTGGTCGATGAGCGCCGCGAGCGCCGGTGGCAAGGTCGGGTTGAGTGCGGAAACGGGCACCGGGGCTTCGCTGGCAAGCGCGAACAGCAGTGCCATCGCGTCCGCGCCCTTGAACGGCAACCGGCCGGTCGCCATGCGGTACAGCGTGACGCCGAGGCTCCACAGGTCGGCGCGGTGATCGAGCGCGCCGCCGCGCGCCTGCTCCGGGGCCATGTACGCGGGCGTGCCGAGCACCTCGCCGGTCGCGGTGATTTCGGTGTCGCCGCGGTTCACGGACCGCGCGAGGCCGAAGTCCAGCACCTTCGCGCGGCGCGCGCGCTTCGCGGGGTCGGGCGCGGTCGGGTCGCCTTCGAGCCAGATGTTGCCGGGCTTGATGTCGCGGTGCACGAGGCCCGCGGCGTGCGCGGCGGACAGGCCGGCGGCCACGTCGCGCCCCACCAGCAGCAGCAGTTCGATGTCCGGGGCGCGCTCGCGCTTGATGCGCTGGTCGAGCATTTCGCCCTGAAGGAACGGCATGGCGATGAACGGGGTGCCGTCGGCGGCGACGCCGACCTGCCAGATCGGCACGATGTTGTCGTGCTCGACGGCGGCGGCGGCTCGGGCCTCGCGCGCGAACCGGTCGCGGTTCTCTTTGTTCGCGGCCAAGGCGCGCTTCATGGTCTTCAGCGCGACTTTGCGCCCGAGTTGCGGGTCCTCGGCGAGGTACACCGCGCCCATACCGCCTTCGCCGAGCTTGCGCAGCACCGTGTAGCCGCCGATGCGCGCGGGGAGCGGTTCGCCGCCCGGCGCGCCGCCGGGGAGCGTAACCGCTTCCTGCGACGGCGTCCCCCCGCGCGGCGCGGGCGGCACTTCGGGCGACGACTCGGGCGGGCGGTCGTTCATGTGGTACTCGTGACGTGCGGTACCGGCTATTGTGCGCCCCGCGGCCCGCGGTGCGAGCGAAAAGTGCCGCGCCCTATTTGGCGAGTGCGGCCGCGCGGGCGGCGAGGGCGGCGGCGTGTTCGGCGCGCCCGAGGAAGCCCGACTGCGCGGAAGAGTACTGCTCGTAAGTGCGCCACGCGGCGGAGGCCGAAGTCCACGCCGCTTTCGCCTCGGCCGCGCGCCCGGCGTCTTGGGGCGCGCCGTCCGCGCGGGTTTGCGCGCGCTCGGCTTGTTCGTGTTTGCACAGCGCGAGAACGAGTGCCGCCTCGGCGCGCCCCACTTCCGCGGACGCGCGGTCCACGAGCCACCGCGCCGGCGCGGCTTTCCAGCACCGCTCGATCGCCGCTTCCGCGTCCGCGCGCGCGCCGGGGTCGCGGTCGGCCGCCGCCCGCGCCAGATACGCCGCGTTCACGTCGTTCACCCACGCGGCGATCTCCGCGGCGCGCCCGGCCGCGTCTTGCGTTCGCAACCGCTCCAAGCCCGCGGAGAACTGCTCTTGCTTGGCGACCGCCTCGCGGGCGGCGTCGGCGTAGCGCCCGCGCTGGAGCCGCTCGCGCATGTTCGGGGGGTCGATGAACGATGCGTACAACTGGCCGGCCGCGACGTTCTGAAATCGGGTCTGCGCGCCGACCACGCGGATGCGGTCGTCGACCTGTAAGGCGCTTCGGGGAATTTGATCGTGCAGTGCGAGATCGTACAGCCGACTGCCCGCCGCGCCGGCCGCGGTGCCGCCCTGATCGAGCGGCAGGAACGACCGGGCGCAGCGGCCGTAGGCGAGCGGTTCGTTCGGCGGGTTCCAGAACGCCGGCTTCGGGTCGGGGTACGCGGCGCGGCGCGCCTCCAGTGCCTTCTGGTCGTACGCGGCCTTCACGCGCACCTGCGCGCCGAGTTTGGCCTCGAACGCGGCCATGCGCGGGCTGAGGGCGTTTACCGGCACCGCGAGGTGAACGGTCGCGGCGCGCGCGTCCTCCGGCCTGATCTTCCCGGCGTTGGCGGGGTCCGCGAACCACGCCTTCGCCGTGTCCGGGTTCGCCCGCAGTTGCGACAGCGGGACGGGGGCCGGCGCGCCGCGCCACGGGTCGTAGACGCGCACGTCGTTCCCGACGCGCACGCCCGCGGCCCAGAACGGCCCGCGCGGCACCGCGGCGCGCAGCGCCGCGACCGCCTCGGCCAACGTCGCTTTCGGCGGAACGGTCACTTGGAACGGACCGAGCAGTGTGCCGGGCGTCGGCCCGCCGATCAAGCACCCGTCGAGTTCCAGTTGTTGGAGCAGCGCGAGGAACACCGTGAGGCGTTCGTAGGCGGACCCGAACCCGCGGCGCAACACCGTCGTGGGCGGGAGGGCCGTCGCGACCAGTCGCTCCTCGCTGCCCGCCGGGAGCAGCCACGGGTTCAGGTACACTTGGCGGCACACCCACGCGAAGGCGCGGTCGGCGCGCGCGTCCGGCGGGAGCGCGTCCAGTTCGAGCGCCCGCGCGCAATCGCGGAGGTAGAAGCAGTCCGCGAGGTAGGCGGGGTCGTGCGCGCTGAACACCGAACCGCGCAGTTCGTCCCGGTCCTCGCGCGCGAGCGGCACGAGCGCCGCGAGCGCGTCCAACTGCGCGTCGGTGGCCGCGGGCAACTTCTCGCCCGGGCCGCTGCCCACTTCGGCGTTCAGCGCCGTGAGCGCGGCGCGCACGGTCGCGGGTTCGGTGTCGCGCTTCAACTTCGCGCCGGCCGCGGCCCACGGGTCGCCAATCGCGCCTCTGTTCTCCGCCTCGGCGGCGGGTTGCTGCGGCGGCTTGCTGCACGCGGCGAGCGCGAGCAGTAACAGTGCGAACGGCTGGAAGCGGCTCATACGGAAGCGCTCACGTGGCGGGTACGGGCGCGAGCGCGGCGCGCACGCGCAAACAGACTTCGACCAGCGCGGGGAACTCGTCGAGCGGGACCATGTTCGGGCCGTCGCTCTTGGCTTCGTCGGGCCGCGGGTGCGTTTCGACGAACACGCCGTCGCACCCCGCGGCGACCGCGGCGCGCGCGAGAACCGGCACCATCTGCCGGTCGCCGCCGGTGCGGTCGCCCAAGCCCCCCGGCTTCTGTACGCTGTGCGTCGCGTCGAAGATCACCGGAGCGCCGGTTTCTTGCATCCACGGCACCGCCCGCATGTCGTTTACGAGCAGGCCGTACCCGAAGGTGGTGCCGCGCTCGGTGAGAAGCGCCTTGTGCGCGCCGAACTCGGCGAGCTTCGCCACCACGTTTTTCATGTCCCACGGGGCCATGAACTGCCCCTTCTTCACGTTCACCACGCGCCCGGTGCGTCCGCACGCTTCGAGCAGGTCCGTTTGCCGCGCGAGGAACGCCGGCACCTGAAGGATGTCGCACACCTCTGCGACGGCCGCCGCTTGGTGGCACTCGTGAACGTCGGTCGTCACCGGCAGACCGGTCGCGCGCTTCACCGCGTCGAGGGTTTTCAGCCCCTCTTGCAGGCCCGGCCCGCGAAACGACTTCCCGCTGCTGCGGTTCGCCTTGTCGAAACTCGCCTTGAACACCAGCGGGAACTTCAGCCGCTCGCTGTGCCCCTTCAGCGTATCCGCGATTCGCAGAGTGAGGTCGTGCGATTCGATGACGCACGGCCCGCAGATCCACACCAGCGGGCCCCCGCCGCCGACCGCGTACGGCCCCACCGTTACCGGCGCGCTCATGTGCGCTCCCCTCTGTATAAGGTACGGCCCGCGCCGCGTGCGGTGGCGCTTACCGCGCGCGGCGGGCCGGGAACAAGCCCGAACCGCACTCGGCAAAAATTGCTCTCGTTTTGTAAGAACGCTCTTGGTACAGTCCGCCGCCGTTCGGGTCGGCCCTGTGCCGGCGCGAGCGGCTCTCGCCCACGGACGGGCGGGGCGTTGTGGAGGTGCTGCCGTGGGTCGCCGTCGGTCGCTGCGCCAAAAACTGAGGCTCGGTCTGGCCGCCGTGGCCGTGAGCGTCGGGCTGTTGGCCGTTGGCACCGCGTACGGCATCTACGCGTACTACACCAGCTACAAGACCACCAACAAGAAGCTCCTCGAACTCTCGCACGCGAACACGCTGCTCGGCACGCTCGGCGTCCTCGATCAGACCGACCAACACGGGGCGACCGCGTACCAGATTCAGATCGCACAGTGTCTGGGCCACCTCGAGAACTATCGCACCGCGAACGCGGCGCACGTCGCCGACGGCTACGACCCGGACGGTGGCGAAGCGGAGGCGGACCTCATCCCGCGCCTCGATGCGGAACTCAAAGCGCTCGTACAAATCGTGGAGCGGCAGAAGGTGCCCGCGGGGACGTTCACCGCGTCGCCCCCGCCGCTGCGGCACCTCCCGGAGGTGCGCGAGGGGTACGAGCGCGCGTGGCGGAGCGCCGAAGCGCTCCGCGCCGCAACCATCAGCGACATCGAGTCCAGCGGGCACAGTGCCTCGGCCGCGGTGCGCAAAACCGCGTGGTCGGTCGGGTTCTTCTTCGTCTGGGCCGTTGTGCTGCTGTTTACGATGATGTTCTACTTCCGCACGTGGCTGTTCGGGCCGATCCGCGAGCTGCAAGCCGGCGTGCAGCGGGTCCACGGCGGGAACTTCGCGCAACCCATTTCCATCGTGTCCGGCGACGAACTGCAAGAACTCGGCGACGAGTTCAACGCCATGGTGAAGCGGCTGCACGAAGTCTACGCCGACCTCGCGCGCCAAGTGACCGAACGCAGCCGGCAGTTGGTGCGCAGCGAACGGATGGTGTCGGTCGGGTTCCTCGCGGCCGGCGTCGCGCACGAGATCAACAACCCGCTCGCGAGCATCCTGTTCTGCTCCGAGGCGCTCGAGCGCCGGTTGCAAGAGGTGATGAGCGCCGTCGCCGCGAACACCCGCGGCGCGCCGGTCGCCGAAACCGAAGTGCTCGCGCGCTACCTGAAGATGATTCAGCAAGAAGCGCTGCGGTGCAAAGAGATCACCACGAAACTGCTCGACTTCAGCCGCACCGGGGACCGGCGCAAGGAACCCGCGGACATCGGCGGGCTGATTCGCGGCGTGCTCGAAGTCGCGAAGCACCTGCCCGCGAGCCGCGGGAAGGCCGTCACGTTCGAGCCGACCGGGTACGTCGTCGCGCCGGTGAACGCGCAAGACCTGAAGAGCGTGATTCTGAACCTCGTGGTGAACGCGCTCGACAGTATGGACGACGGCGGGCGGCTCGGAATCAGCCTGACGACGAACGGCGGCTACGCGGAGATGGTGTTCGCCGACAGCGGCTGCGGGATGGCCCCGGACGTGTTGCAAAACATCTTCGAGCCGTTCTACACGAAGAGCCGCACGGGGAAGGGCACCGGGTTGGGGCTGTTCATCAGTCACCAGATCGTGGATCAGCACGGCGGGACGATCACCGCGAGCAGTACCGGTCCGGGCACCGGCAGCACGTTCACCGTGCGCATCCCGCTGCAGCAAGCCGGAAGTGCCGAAGACGACGCGCCGAGCGTGCTGCCGTTCCCCGGCGGGAACCGCGCCGCCGCGTAGGAAGTCGGTACGCGGAGCGCGGAACCGCAGACAGAAGAGCAGTTGTGCGGAGTTTCGTGCTCCGACTTCCGCGCTCGTGAGCAAGGTGAGCTTGTAATTCCTTCAACGGAGCCTATGCTCCCGCCGCTCTCGAACGCGGCCCTCGGACGAGACGATACGGAGATCGCGCGTGGCTACCGTTACTCCCGCACACAACCGGTTGCGCATTCTGTTCGTCGACGACGAAACGCACCTGCGCGAGTTCATGAAGTCCGAACTGCCGCGCCTCGGCCACGAGGTGACGACCTGCCCGGACTCGAAGACCGCGCTCGAAGTCGTGAAGAAGCACCTCTTCGACGCCGCCATCCTCGACATGCGGATGGAGCACGACACGGCCGGGCTGCAGGTGCTCGCGGCGCTCAAACAGCACGCCCCGGACACCGAAGCGGTCATCATGACCGGCTACGGGAGCACCGAAACCGCGGTCGAAGCGCTGCGGCTCGGCGCGTTCGACTACCTCACCAAGCCGTGCAAGCTCTCGGACATTGAAGCGCTGCTGCTCCGCATCCAAGAGAAGCGGAAGCTGAAGCACAAAGCGGCCGCGCTCGAAACGCGGGTGCAGCAAGCCGAAGGCCCGGCCGGGATGATCGGCGGCAGCCCGGCGATGGTGCCGGTGAACCAGTTCATCGACCGCGTCGGCCCGACCGACGGCCGCGTGCTCATCACCGGCGAAACCGGCACCGGGAAGGAAGTGGTGGCCCGCGCGCTCTTCACCAAGAGCAAGCGCGCCGACATGCCCTTCGTGCCGGTGAACTGCGGCGCGCTCGCGCAGAACCTCGCCGAGAGCCAACTGTTCGGCCACAAGAAGGGCGCGTTCACCGGCGCGGACCGCGACCACAAGGGCTTCTTCGAAGTCGCCAACGGCGGCACCGTGTTCCTCGACGAACTCGGCGACCTCGACAAAACGCTTCAAGTGAAGTTGCTCCGGTTCCTCGAAGCCGGCGAAATTCAGCGCCTCGGCGAGAGCACCCCGATCACCGTGGACGTTCGGGTGATTAGCGCGACGAACAAGGACCTGCGGCAGATGGTCGCGGACGGGCTGTTCCGCGAAGACCTGCTGTACCGGCTGAACATGTTCCACGTTCACCTGCCGCCCTTGCGCGAGCGCCGCGAAGACATCCCGGAGTTGGCGCGGCACCTGCTCGCGCGGCACGCGAAGCGCCCGGTGGAAGCGGTCGCGCACCTGCTCACGCCGGACGCGATGCAGATCATCGTGAACCACGCCTACACGGGCAACGTGCGCGAGCTCTCGAACGCGATGGATTACGCGTGGATCGTCTCCGGCGGGCAGCCAATCACGCCGGACTTCCTGCCGCGCGACATGGTGTACCCGCGGCCCTCCGCGACGCTCCCGTTCACGCCGCCGACCGGCGCGATCGCGCACGCGCCGCAACCCGTAACGACGCTCCCGTTCCCGAGCGCTCAGGCAGCCGCGCCCGACCCGAACGCGCCCACGAAGTCGCTCGCGGACGTGGAAATGGAGTACATCCTGCTCGTGTACGCGAAGAACGGCATGAACAAACAGAAGACGAGCGACGAACTCGGGATCAGCCTGAAGACGCTCTACAACAAACTGCACAAGTACGAAGAAGAGAAGCAGCGCAAGGCCAGTTAGGTGCGCAAATCGATCACAGACTTGCCGGAAGCACTCGGTAAGTCGTGTGCGGTCACGATGCCCAAAATCGGTTCACCCACCGAACCGGTTGTGGTGATCAAGACAACAGTTAGCGCAACGTCCTTCTGGAAGTGCTCGCGGAACTGCTGCTCGATCTCGTCGACGCGGGAACTCTCGGGCGCGAGCGCCGCTTGTCGTTGCACGGTGTCGAGTGTGTCATTCAATTCGCACTCTGCTCTCAGCTCGGCAAAAGTCGTGCGGTCGTTCAGTGGTAACCCGCCCGCGCGCACGGCGAACTGGCAAAGCGCCGTCTCAGTCAAAACGCCAACCAAGCGGCTGTCGTCACAAATTGGAGCGAGTCGGAAAGACCGAGCTAGCATGTGTCGCAACTCGACAAGGACGAGCGAGTCCCACTGAACCGTGTAGACGTCGCGCACCGCAATCGTATCGAGTGCGCGTGGCGGGGCTTTCGTGTACTCCACGAACCGCCGGTAACGGTCGAGTACGTCGGCACTCGGTTCGGCGATGAGCGTCTCGGGACCCGCGCTCGGAATGTGTACGATGCTGTTCCGCAATGCTCGACACGCGTGCAGAAAAGATGCGTGGGTGCGGAACTCGTTATCGACAGACGCTAGTACTACAGCGCCGGTTACTTATTCCTTCGCCGCCGGCTGCGTTTGGCCCGGCGTTTCCGATGGCTCTCTGCCGCGCGTCGGTTGCGGTCCCGCCGCCAATCCGACCAGCGGATGATC
>Ga0169931_10011346_pt1 | contig 12565 bp, 13 predicted proteins | sample Kivu_15m_20L_FD_129675 | JGI IMG/M metagenome (GOLD analysis project Ga0169931, IMG submission 129675) | Freshwater microbial communities from Lake Kivu, Western Province, Rwanda to study Microbial Dark Matter (Phase II) - Kivu_15m_20L... | ecosystem: Environmental > Aquatic > Freshwater > Lake...
CCCTCTTCCTACATTCGGTGTTTACACAAACCGATCAAACGAACCAGCATTTGTGTGTTATAGTAGCAACATGCAGCCTATGTATGGCGGATATTTAAGAGATGATACAGAAGGTCAAGATTGGCCTGATAGAGGTGCCAGATATACAAACACTTCTCAGGGAACCAGAGGCACAGGTCACTCTTCCGTAAAAGGAACATGTTACCAGCAAGATGAAGGAAACTGGCTTGTTCACTTGCCAGGACATGCTCCTGCTTCAGGATCAGATGCACAGTTTTCACACTCAGTTTGGTACAACTATGTAAATGAGTACTGGCCATTCTTTGGAACAATGATTGAAAGAGAAGGAGTTCGTCCAAGATATTCAATTTATTACAGAAACGCTACTGTAGGAATTTATCCTAGAAGCGGCACTGCTCCAGTAGAGCACGTTACAATGAGCTCAACATATGCAACATGGACTAACGTTAATACTGGATATACAGCTATTTCTTATAATAAAAGAACTAGTACTTTAGCCCTTCTAGAGCCTAGAGATAACAATAATAACTACAGACTTCACGTATGGAAGAATACTGCTAGAGATTTAGATCCAGAAAACTACACAGCGGGAACTATGCACAGATTTATGTCAGAGGCAAGAACTGCTGGTACCCCAACATCATTATCACAAGCAACTTACTATTACTACAATGATTTCCAATGGCAGCAAAATAACTCTCAAAGCTACGACGAGTCAAGAAGAAAAGCATACATTGTTATGGGAGATAATAACATAGTTGGAATAGCAAGATTTGTTCCTTCACATAGAACTCACTATGCAACATTTGCACCAAACTTTGCTTCAACTTCTGGAACTTTAACAACTTATAACGGACATGCCAATACAACTTCTTACGGCATTGAGCAAGGAACTTACTATGGAATGCGTTATATGCAGACTTGGGATAGCAACTGGTTTGCATGCTATGCACCATACTACTACTATCAATCAGGTATCAATGTTATTTTCTTTAATACTCAAGATCCTGCAAAACACTACATTGGCCAATGGGCTTCCACAGACTGGGGCGCAAAATTAGTTCCTTTCAAGAGAGACAAGTTTATTTTCCACGCAGAAAGCTCTAACAGTGATGGAAACGTTGGCATGAGACTTTATGTTGTAGATCCAGCTGGAATTGCAAAGTATGGAAGAGATTCTAATGGAAACAACTATTCAAATGGTGCAAATATTGATTTATTTAAATCAACATTTACGTACTCATTTGATACAAGATATCAGTCTACAAACTATGCAACAATTGTTCCAATGGCCGAATGGAGTCACGGATAAAATGTACTATGCTGTACTTAATTCAGAAACGATAGAAAGATCTGGAACCCTTCAGACTTTATTTCCAAATACCTCTTTTCCACTCTCAGGTCCAAACGATGAGTTTAAAGAAGAGAATAACCTCGTACAGGTTCTAGAATATTTAGAGCATGATTCAGAAAAACAAAAGATGGTATTTTGCGACCCATACTTTTTAGAAGGATCCGTCTATAGAGTCGAACTTGTAGATTTTACTTCAGAAGAGCTAGAGTCAAATTTAGCAGCTGCTGAAGAATTTGAATCTTTACAGGAGGCGTAATGTTAGAATCACAAAGATCCTTATTTAAAAGATCAAGATACAGCCAGTTTGGATTACAATTGTGGTTAGACGGAACAGCGGTAGATAATTTTGAATTAGCTGCTGGAGACAAATGCTTTTTGGCAAAAGACAGATCTCAATATTTAAGAAACTTTGTTCAAAATACATCAGCAAACCAGCCAACATATATTTTAGCGGCAATCAACTCATTGCCAGCTTTAAGATTTGATGGTGTCAATCAGTTTATGACATTTGCAGACCCAACTCTTTCCTGGCTTGCAAACAGCTCTTTTACCTTTTTTTATGTAGCAACTAAAACAGCAAAAACAACAAGCTCATTTGTTATTGGAGGACAAGGAACTGCTACAAGATCTAACCTAGCATTTGGATATACTATTCCAACATCGCTAAGAGCTGTTTTTGGAAATGATGATATCAATTCAATCGTTCCAGCAGTAACACCTGGACAGCCAGAGCTTTATGCTATACGATACGATAATTTAAATAACAGAAGAGAAGTTAGAAGAAACGGAGTAACCGTAGCTCTTGGAGCTTCAGATGGTGCCCCATCAAATATGTCAGGACAAGCAATAGGTCGGTATTTGTCTACATACGGGCAGTTTGATCTAGGAGAAATTATTATTTATAACAGAGCTATAAGTGATTATGAAATGGGTCAGGTTGAAAGAGACCTTATTTCTAAATGGACAATAGTTTAAGGAGAGTAGATGGCATACGTTCCAGAAAGATTTGTTGGACCATTAATCCTAACTCCTTTAGCAACAGCTCCACTAAAAGTATTTAGCAACAAAGCAATCATTAAAAATATAGCTGTTTCAAACGTATATAATGGAACATTAAAGTATGCAATCTATATTGCGCCAGCTGGTCAAGATGCTCAGGATTACAATAAGGTTTTCCCAGACCTGGCCATTAACGACAAGTCAATTCAATCACACGACGTAACAATAGTTGTAAATCCTGGAGACACCATATTTGCCTCAGCAAGTATTCCTGGAGGAATCGTTCTCACAATCTCTGGTGTCGAAGTTGTACAATAATCCCAACTATTTAAATATAGTATAATAATATTATGACTTATCAACTAAAGGTAATAAAAGATTATCCTATAGGTTTCTGGACATTAGACGAAACCTCTGGTACTACCGCTATTGATATTTCAGGCTGCGGTAATAATGGCACATATGTAGGATCGCCTGCAACAAATATGTTGCCAATAATTCCAGGCGGTGGATCTGGAACAAAAATAACAAATACCGATTATATAACAGTACCAACATCAAAAGACTTTTATGGTTCATCTGTTTCAAATGGGCTTGGAAACAAATACTCTTCAGACAATGATTTTAGTTTAGAGTTGTGGGTTAGTCCAAGCATTTCTTCTACAGAGTATACGCCTCTGTTTGCAGATACAACAAGCGAAATAGGAATATATTGGGAAAACGGAGATATAGTTTTTAGAGTTTCTGACGATGAGCAGGTTCGCTGGGCATTAACATATACTAAAAAATCATTTCATATAGTTGGCATATATTCAGTTAATTCAATTAGTTTATTTATTGACGGAACCCAGGTTGGATTTAAAACAATATCCCCAAAATTTAAATTTACTAACGACTCTTTAAATCTTCAAATTGGTCCAAGCATAGATCCAGCAGACAGATTCTTGGTGGATGCCCCTGCAGTATATAGATATGGACTAAAGCCCTCAATAATTTCTAGACATTATGCAGACGCAAATTATTATGTACAACCAATTCAAGTTGTTGGTCCAGACGAAGGGGTTTTGTTTTCCTGCTCAGACAGATCTAAAAGAATAGAATTTCAATACACATACGGGGTAGACGCTTCATGGGAAAATTTTATAGATTCAAATACCTACTATGACGATAAAGGAAAGTATATTTCTTTTACTCCAACCACTTCAACACAAAGCAAATCTTTTGTAATTAATGATTTTATTTTTATTCCAATGGAATCTGGACTTACAGATTCTAAAATTGAGTGGAGAAATGAATTAGGGGTACAAGTAGAAACTAGTGTGGATGGCACCAATTATGTTTACTGCACAAATGGAGGATCTATACCACAATATAAAAAGGGGGCATTTAATACAACAGGCCTTTTATATATTAGAGTAACAATGCAAACCTCAGATGCAAGTAAATTCTTGCCTAGGCTGTCATATCTTTCAATTAAATTTTATTCCAGATCTACTATTTATTCAGATAATTCAAATAGTTATATTGAATCTAACAATGATTTTATTGTAGGATCTTTAAATTATTCTCCTATTTTAAGACATTATAATAATGGCATTAGGCCAGCATCAGGCAGCGGATTTGATATCAATACTGAATTAAACATAAATACAGTAGAAATGTTTTTTACACCTAAAACAAATGGAGCAAACACCTTATTCTATGATCCAGCAACTGGCACGAAGTATGCCTGGAATGGGTCTGGAGCGGTCTCCAAGGCCTCTATAAGCGCCTTTTACGTCAATGGGGTAGATAAGACCTCACAGACCAATATAAGCAATTTCTTGGTCGCTGGAGAGCCTCATCATATTGTTTTAGTTTTAGCCTCTTCTGTAACTGGACCAATTCAATTTAACTATGAGGTTTCTGGCGGGCCAGACAACCTATACAACAACATAGCTTTGTACAATAGGTCGTTTTCGGAATCTGATGTTTTGACCCACTTTAATTTATATTGCGGAAGACCAGCACAAGAGGTATTAGATCAGTCATTTGATGTGACATATTTAGACCCAGTCTACTATGATAATGACTGGATCGTGGTTCAAAGTATATAATTTTGTCATCTTCCTTGACAAAAATCTGGACTTATACCCTAAAGAGTGGTAAAATAAAGCAGTATGGATATTAAACAAATAAAACAGTCTGTAGTTGAGGAATCTCCCCTGGGAGTTTATGTATGGGAAATGCCCGATGGTCGCTGGATTGGAGATGATGATGGGAACTTTCTTTCGGTCACGTCTAAAAAAGGAAATCGATCCAGAATCGATGCTCTGGCTAGAGAAGTTCGCTCGTACGGTATATATGAAGGCGGGCCTAAATTTCTTTCAGCAAGAAGAAAAATTAATGATGAAGAATACGCAGAGCAAGAATCAAGACTTAAATGGGGCCTAGTTCCAGATCCTCTTGATATTGGAAACTACAAGGACGAACTTAAAAATATAAGAGTAAAAGGACAGTAATGATTCAATACGAAGAAGATAATGACTCACAAGATATAGCAATATCTAATGTGGCTGATTGGATGAAGTTTAATACTCCAACACAGGCTACAAGCAATGACCCATTTAAAATTGAGGGCGAAGACCTAACAAAAGTCTCAGGCCTTGGCGCTACATTTCGTCGTAAATTAAATCGTGATCTTCAAAAAAGATTTCAAGGTATTGATGGAACAGCAACACAGCAAAACCTACTGCAGCAAGCAATCACTGGCTATGCAATGTTTGACCTTGTTGAGCCACCATACAACTTAGAATATTTGTCAAAAATTTATGAAATATCTCCATATAACTACTCAGCAATTAATGCCAAAGTATCAAACATTGTTGGACTAGGTCATGATTTTATTGAAACTCGTAAAACACAAGAAGCCTTTGATAATATTACAGATGATAAGTCTTTAGACAGAGCACGTAGAAAGCTTAATAGACTTCGCCAAGATCTTTACGATTGGCTAGAGGACTGCAATGAAGAGGAAACATTTACAGAAACTCTTATAAAGGCATACACAGATGTTGAGGCAACTGGCAACGGCTACCTTGAAATAGGCAGAACATCTGCTGGAAAGATTGGATATATTGGACACATACCTGCAAAGACCATGCGTGTGCGTAGGTTGCGTGATGGATTTATTCAGTTGCTTTACGGCAAGGCCGTGTATTTCCGTAACTTTGGAGATCTAAAAACAGAAAATCCAATTGACGGCGGTATAGAAAGACCCAATGAAATTATTCACTTAAAGAAATATACTCCAACAAATAACTATTATGGTATTCCAGATATTGTGGCTTCTTCAAATGCTATGGCTGGAAACGAATTTGCTGGAAAATATAACCTTGATTACTTTGAGAACAAGGCAGTACCTAGATATATTATCACAGTAAAGGGTGCTAAATTGTCATCAGAGTCTGAGCGCAAATTGCTTGAATTTTTCCAGGTTGGCTTAAGAGGTAAAAATCATAGATCACTCTATATTCCCCTTCCCCCAGATTCACCAGATTCAAAGGTTGAGTTTAAGATGGAGCCAGTCGAAGCAGGTACTCAAGAGTCTTCATTTAACGTATATCGTAAATCTAATAGAGATGAAATTTTGTTATCTCACCGTGTACCTATTAATAAAATTGGAACTCCCGAAGGAGTCAACTTGGCGGTAGCACGAGATGCTGATAAAACTTTTAGAGAGCAGGTGTGTCGTCCAGCCCAAGCGAATTTAGAAAAGAAATTAAATAAAATTATTGAGGAAATGACTGACGCCTTACTTCTTAAATTTAATGAGCTTACTCTTACTGACGAAGATACCCAGTCTAAAATTGACGAAAGATATTTGAGGATGCAGGTAATTACCCCTAATGAAGTTAGAATTAGAATGGGAATGGTTCCTCTTGAGGGTGGAGATAAGGTTGTTGAATTAAAGCCACAGCAACAGGCAGAGGCTAGGGCACAGGCTGGTAAAACTAGGTCTAGAGATTCTGAGAGATCGGCAAATTCCCCAGACGTTTCTGGAGAAGGACGAAATGCTCAGGGGGATGGACGACAGGTAGACTAACCCTACTCAACTGATTATTTGCCTTATATACAATAACGTTATAAAATTAACTATATGAATATTGAGAAATCTCTTTGGTCTTCGCATGACGACAGCATTACGTTGTCCGTGCCGTTTACAAAAGTCAACCGTGAAAAGCGTACGGTATCTGGCTTTGCTACCCTAGATAATCTAGATCAGACTGGCGATGTAGTTGTTGCAGAAGCTTCAATAAAAGCATTTGAGAGTTTTCGTGGCAACATTCGTGAAATGCATGGATCAAATGCAGTTGGTAAAATGGTATCATTTAAGCCAGAAATGTTTTATGATCCATCAACAAAAGAATTTTATAATGGTGTTTATGTAGATGCATACATCTCAAAGGGCGCACAAGACACTTGGGAAAAAATTTTAGACGGAACTTTATCAGGATTTTCAATTGGCGGAAAGATTGTAGACTCAGAAAACGAAGTAAATAAGTCTACAGGTAAACCAGTAAGATTTATTAAAGAATATTCTTTGATGGAACTTTCTGTAGTAGATTCACCAGCAAACGAACTTTGCAATATTTTGTCTATTCAAAAAAAGAATGGCCAGCTAATGTTCAAAGGAATTGCAGCAGAAACAAAAACTGAAAATATTTTTTATTGTGCAGAAAGCGATTCTGTTTTTATTTCAACAGAATCATCTTACGACTCCCCAGTTACTGGAAAGCCAGCGGAGCTAATCGGATGGGTAGAGAGTAATGATGTTAACAAAGCAAAAGAAATAGATAAGATTCTTGATTTACACAAAAAGTCAAGATTGTCATTGCCTGAAACACAAATTGCAAAACAGGCAGACATAGAAGGAGGTAAAGAAGTGTCAGAAAATACAGAAAATGTAGTTGCAGAAGATGCAGTAGCACCAGAAGCAACCGTAGAAGACACAGCAGCAGTTGCTCCTGCAGAGGAAGCACCAGCTGTTGAAGAAGCTCCTGCAGATGCAGTAGCAGACGCTTCTGCCGAAACTCTAGAAAAAGCAGCCGACGTATCAGAAGTTGTGGTTGATGAACCTGATTTTGCAAAGATGCTTGGCGATCTTAAAGGATTTTTCTCAGAGACAGTAAACAAGGCTTCAGAAGCAAATGCAGCACAGGTATCAGCTATTAAAGAAACAGTTGAATCCTTTAGCAAGAGCGTAGATGGCCGAATTTCAGAATTGGCAGAACAATATGCAGCACTTTCAAAGGCTGTAGAAGATATCAGAAACACGACTGATGGCGTACAAAAGCGTGTCGATGCAGTAGAATCAGAGACTGCAATTAAGAAGTCCTCGGACCTTGGCGGGTCTCAGGAAGTAACAATCAAAAAATCAAAGTGGAACGGTTCTTTCCTCGGTTCCGTAAATGAAATTTTTAACTAAAAAAGGTAGGTGAAAATATAAAATGAGTAATGAACTATTAGAAAAGACCATTGCTGCAGGCACAACTGCAACAGGTACTTTTGCTTCTAACACAATTGCAGGTGGAGTACACCGTGCAGCAGAAGCAGGTAATGGTGGTCTTCTAAACCCAGAACAATCAGCTCGCTTCCTAGACTACATGTTCGATGCTACCGTAATTGGTAAAGTTGCACGTACCGTCCGAATGAGAGCCGATACTACTGAGATTGATCGTATGTCAGTTGGCGAGAAGCTTATGAAGCTTGCTACTGAAGGAGATGACACAAGCGCAAACGCCGCTGTTACTTTCTCAAAGATCTCTCTTACAACAAAGAAGCTTCGTCTAGATTGGGAGCTTTCAACAGAATCTCTAGAAGATAATATTGAAGGTGCTGATCTCGAAGATCATATTGCACGTTTGATGGCAACACAAGCAGGTAACGATATTGAAGACGTAGTCCTCAATGGAAATGCTTCAGGTACAGATAACCTATACAAGGCATTTGATGGTGTTGTAAAGAAGGCTAAGGCTAACGGTCACGTTGTCGATGCCGCTGGTGCAGGAGTTTCACGTGCTGTATTCAATTCAGCACTTAAGGCTCTTCCACGTAAGTACAAGCAACGTCGTGCAGACCTTCGCTTCCTATCAGGTTCAAACTTGATTCAGGACTATCTATATTCAACATCATTGTTGGGTGCAGATGGATCAGCTAACCCACAAGATATCGCTTCTGGCGTTATCCGTGGCGCAACTCCTCCACTAGGAGGCCCAGCAGGATATGTGGCACCATTCGCATTTGGTATTCCAATTGTCGAAGTTCCACTTCTTCCAGAGGCACAAGATGGCACTTATACAGGCGAGACTGGTAATCACGGAGATATCCACTTGACATTCCCAAATAACGTAGTTATTGGTATCAAGCGTGATGTAACTGTTTACCGTTTCTTCTGGCCACGTAAGGACTCTATCGAGTACACAATGTATACTCGTGTAGGCGTCCAGATCGAACAAGCAGACGCTTGGGTCGTTGTTAAGAACGTTAAGGTCGCTTCCTAATTAATAGGATTTAGATCACCGAAAGGCCCCCATTTTTTTTGGGGGCTTTTCATTTTAATTTACTAATGCTATAATTGTTTGGAGTAGAAATAGGAGATTTATATGTCATTTGAGACATTAAAAGTATCTGAGCTAAAGCAGATTGCAGAAGATTTTGCAGTTAACACAGATGGCTTAAAGAACAAGGCCGACGTTATTGCCGCCCTCGCAGAAGAAGGCGTTACTTGGTCTGTATATAACAAGACCATGGATAAGATGGAAGAAGAAGATATGTCAGTAGAAGTCCTGCCAAAGTTTGATCCAAAGGCGGAGCAACCAGAGAACACAGTACTAGTAAGAATGACAAGAGCTAACTTTAGATATGACATTCAGGGGTTCACATTTACTAAAGATCACCCTTTTGTAGCAATGAATAAAGAAAAGGCACAAGAAATTTTTGATAAGGAGGAGGGCTTTAGATTAGCAACTCCAAAGGAAGTTCAGGAGTATTATAACTAATCTTCGGCTTTTAAAATGGCAGAAGTATTAATAAATTCACAATCTCCAATAACACATAATGTGTTTTGGAATGGAGACATTGTAGAGGCTGACGCTCTTCCAACAGTAAAACTATTTGATGTTACTAATGACCCATCTATTAGTCCTGCTATTAGCCCAACACAAATTCTGGATACATTAAGTTCTGTAGCAGATGAAAACAATCCTGGGTCTTATACAGTATATGTTCCATACTCATATACTAATAGAAATAGAACATTAAGATTGAAATGGGAATATCAGATAAATGGAACAGGTGTTGCTAGATACGACGACGTATTCGTAGTAACCCCATACATTGATTTTAATCATGTTGCTGAATTAGGATTTAGCACAGACTCTTCTGATCCAAACTATAGATCCTATAAAGATTTGTTAAAGGCAGAAAGATATGCTAGAAAACAAATAGAAGAATTTACTGGACAAAAATTTTACCTATATGATGATTTACAATTAGTTTACGGTCATGGCTCAGATACACTTCCTCTTACAGCAAAAATATATAGTCTTCAAAAACTGCATGCTAACGGAATTCTATTAATAGATAATCTTAATCAAATAAATAACTGGAACTATCCAGTTGAAATTTCTGAAAGCGGATATGGCATTAAAATTAATAGAGCTGACTTACTTGACAATACTGTGTATACTGCTAACGGGATGGTACCGCCAAGCATTCATGATTCACCTGGAGTTTTTCAAGATAAGGTTGCATATAAAGTTCAAGGCAAATTTGGATGGGAAAAGGTTCCAGACAACGTAGAACTTGCTGGCATAGAATTAATGAAAGATTATTTTTCTAAAGATATTATGTGGAGAAATAAGTATGTAAAGACAATATCAACCTTTGACTGGGATTTTGAATATACAGGAAATGCATACACTGGAACAGGAAATGCATACGCAGATTCCCTTTTGGCCGACTATGTCTTAACAACTAAAGTAGAGATCATATAATGAATAGCATCGTAGACTCTGTCTTGTCTATGAATCTAGATGTTTATAGGCAATCTGAAATTCAAGATTCAGATACTGGGGCAATAGTAAGAGAGTGGAATTATTATAAAACAATACCCTGCCATGCAAAAGGAGTTATCAGTAATTCTGCAACAACTCGCTCTAGTGACAAGCAAATCTTTTCAAACAAGTATTTAAATGATCAGGTCGTTCAAGTAAGAACTGCAGAAAGATTAACTATTAGAGAAAAGGTTACAAACATAAGAGATGCCGAAGGCAATACTATATGGACTGAAATAAACTTTCCAAACGAAACGCCAACCGTATTTGAAGTTATGGGTACAACTCCAGTTACAGATCCATTTGGGCGTGTGATAGCGTATAACTCATCTATGAAGAGATCGGAGAATCAGCAAATTGGACAATAGCGGAATGTTGGTTCAGGCAGCAAGCGGACTAGAAAGAATGATGTACGCAAATCAAAACGGGCCCCTAAAGGATAGCACAGTAGCTCAGGTGTCAGCATTTGTATACTATGAGGCAGCAGTGATATCTAAGCTTACAACTAATGACAGATTTAAAGCGGCATTTACAAAAATTATATTTGATCAGATAAATATTGATTTTGGAAACTATATAGATGCCCTTGCCAGATCAAAACCTAAATCTCTTCACCATGTTTATGAGTGGAAAAGGACTGGAAATAAATCTGCAAGACTTTTTAAATTAAACAAGATATCTGAAGACGGACTATCCTTTAGAATCAATTATGAGTTATTGCCATCTAGATCCATGGTTCCAAATTCAACTGGAAAACGTAGACACGTATTTGTAAATAAAGCCGCAGTAATGGAAGAAGGTAGGCCATTAACAATTAGACCTAAGAATACAGAGCGTCTAGTTTTTGAAATTGATGGTGAGACAATATTTATGCCTAAAGGCAAGCCCGTAACAGTTAGACGACCTGGTGGATCTGCAGCACGTAATCAATTTACATTAGCTCACTCAAGATTTTTTAGTGGAAGACTAGTTAATGAATCAATTAAAAGATCGGGATTTCAAAAAATATTTAATTCAAGCATGACTAAGGCGCTAAGAGTTCCTTCCAACATTAAAAAAGTTCAATATTCATTTTCACCAAATGCAATAAGATCTCAGGCGGACGCAGCATTGACGGCGTCATTTGGAGGTGCAATGTGACGGCAAACTATAAACTAGATGCTATGCTAGAACTTAGAAAGTATCTTTGGAAAGAATTATATACAAGAGACATATTCGATGAGAACGAATATTGGTCTGATAATTTAAATGAGAACATCGTCCCAATTATCCCTGTTCAACAATCAGCCGAAATGAATCAATTTTTAAGCGGGAAGAAGCATATAGTCTATGACAAGATAGGCATGTCCTACGAAGATAACTGGATGATTTGTTGTGAGCAAATACTTTTCACAATATATTCAACCTCAATTGCCGATATTAATGAGATTAGAAACTATATGACTGACGAATTTAGAAGAATGGATGAGTCTGCTAGAGATATTAATAAATGGTCTGGGCTATCAAACAAGTTTAAATTCCATTCAGTATATGTGGCGGATATATCCCCAACTGCCCCATCTGAGGAGCTTCAGGGATTTTTCTCCGCAGAGGTCATACTAGAAATCAAGTATTCAAGAATTACAGATGGTCAGGGCAGGTTTCTCTAGGGTTTGCCTTTTGACTATTTATGGCATAGAATTATACCAAGAGGAAAGAGGCCTAGCCAGCCAGATTTAAAATTTGATTTTACAATTTAATACTCAAGAATTCCAGGAGGTGGAAACACAATATGGCACAAAATACAGGTAATGCTAAAAACATTCTCGTAGGTGCATCCCCGTTGTTTATTTCGAACATCGATTCAACAACAGCAGGATATGCAACATATGAGAACTCAGAACCAGGAACATCAACCGCAGGTGCTTTTGTAACAGGAGAATCCTATACAGATACACTTAACGAAAAAGATTCTGGTACTTTCTATTTTAGAAACGTAGGATTTACCAACAACGGTCTTCAGATCACTTACAATCCAACATTTGATTCAGTAACTGTTGACCAGCTACTTGACACAGCTAAGCTGTTTAAGTCAGCGATGGAGGTTATGATCGCA
>Ga0169931_10011348_pt1 | contig 12565 bp, 10 predicted proteins | sample Kivu_15m_20L_FD_129675 | JGI IMG/M metagenome (GOLD analysis project Ga0169931, IMG submission 129675) | Freshwater microbial communities from Lake Kivu, Western Province, Rwanda to study Microbial Dark Matter (Phase II) - Kivu_15m_20L... | ecosystem: Environmental > Aquatic > Freshwater > Lake...
AGAGCCTGAGAGTCTTTCCCCCATGCCCGCCTTGCACCCCAAAACACCCCGTCTCGTCGTTGCAAATCCGCGCCATAGCCCGAGCTATGGCTGTGGTTTGCGCCTAGATACGGGGCGTTTTGGCGCGCCTTTCGGGCACGGCGGAAAAACTCTCAGGCTCTGAGCGGGGTTCAGGCCGCGCCGGGCGGCCGTCAGCCCTCCAGCGCCGCCTCCACCATCATCTGCACGCGCTGACGGCCGTTCCACTCGTCGCGCGCCAGGCGGTAGGCCAGGCGCACCTGGCCAGGCAGGGGCTCGGTGCGCTGGAACCAGACCGCGTCGCGCACCTGGCCGGCGTGGCGCACGCGCAGCTTCAGGTGGCGCTCCTTCAGCAGCGTCTGCTGCAGCACCTCGACCTGGTCGCAGAACAGCGGCGCCTCGAAGCCCGAGCCCCAGACCTGGGCGTCGAGCAGGGCCACGGTCTCGGGGTTGAACCACTGCAGGTCCAGCGGGCCGTCGGTGCGCAGCGTGCGCTGCAGCGTCGCGGCGTCCAGCGCCTCGCGCGCCACCTGCTGCAGCGCGGCGTCGAACGCGGCCAGGGCGTCGGGCTCCAGCGTCGCGCCCGCGGCCATGGCGTGGCCGCCGAAGCGGCGCAGCAGCCCCGGGGCGCGCTTGCTCACCAGGTCCAGCGCGTCGCGCAGGTGGAAGCCCGGGATCGAGCGCCCGCTGCCCTTGAGGCTGCCGTCCTGGGCGCGCGCGAAGACGAAGGCCGGCCGGTGCAGGCGGTCTTTCATGCGGCCGGCGACGATGCCCACCACGCCCTCGTGGAAGCCCTCGTCGAACAGCGTCAGCGCCGGCGGCGGGGCCGGCAACTGCGCCAGCAGGCGCTCGACCGCAGCCTCGGCCTGCTCGCGCATGCCGGCCTCGACCTCGCGCCGCTCGCGGTTGATCGCGTCGAGCTGGGCCGCCAGCGCCGCGGCGCGCTCGGCGTCGTCGGTCAGCAGGCACTCGATGCCCAGCGTCATGTCCGACAGGCGCCCGGCGGCATTGATGCGCGGCCCGAGGCGGAAGCCGAAGTCCTGCGCCGTCGCCCGCGCCGGGTCGGCACCGGCCACCGCGAACAGCGCCGCCACCCCCGCCTGCATGCGCCCCTGGCGGATGCGGCGCAGGCCCTGGGCGACGAGGCGCCGGTTGTTCGCGTCCAGGCGCACGACGTCGGCCACGGTGCCCAGCGCCACCAGGTCGAGCAGCGCGTCCACGCGCGGCTGGTTCGCGGCGTCGAAGCGCCCGCGCGCGCGCAGCTCGGCGCGCAGCGCCAGCAGCACGTAGAACATCACGCCCACCCCGGCCAGCGCCTTGCTCGGGAAGCCGTCGCCCGGCTGGTTCGGGTTGACGATGACGCTGGCCGGCGGCAGCACCACCTCGTCGCCCTGCAGCGCCGGCAGGTGGTGGTCGGTCACGAGCACGTCCAGCCCGCGCGCGCGGGCGTGGGCCACGCCCTCGAGGCTGGCGATGCCGTTGTCCACCGTGACCAGCAGATCCGGCCGCTGCGCCAGCGCCAGGTCGACGATGGCCGGCGTCAGCCCGTATCCGTGGACGGCACGGTCGGGCACCACATAGCCCAGGCGCCCCGGCTGGGCGCCGAGCAGGCGCAGCCCGCGCAGCGCGACGGCGCAGGCGGTGGCGCCATCGCAGTCGTAGTCGGCGACGACGACGATGCGCCGGCCCTGCTCGATCGCGTCGGCCAGCAGCCGCGCCGCCGCGTCCGCCCCCTGCAGCGCCGCCGGCGGCAGCAGCCGCGCCAGGCCGTCGTCCACCTCCTCGGCCGTGCGCACGCCGCGGCCGGCCAGCAACTGCGCCAGCAGCGGGTGCACGCCAGCCTGCACCAGGGCATGGGCGGCGCGCGGCGGGACGTCACGTGGCTCGAGGCGGACAGCGGTCATCAGGGCATTCCGGGTCACAAAGACTGCAGCAGCGCCAGCGGGTCGGCGCGGCGCCCGAGGGTGCGCAGGCGCTGCCACCAGCCCGGACGGCCCGGGCGCAAGGTGAGGGCGTGCCGCTCGCCGCACAGCGTCAGCTCGACCGCTGCGCCCGCCTCGACGCGTGCCAGGCAGCGCGCGAACAGGGTGTCGTCCAGGCGGCCGAAGGCGCGGCTCCAGGCGTGCCAGTCCTCGGCCAGCGCCGGGCCGCGCAGGCGGTCGTCGACGGTGACGGTGCGCTGCACGTCGCCCCCGAGGGCGACGTCCGGGGGGTCGCCCCCGGGGGCGACGTCCGGGCTGTCGCCGGTCGCCGCCACGCCCACCACCGCGGCCTGCAGCGGCGCGGGCAGCCGCCCGCAGCCGTCGAGCCAGAAGGAATTGACGGGCAGTTCGCCGCGCGCCTCGCGCGCCTCGTTGACGGGGTGGCGGTGCAGCAGCATCTGTACCTCGTTCTGCAGCCGCCTCAGCCATCGGGCCCGCGGATCGCTGCCGAGCCACAGGTCCACGTTGCGCCCGACCACACGGTCCAGCGAGGCACAGGCCAGGCCCTCCAGGGCCGGCTGCGCGAGCAGCCAGCAGCCCGGGGCGAAGGCGCGCAGCTCCACGGTGCCGACCCCGCCCGGAGCAGCCCCATCGCCCGCCGCGTCATCGACGAAGAGCGGCCGCACCGCCTCCAGCAGCGCGTCCGAGGTGGTCGCGTCCAGGCGCAGCGCCGCCGGGTCCAGCATGCTGACCTGCTCGGTGCCGAGCTGCCAGTGCGCCAGCGTCAGGCGGCCCCAGGCGCGGTCGCGCGCCGGCCAACCCGCGGCCCGCGCCAGCAAGGCCGCCCAGGGCACCTGGCCGTCGCCCGCCGGCAGCCCGAGCGCCGCGGCCAGCGCGCGCTCGTGCGGCGGGCTCAGCGTCAGCTCGGGGGCCGTATCGGGCGCCGCGCCGGCCCCCGCCGCCAGGCCCCCGCGCGCCGGCCCCACCGGCGCCGGGCAGGCGGCCATCAGTGCCTGCAAGCGTGGCAGGTGCAGCGCGCGCAGCGCCGCCTGCCCGGCCTCGGACAGCACGCCCGCGAAGGGCACGATCACCGCCTCGGCACCCGGCGTCGACAGGGAAACTTGCATCACCCGCGATTATCCGGCCGACCCCTCGGGTAGAGTCCCGCGCCATGCCCGACACCCCCGCTCCCGGCCCGCAGGCCCCGCGCGGCAGCGCCGCAGCCCGCCGCTGGGCCCTGCCCTACGAGTGGCAGATCGGCTGGCGCTACACCCGCGCGGGCCGCGGCGGGCGGCGCAATGGCTTCATCTCCTTCATCTCGGCGGTGTCGATGCTCGGCATCGCGCTCGGGGTGGCGGCGCTGATCATCGTGCTGTCGGTCATGAACGGCTTCCAGAAGGAGGTGCGCGACCGCATGCTCAGCGTGATCCCGCACGTCGAGCTGCTCAGCGCCGACGGCGCCGCCCTGCCCGACTGGCGCGCCCTGGCCCAGGCCGCGCGCGGCCACCCCGAGGTGGCCGGCGCCGCGCCCTTCATCGCCACCCAGGTGCTGGTGGCGCGCGGAGAGCTGATGCGCGGCGCGGTCGTGCGCGGCATCTCGCCGGCCGAGGAGGCCACGGTCACGGCGCTCGGGGCGCGGCTGCGCGACGGCGTGCTCGCCAGGCTGCAGCCCGGGGCCTGGAACATCGTGCTCGGCGCCGAGATGGCGCGCGCACTGGGCGTGCGCGCCGGCGATCAGGTCACGCTGGTGGCCCCGGGCGGCCAGGTCACGCCGGCCGGCGTGGTGCCGCGGCTGCGCCAGTTCACCGTCGCCGGCACCTTCGAGGCCGGGCACTTCGAGTACGACAGCGGCCTCGCGCTGGTGCACCTGGAGGACGCGGCGCGCCTGTTCCGGCTCGAGGGCCCGAGCGGCGTGCAACTGCGCGTGACCGACGCCCAGCAGGCGCGCGCCGTCGCCGGCGCCCTGCTGGATCGCCTGCCGCCCGGCCTGCTGGTGCGCGACTGGACGCGCACCAACCGCCAGTGGTACGACGCGGTGCAGATCGAGAAGCGCATGATGGCCATCATCCTGACGCTGATCGTCGCGGTGGCGGCCTTCAACCTCGTGAGCACGCTCGTGATGACGGTCACCGACAAGCGCGCCGACATCGCCATCCTGCGCACGCTCGGGGCGAGCCCGGGCTCGGTGATGGCGATCTTCATCGTCCAGGGGGCCCTGGCCGGCATCGTCGGCACCGCCGGCGGCGTCGGGCTCGGGCTGGCCGTGGCCTGGAACATCGACGTCATCGTGCCCGCGATCGAGCGCGCGCTCGGCGTCGCCTTCCTGCCCGGCAGCATCTACCTCATCAGCCGCATGCCCAGCGAGCCGCTGGCCGCGGACATCGTGCCGATCGCGCTGATCTCGCTGGCGCTGGCCTTCGCCGCCACGCTCTACCCGAGCTGGCGCGCCAGCCGCATCCGGCCGGCCGAGGCGCTGCGCCATGAGTGAGGCGCCCGTGGTGCTGCAGGCCGTCGAGCTGCACAAGCGCTACCGCGAGGGCAGCGGCGCCGACGCGCTGGACGTGAGCGTGCTGCGCGGCGTCAGCCTGGCGGTGCACGCCGGCCAGACCCTGGCCATCGTCGGCCCCTCGGGCGCCGGCAAGAGCACGCTGCTGCACCTGCTGGGCGGGCTGGACGCGCCCAGCAGCGGCCGCGTCGAGCTCATGGGCCGCGACTTCGCCACCCTGGGCGCGGCCGAGGCCGGCCGCTGGCGCAACGCCCACCTGGGCTTCGTCTACCAGTTCCACCACCTGCTGCCGGAGTTCAGCGCGCTCGACAACGTGGCCATGCCGCTGCGCATCCGGCGCGAGCCGCCGGCGGCGGCGCGCGCGGCGGCGCAAGCGATGCTCGATCGCGTCGGCCTGGCCGCGCGGGCGCGCCACCACCCGGGCCAGCTCTCGGGCGGCGAGCGCCAGCGCGTGGCCATCGCGCGCGCCCTGGTCACGCGCCCGGCCTGCGTGCTCGCCGACGAGCCCACCGGCAACCTCGACCGCAGCACCGCGCAGACCGTCTTCGCCCTCATGCTCGAGCTCGCCCGCGCCCAGGGCACGGCCTTCGTCGTCGTCACCCACGACCCCGCGCTCGCCGCGCGCTGCGACGGGACCCTCACGCTGCAGCGCTGAGGGCTTCGCATGCCCGTCTCGGTATGCGGTGTTCGATGAGAAGCCGTTCGGGCTGAGCTTGTCGAAGCCCTGCGCACGCAATTCGACAGGCCTGTCCTGAGCGAAGTCGAAGGGCTCAGTGCGAACGGGTATGGTGAGAGGCGTTGCGAATTGTTTCTCGTGAGCCCGACTCAGGCCCCGAAGGCGCGCCGCACGCGGGTCAGCCCCGCCACACCGGCCCCATGGGCCGCAGCCTCACCCCCGGGCGCAGCTTCTTCCACGCGAACTCCGCCGGGTCCACGAGCGCGGGGCCGGGGGCCTTGACGACGTGGACGGCGCGGGCGATGGGCTCGAAGTCGGCGCGGAAGTGCACCGAGCTCTTCAGCGCCAGGACGGGCTGGGCCGCGGGCTCGACGCCGACGTGGCGGAACAGCGCCTGGTCGGCGGCCTGGAACTTCAGCGTCGAGACCACCACGCGCACGCCCGTGGCCTCGTGGCGCAGGCAGGCCATGGGGCCGAGCTCGAGCGCGAGGCCCAGGAACATCGGCCCGGTGCAGGTCAGCCGCCCGTCGCCCAGGCGCTCGACGACGAAGCGGCCCTCGAAGGGCTGGTGCCCCGGCAGCCCCGACAGCGCGCCGAGCCGGAAGCCCGCCGCGGCGCCCGGGCCCAGCGCGTGCGCCTGCGCCGCGGCCGCCGGGTCCACCAGCAGGCCGATCACGGCGCCGCGCGCGCCCTGGCGCACCAGCGCCTCCAGCAGGCCGGGGGTGTCGCTGTTGCCGCCCACGCCGGGGTTGTCCTGGGTGTCGGCCAGCACCACGGGCGCGCCCGGGGCGCCGTCGCGCAGCGCGCGCCGCACGGCCTCGTCGGGCTCCAGCAGCTCGGCCTGGAAACGCGGCTCGGCCTGTGCGATCGCCCGCCCCAGGTGCTCCAGCGCCGCCTCGGTGGCGGCGGCGTCCTCGCCATAGGCCACCAGCGCCATGCCGCACTCGGCGATGTCGGCCATCGGGAAACCGGGCGCGAAGTCCAGCGCCACGCCGCTGCGCGCCTGCAGCGCCGCCAGCTCGGCGTACAGGCCGCGCAGGGGCTCGATCAGCGTGCACTGCTGCGGCAGCATCGTCAGGTAGTCGAAGGCGCGCATGCCCTTGTGCAGGCGCCGCCCGCGGGCGAGCATGCGCAGCAGCAGGTCGGCCGCGCGCGCGCCGGTCTCGGCCATGTCCACGTGCGGGTAGGTGCGGAAGATCGTCAGCGCGTCCGCCTGCGCCACCATGCGGCGCGTGACGTTGGCGTGCAGGTCCAGGCTGGCGACCACGGGCACACGCTCGCCGACGACCGCGCGCACGCGCGCCAGCAGCTCGCCCTCGCCGTCGTCCACGTGCTCGGCCACCATGGCGCCGTGCAGGTCGAGCACGACGCCGTCCACAGGCCCCGCGGCGCGCAGCCGCGCCAGCATCTCGCCGACGATGCGCTCGTAGGCGTCCGTGGTGACGTGGGCCGAGGGTGAGGCCGAGGCCCACACCAGCGGCACCGGCTCGCAGCCGGCGGCGCGCAGCGTGTCGAGCGTGCCCTGCACCGGCACGTTGGCGCCGGCCAGCGTGTGCAGCAGCGCCTCGCCGGCCAGCGGGCTGGGCTCGGCGCTGAGCTCGGCGAAGGCCGCGTAGTCGGCCTTGGTGGGCGCGAAGGTGTTGGTCTCGTGGCGGAAGCCGCCGACGGCGATGCGTTTCATCGGGCGGTCTCCGCCGGGGTGAAGATCTCTCAGGCTCTCAGGGCGTCACGTCGACCTCGGGCATCGCCGCCAGCAGCGTGCGCGCGTACGCGGTCTGCGGGGCCTCGAAGATGCGGGCGCTGGCGCCCTGCTCGACGATGCGGCCGTGGTGGATCAGCGCGACGCGGTCGCACACGTAGCGGATCACCGCCAGGTCATGGCTGATGAAGAGGTAGGTCAGGCCGAGGCGGCGCTTCAGATCCTCCAGCAGGTTCAGCACCTGGGCCTGCACCGAGACGTCCAGCGCCGAGGTCGGCTCGTCCAGCAGCAGCAGCGCCGGCTGGGTGACCAGGGCGCGCGCGATGCCGATGCGCTGGCGCTGCCCGCCCGAGAACTCGTGCGGGTGGCGGTACAGGTGCTGGGGGCCCAGGCCGACCAGGCCGAGCAGTTCCACCGCGCGCTCGGTGCGCGCGCGCGCGTCCAGGCCCAGGCTGCGCCGGTGCACCAGCAGTGGCTCGGTGACGATGTCGTGCACCGACATGCGCGGGTTCAGCGAGGCCTGCGGGTCCTGGAAGACGATCTGGATGCGCGCGCGCAGCCGGCGCAGCGCCGCCGGGCTCAGGCGCGCCAGGTCCTCGCCCTCGAAGCGGATGCGTCCCGCGCTCGGCGCCTCCAGTTGCAGGATGCAGCGCGTCAGCGTGGTCTTGCCCGAGCCCGACTCGCCCACCAGGCCGAAGCACTCGCCGCGCTGCACGCTGAAGCTCACGTCCTGCAGCGCCTGCACCGGCGCGCCGCGCCGCAGCCAACCCTGGCGCGTGCCGGGGTAGACCTTGCCGACCTGTTCCAACTCGAGCATGGCTCAGTCCGGCCCGTGCGGGTGAACGCAGGCCACCTCGTGCGCGCCCGCCACCGCAGCCAGCGCCGGGGCCGCGCCCAGGCAGGCCGCGCCGGCGCGGGCGCAGCGCGGCGCGAAGCGGCAGCCCACGGGCGGGTGCACCAGGTCGGGCACCACGCCCGGGATGCCCTCCAGCCCGCCGCGGGGCGTGGCGCGCGTGGGCAGCGCCTTCAGCAGCGCGCGCGTGTAGGGGTGGCGCGGCGCGGCCAGCACCGCGCGCACCGGGCCGCGCTCGACGATCGCGCCCGCGTACATCACCGCCACGTGGCTGCAGGTCTGGGCCACCACGCCCAGGTTGTGCGTGATCAGCAGCACCGCCATCCGGTACTCGGCCACCATCTCCTTCAACAGCGCGAGCACCTGCGCCTGCACCGAGACGTCCAGCGCCGTCGTCGGCTCGTCAGCGATCAGCAGGTCGGGCCGGCCGATCAGCGCCATCGCGATCAGCACGCGCTGGCGCATGCCACCGGAGAACTGGTGCGGGTGGTCGTCCAGGCGCGCGCGCGCGTCGGGGATGCGCACACGCTCGAGCATGCGCGCGGCCAGCTCGCGCGCCGCGGCGCGCCGCTGCGCGCCCGAGGCCCCGGGCGCCAGGCCCAGGATCTGCGGGCTGTGCGCCCCGGCGGCGAGCGCCACGTCGACGAGCTGGTCGCCCACGCGGAACAGCGGGTTCAGGTTGGTCGTCGGGTCCTGGAAGATCATGCCGATGCGGCGGCCGCGCAAGGGCCGCACCTGGGCCTCGTCCAGGCGCAGCAGGTCCTGGCCGTCGAAGACGATGCGGCCCTGGCCGTAGCGCCCCGGCGGCGTGGCCACCAGGCGCGACACCGACAGCCCCGTCAGCGACTTGCCGCAGCCGGTCTCGCCCACCAGGCCCCAGACCTCGCCCCGCGCCAGGCGCAGGTCCACCCCGGCCAGCACGTGGGCCTCGCCCTCGAAGCTGCGCATCCACAGGTGCAGTCCGTCGATGTGCAGCAGCGGCTCGGCCGCCGGCGCGGGCGGCGCGCCCGGGCTTGCGGGGGCGGGGGCTGCAGCGTCCATGGCGGTGGCGCTCACCGGCGCGAGCGCGGGTCGAAGACGTCGCGCAGGCCGTCGCCGAGCAGGTTGAAGCCGAAGACCGCGAGCAGGATCGCGGCGCCGGGGAAGATCGCCGTCCACCAGTAGTCGGGCATGTAGCCGCGCGCCACCGACAGCAGCGAGCCCCACTCCGGCGTCGGCGGGCGCACGCCGATGCCGATGAAGCCGAGCGAGGCCACGGTGAGGATGGCGAAGCCCATGTCGAGCGACATCTTCACGATCACCGGCGTCATCACATTGGGCAGGATGTGGCGGAAGACGATGCGCCCCGGCCCGGCGCCGACCGCGCGCGCGGCCGTCACGTACAGCTCCTGCTTGCGCGCCATGACCTCGCCGCGCACCAGCCGCGCGTAGCCGGGCCACCAGGACAGCGCGATCGCGAACACCATGTTGACGATGCCCGGGCCCAGCGCCGCGGCCACCGCCATCGCCAGGATCAGCCCCGGCACCGTGAGCTTCAGGTCACTCAGCCGCATCAGCAGCTCGTCGGTCCAGCCCCCGGCATAGCCGGCCACGGCCCCCACCACGGTGCCGGCCAGCGCGCCCAGCAGCACCACCGCGAGCCCGGCCAGGATGGACACGCGCGCCCCGCCGAGCACGAGCGAGAGCACGTCCTGCCCCATCTCGTTGGTGCCGAACCAGTGCTGGGCCGACGGCGCCTTGAAGCGCTCGGCCGTGCTCACGCCGCCGGCGATGTGTTCCGGGTGGGGCGCCAGGCTCGGCCCCAGCAGCGCCAGCAACACGAGCAGCACCACGATCACCAGCCCGGCCATCGACATGCGGCTCTGGCGGAAGCGGTAGACGCCGCGCCGCCAGGCCTCGCGCCGCGCGTCCAGGCGCGGCGCCGAAACCGCCGCCGCGGCCGAGATGCCCGCCCCGTCGGGCCTCATCCCTGCCTCACCCGGGGGTCGACCCAGCCGTAGAGCAGGTCGATGACGAGGTTGGCGGCCACGAAGAGCGTGCCGATCACCAGCGTCACGCCGATCACCGGCATGAAGTCCTGCGTCACCACCGACTTGGTGGCGTACAGCCCGAGGCCGGGCCAGTCGAACACCGTCTCCACCAGCACCGTGCCGCCCAGCAGCCAGCCGAAGTACAGCCCGGTGACGGTGAGCGTGGCCGAGATCGCGTTGCGCGCCACGTACTTCAGCACGATCAGCCGCCGCGGCAGGCCGAGCGCGCGCTCGGTCTGCACGTAGTCCTGCTGCAGCACCTCGATCGTGGAGGCGCGCATCATGCGCATCAGCGTGGCCAGCGGCGACAGCGACATCGCCAGCGCCGGCATCGCCAGGTGGCGGCAGGCGGTGGCAAAGGCCTCCAGGTCGCCGGCCAGCAGCGCGTCCACCGTCAGCAGGCCGGTCACGAGCGCCGGCGGGTCCAGCGTGATCGGGTAGCGCCCGCCCAGCGGCAGCCAGCCCAGCGCCATCGCGAAAGCCAGTTGCAGCAGCAGGCCGAGAAAGAAGCGCGGCATCGAGATCGCACCCAGCGCGAGCGTGCGCGAGACCACGTCGGGCCAGGCGTCGCGGCGCACGCCGGCCCACAGCCCGAGCGGGATGCCGACGAACATGGCCAGCGCCATGGCCGCGAACACCAGCTCCAGCGTCGCCGGCAGGTAGGCCGCCAGGTCCTCGACCACCGGGCGCCGCGTGTACAGCGACATCCCGAAGTCGCCGTGCAGCAGATTGCCCAGGTAGTCGAAGTACTGCGTCAGCAGCGGCCGGTCGAGCCCGAACTCCTTCGCGTAGGCCGCGATCTCGGCCGGCGTCGCGTTCGGCCCGGCGGCCAGCGCCACCGGGTCCCCGGGCAGCAGCCTCGCGATCGCGAACACCAGCGCCGTGAGCCCGAACAGCACGGGCACGGTCAGCAGCAGGCGTCGCAACAGGAAGCGCAGCATGGGTCCGGCGGTGGCGCGCCCTCAGAGCCTGAGAGTTTTTCCGCCGTGCCCGAAAGGCGCACCAAAGCGCCCCGTATCTAGGCGCAAACCACAGCCATAGCTCGGGCTATGGCGCGGATTTGCAACGACGAGACGGGGTGTTTTGGGGTGCAAGGCGGGCATGGGGGAAAGACTTTCAGGCTCTCAGTCGCTCAGATCGACAGCCCGAAGCACTCGATCGCGTTCGACGCCACCGGCACGAAGGCGAAGCCCTTGACCGCGCTGGCCAGCGCGAGCTTGCGCTTCTCGAGCACGCCGAAGATGTCGGGCGCGTCGGCCACCACCTTCTGCTGCATCTCGCGGTAGATGGCGATCCGCCTGGCCTCGTCGGACTCCGCGCGCCCGCGCTCGATCAGCGCGTCCACGTCGGGGTTCTTGTAGACCGCGTTCTGCCAGTTGCCGTTGCGCGACGAGTGGTACGCGGCGAAGGCGATGTTGTCCGGGTCCCCGTAGTTCGCCGTCTGGTACACCGGGAACAGGTCGGGGAAGGTCTCGGGCGTGCGGCACGCGGCCACCATGTCGGGCCAGATCATGGGCTTGATGTTCAGGCCGATGTTCAACTGCTTCAGGCTGTCCAGCATCACGAGCGCGAAGCGCCGCTGCTGCTCCAGGCCCGAGACGTGCACCATCGTCAGCGTGATGCCGCCGTTGGGCGACTTCGACTTCGCCAGGTGCTCCTTGGCCTTGGCCAGGTCGGTGCGGTAGACGCTGAGCTGCGGGTTGTGGCCCAGGATGCCATTGGGCAGCGGCCCGACCATCAGGTCGGCATAGCCGGCGGCGTCCAGGATGCCCTGGTAGTTGGTGGCGTAGGAGACGGCCTTGCGCAGCTCGAGGTCGGCCATCGGGCCGTGCCCCGTGTTCATCTTGATCGAGAAGGTGCGGTACTCGGGCTCGATCACGCGCACGACGCCCGGGCGGTCCTTCAGCGCGTCCATGTCCTCGCTCGTCAGGTCCACCGCGATGTGCACCTCGCCGCGCTGCAGCGCCATGCGCTGGGCCGCGGTCTCGCGCGTGATGCGCCAGATGACGCCGGTGAGGTTGCCCCCGCCGGTGCGCCAGCCGCCGGCCACGCGCTCGAGCTCGTACAGGTTGCCGGCCTCGGCGCGGCGCACGCGGAAGGGGCCCGAGGCCGCCGTGTTCGTGCGCAGCCAGTTCTGGCCGTCGTCGCTGCCCAGGTTGGCCTCGACGTCGGCCTTGGAGACCACCCAGATCCAGGGCAGCACCTGCAGGAAGGCGGCGAAGGGCCGCAGCAGCGCGAAGCGCACCGTGCCCGCGTCCACCGCGCTCACGCTCTCCGGCCCGACCACGCCCTGGATCATCCAGGCATTGCCCTTGTTCAGGCGCACCGCGCGCTTGAACGAGTAGACGACGTCGTCGGCCGTCACCGGCTTGCCGTTGTGGAAGCGCGCCGCGCCGTTGAGCTTGAAGGTGTAGGTACGGCCGTCGGGCGAGACCGTCCACGAGGTCGCGAGCGAGGGCACCGGCCGCGGCGGGTTCTGCTCCACGCGCACCAGCGAGTCGTAGACGTTGCGCAGCAGGAAGCTCGCCGAGTAGCCGGTGGCGATGTGCGGGTCGAGGTTGGGGATGTCCTGGTTGGAGGCGATCACCAGCACGCGCCGCCCGCCCTGCTGGGCGAAGGCGGCCTGCGGCAGCACCAGGCTGGCCAGGCTGGCGCCGGCAGCGCCGAGCACCTGGCGGCGCGAGACATCGGAGAGTTCGATCGGGGGCATGGCAGGCTCCTTCGGTTCAGGTCAGGGGACGAGTGTGGCAGGGGACGCGCCGGCCGTGGCCAGCGCAGGGGAGGATGGGGCGGGGCGGGCGGCGGCGTGGCCGTCGCGCCCGTAGTCCTGGCGCGCGCCGGCATTGCTGACGAAGCCGAGC
>Ga0169931_10011349_pt1 | contig 12564 bp, 12 predicted proteins | sample Kivu_15m_20L_FD_129675 | JGI IMG/M metagenome (GOLD analysis project Ga0169931, IMG submission 129675) | Freshwater microbial communities from Lake Kivu, Western Province, Rwanda to study Microbial Dark Matter (Phase II) - Kivu_15m_20L... | ecosystem: Environmental > Aquatic > Freshwater > Lake...
ACTATAATTAGATTTTCTAAATAATTTGTAATCATAGATAGGTATGTGCATACCAGGTGAAAATTTTCCTATTTTTTCTTTTGTAGTGTCAAAAATACAATCAATTAATTCCGGACCAATATTACAATAATTTAATATTGTTGTGCTTTTGGAAGTTGCACCATAACCACATATAGATTTACCGCTTTTTTTTATTAAATTAATTTTATTAATTAAGTTATTTCTGGATTTTTCTACTTCCCTTTTAAATTTTTTTGCCCCTGCAAAACTACTAATCAAAGATTTTTTTTCATAATTTAATATTTTTATCAGTCGTTTTGAAATTTTTTGATTTTGATTTCTTTTAATTATGTATCTCATAGATCCACCATGGGTTTTTTGAGGAATTGCATCAATTAATTTATAACCATGAAGCTCATAAATCTTTTGTATGGAAGAAGCAGAAAACATATATATATGTTCATCATATATCTGATCGTACGATGTTTTATTGTACATAGATCCTAAATACGGTTCTTCAAAAATGACTGTTCCGTGTTCTTCGAGAATTTCGTTAATAGTATCTATTAAATTATTTTGATCGGGAATATGACAAATTACATTTGAACCAACAATGACATTAAATTTTATTTTTTTTTTTTTTAAATTTTGAATATTTTCTTTGTTAAAGAACATATTAATACTATTAATTTTATTTCTAATTGCATAATCATGGACACTTTTAGAGGGTTCAAATCCAATACTAAAATTATTTCTAAAATTTTTTAAAAAAGTTCCATCGTTAGATCCTATTTCAAGAATTTTTCCATTTTTTTTAAGAAATTTTTTTTTAATCCAGTTAGCGTAGTTTCTGAAATGTTTTGTCATTAATTTTGAACTAGATGTATAAAATGGATAGTTTTTATTAAACATCTTTGAGGGTTTAGGATTCGCTACAAGTTGAATTAGCTTCAGGGAATTACAAAAAGCTAATTGAAGTTGAAAAAAATATTCTCTATTAAAATTTTTTTTTGTTAAAAAACCATTAGCTAGAGGCATTTTACCTAAATTTAAAAAAGTTTTACAATTTTCACCAGTAATTCTGCATTTCATTAATTATTTTTTATAAAAATTGTTAATATTTTGAATATATTCATTTTTATCATATTTATAATCACACAAAGTTAGCAAAATACTTTTTTTCTGTAAAAATGTAATTTTAATCCAATGAAATATAGGAACAAATAAATATCTCTTATTTTTTTTTGAAAGTATAAATTTTTTAACAACACCTCTCGTTGTTGTTATTTCTACAAGTGCTTTTCCATTCACAGGGATCAATATTTGATTACATTTTTTGTGTGCATGGTCCGCTCTGGGATAAGTTAATTTTCCATATAAAAAAAAAAATCTTACTATGTTAAATTTTTTTAAATTAAATTTATTATAAAACGGTATTAAACTTCCTGTTTTATCAGAATATTTTTTAAATTTTAAAGTCTCTAATTTCATTGAATATTAAAAGTTATAAGTAGTTTTTCAAATTATGCATAGATTAATAAATTATTTTTGAAAAAATAATAATTTTGATTGTTAGGTTTTTTTTAAATACACTATTAATTTGCTATATAATTGATGGTTAATAATGAAAAAATATTCTCCAGTAGTTATCTTTTCCTACAACAGAATAGATAATATTAAAAAATTATTAAAATCTCTTAATAGAAATTTTGAGTTTAAAAAAAGCGATCTGTTTATTTTTCAGGATAATTACAGAAATTTGGATGATAAAAATAAAGTTATAAATGTTATAAATTATTTAAAAAAATTAAGATCCAAAAAACAATTTAATCTTGTAATTAGAGAAAAAAATTTTGGTCTTGCAAAAAATATTATTCAAGGGGTAAGTCAAGTTTTAAAAAAAAATTCTTCAGCAATTTTTTTGGAAGATGATTTAATTGTTTCAAAAAATTTTTTAAAATTTATGAATTTAAATTTAATCTATTATAAAAATCAAAAAAAAGTCTGGCATATTTCAGGATGGAATTATAATTTAAATTTTAATTTAGAAGAAGATGCATATTTTACAAGAGGCATGAATTGTTGGGGTTGGGGAACATGGAGAGATAGATGGAAATATTTTGAAAAAAAACCAAATGTTATTATTAAGAGTTGGACTAAAAATAAAATTTTTAGATTTAATTTTGATAATTCAATTAATTTTTTTTCCCAAATTGTTAGAAATCAAAATAATGACATAAATACTTGGGCAATTTTTTGGTATGCAGTCATTTTTTTAAGAAATGGTTTATGTCTAAATCCAGTTAAAAGTTTAGTTAAGAATACTGGAATTGGGAATTCTGCTACGCACACAAAATTTATAAAAAAAATTTTTAATTCAAAATTAAATATTTCAAATATAAAAAAATATAAACTTCCAAAGGAAATAAATGAAAACAATTTTGCTTATAATTTAATTGTAGATAATTTTTCTAAAATAAAAAAAATAAATTTATGGAATAAATTTTTAATCAAGGCAAAAAATTTAACAAGATGTTAAAAAAAATATTAAAAAATATTTTTTTATTTTTTTTTAAATTTAAACCTTCTTACAAAAAAGAATTAAACCTGACTCATGTAGGAACTTTTTACGGAGGATATGATATTTTTGATAAATATCTTGATAAACCAAATATAATAAGTTGTGGTTTAGGAGAAGATGCAAGTTTTGATATTGATATGATTAATAAATATAATTCTAAAATTATTTCAGTTGATCCTACACCACGTGCGAAAGATCATTACACCGAAATTAAAAGAAATTTTGGGAAAAAGAATATTACAAATTATGATGAGAGTGGCCATCTAAAAATTGATAGTTATGACTTAAGAAAAGTAAACGAGACTAATTTTATTTTTTTAGATAAAGCGATATGGTCAAATAACAACGATGAACTTAAACTATATTATCCATCAAAAAAAAATCATGTAAGTTTATCGATAATTAGCTCGACTAGGGATAAAAAATATTATTTTGTTACTAGAACAATTGATTATATTTCAATTATAAAAAATTATAATTTAGATTATGTAGATGTATTAAAATTAGATATCGAGGGAGCCGAACTTGAGGTGTTAGAAAATGTTCTTACAGTAAAAAATTTACCTAGGCAAATTCTTGTGGAATATAATATTTCTAAAAAAATATCTATTAAATCAAAATTTATTTTAAATAATTTGCATAATAAGATTTGTCAAAAATATAGGCTTATTGATATAAATAACAAAGGTGATTTCTTATATATTTTGAAATAAATAAGAATTATCATAATGAATATTTTAATTACAGGACCGCTAGGTCACATCGGTTCTGAACTCATCAGAAATCTTTATAAAATAAATAAATTAAATAAAGCATATTTAATTGACCTAAGAGATAGCAACCTGAACGTATTATTTAATTTAAAATATAAAAAAAAAAAAATTAAATTTTTACACGGAGATTTATTAGATAATAAAATTTTAGATAAAATTAAAAGTAAAATTGATGTGGTTGTTCATTTAGCATCAATTACAAATGCAGAAGAGTCATTTAAAATTAAAAATTTATTATACAAAAATAATTATGGAATATTTAAAAATATAGTAAATTATTGTATTAAAAAAAAATCTAAGCTAATACATATTTCTAGTACAAGTATATACGGGCAGCAATCAGATCTAGTAAATGAAGAATGCAAATTTTTAAAACCACAGAGTCCATATGCTGAAGTCAAATTATTAGAAGAGAAATTTTTAAAAAGAAATAAAAATAATATAAATTTTATTACTTTAAGATTTGGAACGATAACAGGAGTCTCTGCTGGGATGAGATTTCATACTGCAGTAAATAAATTTTGTTTTAAAACAATTTTAAGAGAGAATATCCCTGTTTGGAATAATGCTATTGACCAATACAGACCATATCTTTCCTTACCAGATGCCTTATTAGCAATTATATCTATAATAAATAAGAATTTATTTGATAATCAAACGTATAATGTTTTAAGTAGGAATTATACTGTAAGACAGATACTGAATATTATACATAGTTTTAAATATAGTACAAAAATAAAAAAAACGAAGTCAGCAATTTTAAATCAAAACTCTTATAAAGTAAGTGGAAAAAAATTTGATATATTTAAAATTAAATTTAAGAAAAATATAAAAAAAGATATAAAAAATACTCTCAATCTAATTAAGTATCTATATTAATTCTAAAAAGTGATTACTTTTATTATTTAGATCAAAATTAATTATATTTATTAAGAATTGTGAAAAAAAAATTAATTACAATAGTTTCAAGTTCTAAATTTTCTTCTGGTGGAGCAAATGTAGCTGCAAAAAGAGTTGGAGATGCATTAAGTAAATTTTTTTTAATTAAAAAAATTTCACCACAAACAAACTCCTTAATTGATTATTTTAAAATTTTTTCTACTAAAATTTTTTTGAAATTATTTATAAAAAAAAAAATATTCCTTAATTCGTTAAATTTTTTTTCAAGAATAGATCTGACTGAGTACAAGACTGATATTTTTAATTTACATTGGATTGGAAATGAAACTATTTCTTTAAAACAGATTTCCAAAATAAAAAAACCTATAATTTGGACGTTGCACGACATGTGGGCTTTTACTTCAACAGAGCATTTTTTAGAAAGTAAGAAAGATAATTTTTACTCGAAAATAGAAAAATTATCATTTTTAAAAAAATATTTCTTAAAAAAAAAAAAAAAATATTATAAAAAAAATTTGAATTTTGTTACAAACAGTAAATGGTTAGAAACGTTAGCTAGAAAGAGTTATCTTTTAAAAAATTTTAACATAAAGACAATTTATAACCCTGTTAATACTAAGATATGGAAAAGAGATAAAAATATTAATTTAAAACACAAACTTAATCTTAATAGATCTAAAAGATATATTTTATTTGGAGCGCATGGTGGTTTAGTTAATTATAGAAAAGGAGGTGATCTTTTTATTGATTCACTAAAATATATAAAATATTTACGTAAAGATGTTGAAATCGTAGTTTTAGGTGGTGATAGAAATTTTTTAGATAAGATAAATGGTTTCATTTTTCACTTTAGAAAAATTAGTTTTGATTTAAGAACTCAGATTTCTTATCATTCGATAGCTAACATTACCGTTGTTCCATCAAGGGCAGAGTCCATTCCTCAATTTGCAGTGGAAACTTTATTATGCAATAACCCAGTTGTTGCTTTCAATATTGGTGGCTTTAATGAAATTTTGAAACATAAGAAAAGCGGTTATTTAGCCAAGCCTTTTAATATTAAGGATTTTTCAAGAGGAATAGAATTTTTTATAAATAAAATAGTTACAAAAAATTTAAAAGATAATAGAAAAAGTATTGTTAAAAAATTTGATAATAAACTAGTTGGTAGGGAATATAAAAATTTTATTAATGGAATTTTGCTTAAATCATAAAAAGAATTGTTTTAACATAAGGGTTTATCAAACAATCTTCCATACAGAGTTTTTTAATTTGCCATAAGTTAGCCCAAACAAACTTTTCTCTTCTTGTTTTATCATTTTTGGGATCTTTTAAGAATACTAACCAATTTTCATTTCTTTTTTGCCAAAACCTAGCACCTTCTTCATTATGAGCTGATTTTGCAATAATCTCAGACCCTTTTTGTCTTATGATTATATCAAATAAATCAGTTTTTTTTCCTCCATGAGCTAAGTTCATATTTGACTTCGTAGCCGAGAATGTCGGGCAAAATTTTATATTTTTATCTCCTGGCTCAGATCTTAAGTGCAGTAAAAATTCAATACCTCTATTTTTAGTTTCTCTAACAAGAAAAGCTAATACACCGCCATGGGGTTGGTTAAAAATTAACTGTTCCCAATTTTTAACTTCTCTTTTAGCATTTCTAACTTTAACTCCTTCAACGCTAAAAAACTGATTTGAATAATGTTTTAATTTACCGTTTTTTAATTTCCATTGACTTAGTTTTTCGATAGCACATAATTTTGATGAGATTGTTTCTTTCTTTTGTAATCTTTTTCTTATTCTTAAAAGATTCTTAATATTATCAGTAGATATACTTTTATAGTATTCTATTTTTTTTCTTAGCAAGAATAAGTTTTTAAGATATTTTTTTTTCATAATTTAGATGCTTCTATTAAATTTTTTTTGAATTTATAATTAAAAATGATTCTTTTGTAGTAGAATTCTATATTTTTTTTTCTTAAATTAAAAATATATTCTCTTAAAAAATTTTCAAACATATCATCTCGGGGAATATTAATCGAAGTAAGCTTATTTCTTTTTTTAAGAGATAAAATTAAATTTGTATCTGATGGGGGTGAGCAAAATCTTTCTAATTTAATTGAATAGTTATTCGCAGAAAAAGTTATACTATTTTCATATTCAGAATCATGTGAAAAGTTTCCGTAGAATTCTATTTTTCCATTGAAAGAGTTAATAGAAAAATTAGTATTCAAATTATTTTCATTTATTAAGTTTGCCGACTTTATTTTAATATTTTTTTTTAAAAAAATTCTATTTATTTCTGCTGCATAGGGAGTCATGTCATTAAAGCACCCTCCACCCATTCTTTTGGATAGTTTAAAATTGTTACTTTTTGGTTTTGGAATATTAAATTTCATTATTATATTTTTAATCTTGCTTTTTTTTTCGATTAAATTTTGCATAATTGAAAATTGCTTATGGTAATTAAATGTTAAGGCTTCAGCCAATAAAACTTTTTTTCTTTTGGCTAGTTTAAGAAGAACCATAGCCTCATCTAAATTTAATGTAATAGGTTTATCTACAATAACATGTTTACTTAAAAAAATTGCTTTCAAAGCAAAATTAAAATGCAAAGAGTTTACTAATGATATGTAAACTATTTCAGCATCACTTTCTTTTAATGCTTTATTATAGTCTCGATACCAATTTTCCTGACCTATATTTTCTTTTTTTGATGATTTAGAAGCAATATCAATGCGAATATTTTTTATTTTTTTTATTGCTGGTATAATTTTTCTCCTCGCTAAATCTGAATAACCTAAGATAAGTATTTTCATAATTTTTTTTTGTAATTTTTATGAATTTATATAAGAATATACACTCATTATAAAAATAAATTTATGAATATTAAATTTACAAATTTGTACAAACTAGCTCCTAATAAAAAACAATTGTTCAGTAAAATTAGTTATCTAATAAAAAATTCTAAATTTGTGGGAGGTGAAGAAGTTGGTTTATTTGAGAAAAATTTTTCGCAATTTTCTGGGAGCAAGTACTGTGTATCAGTTGCAAATGGGACAGACGCATTAGAAATTGCTATAAAGTCACTTAATTTAAGGAAAGGATCAGAAATTATAGTTCCAAATAACACTTGGATTTCGACAGCGGAGGCAGTTGTTTCTAACAATTTTAAGGTTATTTTTTGTGATGTTAACCTTAAAGACTACACAATTGACCTCAAAGATTTAGAAAAGAAAATTAATAAAAAAACTGCTGCAATAATAGCCGTTCATTTGTATGGGAATCCCGCAGATATAACAGGTATAAAAAAAATTATAAAGAATAAAAAAATTAAAATAGTTGAAGATTGTGCCCAAGCGCATGGTGCGTATATAAACAAAAAGCACGTAGGTAATTTTGGTGATATTGGTACATTTAGTTTCTTTCCAGGAAAAAATTTAGGAGCTTTTGGCGATGGTGGAGCAATTATTACTAATTCAAAGAAAATCAATGATTATTGTTTAAGAATGAGAAATCACGGAGCAATTAAAAAATATGATCACTCTTTTTCAGGAAGAAACTCTAGGCTTGATACGATTCAGGCCGGTATATTAAATATTAAATTAAAAACTTTTAATAAAGTCATTACTAGAAGATTATATTTAGCAAAAATATATTTTAAAGAATTAAAAATATTAAATAAATTAAATTTGTTCCAATTAAATATAAAAAATCAATCAGCATTTCATCAATTTGTGATAAGAACAGAGTATAAAAATCAACTAGAAAAATTTTTAAATAAGTCGGGTATAGAAACGATGGTTCATTATCCTTATATGCTAAATGAATTGAAATTTTTTAATTGTAATAGAAAACTTAAAAACAGTTATAAATTAGGGAGTAAGATATTAAGTTTACCAATTTCGGAGGAACATTCTGCAAAAGAAATAAATTATATTTGCAAACTAATCAAATCTTTTTTTAATTAATTTTTTCTTTAGTTTTAATTTATTTGTAGAAGATATTTAGATTTTTTTTTGTAATAATGTTAGGAAGTTTTATCTGCAGTTATTATTGTGAAAATTAAGTATCAACCAGAAATAGACGGATTAAGAGCGATAGCTGTAATTGCTGTAATTTTATATCACTCAAATTTAACTTTATATGGTTATAAAGTGTTACAAGGCGGCTTTATTGGTGTTGATATATTTTTTGTTATTTCTGGTTATTTAATAACGTCAATTATTTATAAAGAACTTATCTCAAAAAATTCATTTTCCTTTCAAAATTTTTATGAAAGACGTGTTAGAAGAATTTTACCAGCATTAATATTTGTAATTTCTATTTCTGTGCCAGTTGCATGGTTTTTAATTCTCCCAAATAGCCTGATTGATTTTGCAAAGTCAATTTTATCATCACTTTTTTTTAGTTCTAACATTTATTTTTTTTATACAGATGCAGATTATGTAGATGCAGTTTCGTACTTTAAGCCTTTTTTGCATACATGGTCACTATCTGTAGAGGAGCAGTTTTATATTTTATTTCCAATCTTATTTATAGCTATTTTTAAATATTTAAGAAAATACTTATTTTTTTTTATTTTTATAATTTTTATTTTAAGTTTAATTATTTCTCATTTTGAAAGTAAAAAATTTTCTATTTTTACTTTTTATTTTATTCAATATAGAGTTTGGGAATTACTGTTAGGTTCGATTTTAGTATATTTTAATTATCAAAATTTTTATTTATTAAAAAATACTAAATTAAAAAAAATTTTGCCATTTTTAGGACTACTTTTAATCGGATATTCACTATTTTTTTTTAATCATAAAATTTACCATCCATCATTATATACCTTGGTACCATTATTAGGTGTTTGTATGATTATTCTATTTTGTAATAATCAAAATGAATTTATAAATAAAATATTATCGAGTAAATTTTTTGTTTTTATAGGTTTAATTTCATACTCTCTCTATCTTTGGCACTATCCAATTTTTTCTTTTTATAGATATATAAAAACAAGTACTGGTGATTATACAAATGTTTTTATTGTATTCTTACTTTTACTTATATTATCATATTTATCATATATTTTTATAGAGAAGCCATTTCGAAACAAGAAAAATAACTTTAAATTTCTTATTAAAATTATCTTTATGTTTTACGTAGTATTAATTATCACCAATTATCTATTTATACATAAGGATGGCTTCAAAAATAGGTTTCCAAGTATTATTTCTAATAGCGTTATCGATAATGAAAAACCTTGGAATATGCTCAAGGATACTAATGGTAAAAATTGTTTTTTAAATGAAAATCTATGTTTCTTTGACGAAAAGAATAAAAAGAGAATTTTTTTTATTGGCGACAGTCAGATGGCATCAGCAGCATATGATTTAAAAAATAAAATAGCAAATACGAATAAATATTCATTTATAGTTGCCAATAGATCTGGATGTATTTTTTTTCCAAAATTTGATACAGTTATAATTAGAAGTGGAAAAAACACAGCTTGTAATGATGTTTATTTTTCTAAATTAAGTAACTTAATTCTTGAAAGAGATAATAACATAATAATTTTTGGAGGTAGACTTCCATTTTATATTACCAGAGAACCTTTGATAACAATGAAGGAGGCAAAGAGTACAGTAGCTGGTTTAAAGACAGGTCTTTTGTAAAGCGAGGCTCTTATATTAGCATTGAGGATTCTTTCAAAGAATCTCTTATGAAGATTTCACAAAACAATACAATTATATTAGTTTATCCTATACCCGAGGTTGGTTTGGATGTTCCAGCAATTTTATATTCTCGAATATTATTTAATCAAAAAAAGATTGATTTGACTGATAAAAATAATTGGATCACTACATCTTACGATATTTTTAAAAAAAGAAGCACCTCCACTTTCGCGTTGCTAGATTCGATAAATGGAAAAAATGTTCATAGAGTTTATCCTCATAAATTTTTTTGTGACAATCTTATTAAAGATAGATGTATAACACACGATGAACAAGATATCTTTTATTCAGATAATAATCATCCATCTCTTAAAGGTGCAGAAATAATAAATGATTTAATAATACAAGAAATAGAAAAATTGAATTAAAATTTAACAAATTAATGCTTATTAATTCTTTTAAATTATTTGTTAATAAAATAATTGCATTTACTGGTTATAAAATTTCTAGCTTAAAATATATTTATAGTAGTGAGATAAATTTAATAAACTCAATTAATTTTTTGAAAATAAAAAGCATAATTGATGTAGGGGCAAATGAGGGTCAATTTATATTAAGATTACTCAAAAATAATTTTAAAGGAAATGTTATAAGTTTTGAGCCAATAAGTGATGCCCATGAAAAATTATTAATTAATGCAAAAAAAAACAAACAAAAAATTTCTTGGTATGTTGCTGAAAAATGTGGATTAGGATCAAAAGATTTTTCTAATGATATATTTATCTCGCAAAATTCTGAGAGTAGCAGTTTATTTAGGATTCTTCCAAAACATACAAATTTAAAACCTTTATCCAAAGTAATATCCGCTGAAAGAATAAAAATAAAAAAATTAGATAATTTTTATGATATTATAAAAAAATTAGATCAAAATATTTTTCTTAAAATAGATACGCAGGGTTATGAATTGGAAGTTTTAAAAGGCGCAGAAAGAACTTTGGAATTAATCACAGCATTAGTTGTAGAGGTATCATTAGTAAAGTTATATGAGAACCAACCACATTGGTTAGATATTGTTAATTTTTTGAAAGAGAGGAATTTTGTAATTTGGTCTGTTGACAGAGTTATGGGTGATGTAAACACAGGAGAGACTTATCAGTTAGATATAATTTTTGTAAAAGACAAATATTTATTAAATAGATGATTAAGTTATTTTTTTAGAATTAGTCTAAATAAATTGGTTGCGGGGCTTGGATTTGAACCAAGGACCTTCAGGTTATGAGCCTGACGAGCTACCAGACTGCTCCACCCCGCGATAAATTTTTTATTTAAACTTTATATAATATTAATTGGGTATAAATATATATATAAGTCTATTATTGTAAGAAATTGAAAGTTTATATTCAATATAATCTTCAAATATAATTTTTTAATTTAGAATATTGACTGTTCCTATTTAAAAATGGGACTATATTACTTTCCTCATTATAGACTGGAACCGCAACTGATATGATTGTGCTCATTAAGTAAGTATTCATGATATTTTAGAAAATTATATTTTTAAAAAATTATAAATTCATCAAAGATAAATGAAATTTTCTATATTAATTAATACACATAATCAGCGGAATTATCTTTTGAGATGTATAAATTCTTGTCTTAACCAAAGTTATAAGGGAAAATATGAAATTATTATTTGTGACACTTCGTTAAAAAGTAATAGCGATATTATAAAAAAAATAAAAAAAAAAAAATTATTTTATTATCATAAAAAAAAATTTTCTATATTTCCTGTAATAGATCAATTATTTAAAATACATTTTGCTTTTAAAAAATCAAAAGGTCAGTTTATTCTTCTTTTAGATGGAGATGATTTTTTTGATAAGAGAAAATTATATCTCATATCTAAATTTATAAACCAAAAAGAAATTGTTTATCATGATTTACCAATTTATTACTTTAAAAAAAAAGGTTTGAAAAAAAATTCAGAAATTATTTTTTTTAAAAAATTTTATTTTTATAAAAAATTTTTTAATAATTGGCCGACAGTATATGGTACAAGTTGCTTATTTCTAAAAAGAGAAATTTTAAAAAAATTTTTTTTGTGTAAAAGAATATATGATTTTAATTATCTTGCGATAGATATAAAATTAGCTTTGTTTGCACAAAAATTTTTTAACTATAAAATAATTAATCATAAAATTACTTTTAAATATATCAATAATAAAAGTTTAGATAAAAATTTTAATAATTTTTTTTCAAAAGCTTTTTGGAAAAGAAGAAATCAACAAATTGAATATCAAAAATATTTAAAAGATAATTACATTAATTTAAATTTTATCATAATTAAGATTATTAATTTTTTTTTAAATAAAATAAAAATTTAATATCAATTATGAAAATTTTAATTACAGGATCATCTGGTTTTATAGGATATCATCTATCTAAAAAATTATTAAAAAATAAAAAAAATATAGTTTATGGTATAGATTCATTAAATAAATACTATTCAGTAAATCTTAAAAAAAAAAGAACACAACTTTTAAAGAAAAATAAAAACTTTTTCTTTAAAAAATTAAATTTATGTAATCTTCTTGCTTCAAAGAATTATTTTCTAAAAATTAAACCAACAATAATTTTTCACCTTGCA
>Ga0169931_10011352_pt1 | contig 12563 bp, 12 predicted proteins | sample Kivu_15m_20L_FD_129675 | JGI IMG/M metagenome (GOLD analysis project Ga0169931, IMG submission 129675) | Freshwater microbial communities from Lake Kivu, Western Province, Rwanda to study Microbial Dark Matter (Phase II) - Kivu_15m_20L... | ecosystem: Environmental > Aquatic > Freshwater > Lake...
ACCCGCCCAACGGCACAACTGCACTTTCGAACGCAACGCCCAGAGACCGCCGAATTCGGGAATCCGCTCGTCAGTGCCCGGCAGCAACCGCCGCGATGCCCTCCAGAAAACCTTGCAGCTGTCGACTGCGGACCGGGTGCTGCAGTTTGCGCACAGCCTTCGCTTCAATCTGCCGCACGCGTTCTCGAGTCACCTTGAAGATCCGGCCCACCTCTTCCAGCGTGTATGTATAGCCGTCGCCCAGACCATAACGCAGCTTGATGATTTCTCGCTCACGATACGTCAAAGTCTTCAGGACCAGATCGATCTTGTCCTTGAGCATTTCGGAAGCCGCGTTGCTCACAGGACTGTCGTTCCCGCGGTCCTCGATGAAGTCCCCAAATGCACTGTCATCACCTTCTCCAATCGGCTTGTCCAGACTGACAGGCTGACGGGATATCCGCAGTACACGACGAGCTTCCTCGACCGGCACGCCCGCTTCTTCCGCTGTCTCTTCAACGGTTGGCTCACGCCCAATCTTCTGCAGCAACACCCGCTGAGCCGCTCGCAGTTTCGTCATCGCCTCTATCATGTGAACGGGAACGCGGATCGTTCGAGCCTGATCGGCGATGGCTCGAGTGATCGCCTGGCGAATCCACCACGTAGCATACGTAGAAAACTTGTAGCCCCGACGATATTCGTACTTGTCAACGGCTCGCATCAGCCCCGTATTGCCCTCCTGAATCAGGTCCAGGAACGTCAGGCCTCGATTCCGATACTTCTTCGCAATCGACACCACCAGCCGGAGGTTGCCACCCGAAAGATCTCGCATCGCCTTGTCGTACTCGTTGTGCCGCTGATTGATCGCTCGCACACGATCCGCCAGGGACGCCGGTGTCTCCTGAGTCAGCAACTGCAACTCGTCCAGCTCACGCTGCAAATGCCGACTTTCGTCAGCTGCCGACTGCAGATTCTGAAGACTTTCAATCTGCTCGTGCAGCTCTGACATGCGAGCCGAAATCTGCTCCAGACGCTTCATGCAGGGCTGCAGCCTCTGAGTCCGCAGGCTGAGCTCTTCCAAAAGAGTCACACACCGCCGACGACGCTCCTGCAGGCTCTGCTGGATCCCCGACCGCTCCGCCGCCGACAATCCGCTCGACTTCAATCGCTCATAGTCCTCGCGATCCCGACGTCGCATGTCAGCTATCGTTGCCAGATTGATCGGCATACGGCCCAGAATCTGCTCCTTTTCAAGACTTTCCGTCATCGAAACTTTGATCGTTCGATCAAACGGCAGCTCGCCGCGATGCACTCGCTGCAGAGTTTCATGACAGTAGTTCAGAGCATACTCGGTCGACAGCAGCGTGCGACGAAAACGCCGTCGAGTCACCTCAATCTGCTTCGCCAGGAAAATCTCTTCTTCGCGAGTCAGCAGAGGTATCTCGCCCATCTGGCTCAGATAGACCCGAATCGGATCCTCCGAACCACGACCTTCGTCGTCGATGCGGATCTCTTGCTTACGCTTCTTCCGAGTCACAACCGGAACTGCTTCCGGAGGTACTTCGGGGTCAGGTACCAGCTGAATACTCAGCTCCTCCAGACAAACTATCAGGTTGTCCAGATGCACCGGATCAGGCGCTTCGTCAGGCAGGTATGAATTCACCTGAGAAAACGTCAGCTGGCCGTGCTTCAAACCGGCTTCAACCAGCGTTCGCAGACCTTCATCAAGACAACGCATTGCTTCAGCTCCGAATAACCAACGGCGGATGACAACCCGCCAGATACGTCACAATTCCAACGATCCTGCAAATCACTTAAACGTGCCCGAGTTGCCTGCCTGATTCCGACGGAACTCCGTCAGTTTCCTCAGGGCAGCTCGAGCATTCTCATCCAGCTGCCCGGCCACAGGCCCGCCCTGAGCCTGCATCTGCCTCGACAGCTGCCCTTCAGGTCTGTCTCGCTGCTCCAGCAATGGTCCCAGCACACGCTCAAGGTGTACCGGAATCGAGCCGGCCAGTTGTCCCTCAGACCCGTCAGACATCAACCGAAAAATTCCTTTGGCTTCCGCCGAATCCACCACCGCGTTAATCAGGTTGAGCAACTCAGAATCGGAGTCCGCTCGACTGATCAAACGACTCAATTCCGGCAGCTCCCCCTCCTCCTTCCATAAGTCCAGACACAGTGACAGCAGTCGCTGATGCTGAACATTCCGGAAGTCCCCCGGCCCCAAATGACGCCCCACGACCTCAATCATGTCCGGACAGGTCAGCAAAATTTCCAGTAACTCACGCTCCGCCCGATCCAGACCATTCTCAACTCGAACCGGAGCCACCTCGGCAGCCTCGTCAGGACGCCGCAGAACAAGCTTCTTCTGAGCCGCTCCGCGAAGTTCCGACAGCTGCTGCCGCGCTACCCTCTCGTCCACCTGCACCCGCCAGCAGACATTGCGCAGAATCAAATCCTCACGCACCGTCCCCGACATGCCCTGTGAACCAGACAGAAACTCCAGCATCTGACCCAAAACCTGCTGCCGACCAGCCACTGTCGCGGTTCCAGCCCGCTTCACGACTGCCTGCAACTTGTATTCCCACGCCTCTGCTGCTGACTCCGTCAACGCCAGAAACTCTTCACGAGTGTGATCCTCAAGATAGTCCGCAGGATCCTTCCCTGACGGAACATTCAGAATTCTGAGATCAAGATCCTGCGCGATGAATTGCAAAATTGACTTTTCTGCCGCGCGTTGCCCGGCGTCATCACTGTCGTAAACCAGCACCACCCGCGGAGCAAAACGTCGCAAAAATCGCACATGCTCCTCGGTCAATGCCGTTCCAAGGGTCGCCACAGCATTCAGCACACCCGCCTGATGACAGGCGATGCAGTCCATGTAACCCTCGACAATTATCACAAAACCCTGCCGCCGAATCGCCTCCCGAGCCCTGTCAAAGGCGTACATCGTACGCCGCTTCTGAAAAATCCCACTCTCCTGACTGTTCCAGTACTTGCCGCGATTCTGATCGTTCCGCCCCGGCAACACTCGTCCACCAAACGCAACAATCCTGCTTCGCTCGTCAAAAATAGGAAAAATCAGACGATCGGCAAGATCCATCGCCGAATAACCCTGCCCCTCGTCCCGCTCCCTCAACAAACCCGCAGAAACCAATTGAACAGAAGTGTACTTCCCACGCGCACGATCCATCAGCCAGTAACGATCCTCAGGGTGATACCCCAGGCGAAAATTTCGCACCGTCTCGGCTGTCAGCTTCCGCTTCTGAACGTACTCCCGAGCATGCTCGGAATTACGCCCCGTCCGCAAAGCCTCGTGCATCAGATTCGCAGCCCACTCCACAATCTCCAGTGCCGCCGACTTCCCCGGTACCTCGCCACCGCCCCCGCTGAGATGCCGCTTCGGAATCTCCAGACGGGCCCGACGAGCCAGACTTTCAATCGCCTCCGGAAACGAAAGCTTCTCTATCTCCATCACCCAGCGGAAACAGTCGCCACCCTGCTGGCAAACCCAGCAACGATACGTCTGACGATCCGGATACACATAGAAAGACGGATTGTGGTCGTCATGAAACGGACACAACCCCACAAACTGACTGCCACCATACCGCGGCTTCAGCGCCACCGTCTCAGCCACCAAATCCACCAGATTGGTGCTGGATCGTACCAGTTCTTTAAAGTCGTCGTTCGTGCCCTGCACAACACGTGCCTCCACAATGCCTCGACGGTCCGCCAGTCTCCGCTTCCAACAGGAGTCCGGCGGACCCCGAATTCTACTCGGCATTACCCTCAGGTCAAGAAGTTCAGCAGACAGCCAGAGCCGAAACCGGGGGTGGCGCAGCGCAACTCAGCCCAGCACAACTACTCTGCCCCCGCCAACTTTCCGGCGCCACTCCGGACCTGCTCACGACCCCTAACCACAACCCGCACCGCAGATCCTGCACCGCCCGAACTCCAGCACCATTCCCATACCCAGCTTCAGACATCCTCACATTTCCCAACAAAATCCAGTTGACCACCCAAAATCACAATCCCGTCTGCCGCTGCCGCAGAACTCCGCTCACTCGCAAAACACCACCACCCGATTCAATCTGCCGTAAATACAAAAAAACATCCGGAAATCCGCTCAGCCGGTATTCCCGCGGCTGCTCCAGACCCACCTGCCGCCCGGACAGTTCCTCCAACACGCCACGCAATAACCGCTGCCAGCCATCACTGCCACCGGAAACTTCCACGCCCGACACCCTGACCCTCCACAAACCCTCCCCGCAAATCTCCCCCCGCAAACTCAGACCCACCAGCATCCAGTCACTGGGCAGCCCGGCTCGAGGCACAATCCGCAGACGCAGCCGCACCTTCAACATCCCGCCAGCACACTCAACAACCACCGAATCACGCTCCGCAAACTCCACCGAATACAATGTCGCTCCCAAATCCCCCGACTCCCCAGCCGACTCCCCAGCCGACTCCCCCCCTGCTTCGCCGGCCCCCGGCGACGATAAACTCGACTGCAGCACACGACGAAATCCCTGCAGCCGACTGTCCGTCATCACCCGCCCACCTGACCTCTCCAGCTCCCGATCCAGGACAGCATTCAACACGGCACCGAGAGCTGATTGTGAAACGCATAGCGCCAGATCCTCCGACTCCCGCACCCGAACCGCTGCACCAGCCACCTGAGCCGGCTCAATCACCGTCCAGGCTGACAACTGCACCTCGGCATCCGTCGCACACGCGAACCACTGCACACGCAGGTCCGGCAGCCACCGACCCACCTCAGACTGCAGCCCCAGCCAGCGATCCTGCAGCTCAGCAAACCGAGCCTCCACCCTCTTGTCTATCTTCGGCAACACATCGCGCGACAAATCCTGAGCCACAGCTCGATTGATCCGCGGCTGCATCAGCAGCACCTGATTCCATGCCAGTCGATCACCCAGTGGAGCCAGCGCAGGAGCCCGTCGCCCTGCGGTGCTGCTGACACCCTGCGGCCACTGCGAAGCCTGAATAGTTCCATAGCACTTCTGTGTCCTGAAACGGCTGCCGTCAAACCACAGCGGTTTCAGCACTTCAAACTGATGCTGACCGCTGCTGTTAATGACCGCCTGAGCATTCAGACCCAGCGTCTCACTCACCACCTCGCCCGTCGTCTCCAGCTCAAACTTCAGCGGACGTGTCCCCGGGATGACTCGCAGGCGAGTCCTGGTGCGAGTTGACTGGGTGCCGGACACATCTGTATTCAGCAGACGCTTGCGCACCTCATCCTGCTCGACGTTGTCGTCCAGCATCAGTGACTGCAAACGAGCACTGCGAAGTCCCAGCTGCAGCCACGGCTGTTCCTGATCGCCACCTGCACGTTCGACAGGTACGGCAGACTGCAGCTGAGTCGCGAGCAGCAGAATTCGGCACACCGCAAACCAGTACATCAGATTTACCCGTTTCGTGTCTTGCAGAATTCCAGTACGGCACACAGCATTATCTCAACACAACACCGCAGAATCCAGCCCCGGAAAATTTCGATCAGCCCCCAGAACCAGTCCTCCCAACCGCAAAAACCGATCAATCCCTCCAGATTTCTGCCCCGTTTCCCCCAGTCCGATACTGACTTCCGAAACAATATCCTGCTATTCTGCGGGATTAACGACAACGATCCGCTCCCGGTTGTCTGCTCTTTCCGGACGCGCAGGACAAAATCGCAGCTCGGGCTTTCCAGAACAGGCACCACTCGGCAAAAACACCGCTTTTTGCCGCCGACAGTGCCGTCACACACCCACCCACCCGCCTCCCTCCCGGAGCCATTCACATGCATGAACAACCGCAAAATTTCCCCCTCGTTGAACGTTTCCACCGCGCTGAACATCTCGCCCGCGAACTCAGCGAACACCTGCAACAGGCACTGCTGCCCCGCATCTCTGCACTCAGACACGCCGCCAAAATCCACGACCCGGCGCAGGTCAGCGATCAGGAAATCCTGGACCACATGACGGCCTTCACCGACGCAGAAGCCTTTGCCACAAATATCCACGCGAAACTTCGTGCCTACCTGCTCAGTATCGAACAGGAAACAAGACGCATCCTGAACTTCTGACACCCACTACCTGCGGCGACATCATGGTTACTATCAATCTGGACGGAAAAATTGCTCTTGTCACCGGAGGCGGCCAGGGACTCGGACAGGCCACGGCCAGTCTGCTGCACGAAGCCGGCGCAACAGTCGTTATCAATTATCTTGATGATGACGCCGGAACGGGACGCACGCGAGCCATACAGACGGTGACCCCTTTCGGCAATCGCGGACTGGCTGTTGCCGCCGACGTCCGCTCACGGGCTGATCTGCAGGCCCTGATGCAGCAGATCAAAGAACGCTTCGGGGCACTCGACCTGCTCGTAAACAACGCCGCCATCCTCCGCGATCGCACACTCAAAAATCTGTCCGACGAAGACTGGGATGCCGTTGTGGAAACCAATCTGTCGGCCGTTTTTCGAGTTTGTCAGTCGGCTCTGCCCATCATGCGCGATGGCGGTCGCATCGTAAGCCTCGCCTCAATCTCCGCTGTCATCGGGTTTTTCGGTCAGGCAAACTATGCAGCCGCCAAAGCCGGAATCATCGGCCTGACGAAGGTCCTCAGTAAAGAACTCGCCGGACGCGGCATCAATGTCAATGCTGTGGCACCGGGAGTTGTTTTGACGGACATGGGACAGTCCATTCCCGAATCCGCACGCTCCCGCATGCTCGAACAGATCCCCCTCCAGCGTTTCGGCACCCCCGCTGAAATCGCCTCCACAATCCTGTTTCTCTGCAGCCCCCTGTCTTCCTACATCACTGGACAGACTCTGCATGTCAATGGTGGCTGGTGGGCATGAGCAGCAGCACGCCACGACAGCTTTGTTCCGCCACGGCAGCCATCGCGCTGATTCCCCATAAAGCCACAGTCGCCTGCAGCGGGTTTATCGGAGCCGGGCACCCGGAACTGCTCACCTGCGAACTCGAACGCCGCTTTCTTCACAGCGGATCCCCCTCACTGCTCACACTCGTCTACGCTGCCGGACAGGGTGATGGCCGCAGCCGCGGACTGAACAGACTGGCTCATTCAGGACTTCTGAAACGCGTCATCGGCGGACACTGGGGACTGGCCCCCAAACTCGGAGAACTCGCCCTGAGCGGCCAAATTGAAGCCTGGAATCTGCCGCAGGGAGTCATTTGTCAGCTGTTTCGCGATATTGCCGCCGGCCGCCCTGGCTGCATCAGCCGCATCGGGATCGGTACCTTCATCGACCCGCTGCACGATGGCGGTCGCCTCAACAATCGCTCAACAGAACAACTTGTGGAACGAGTCGATCTGGCCGGGCAGACCTGGCTGCTGTATCGAGCGTTTCCGATCCATGTTGCATTGCTGCGAGCCACCTCAGCGGACCCATATGGCAACCTGCTGCTGGACGAGGAGGCAGTTGTTGGCGACGTCCTTGCATTGGCTCAGGCCGCCCGCAATTCCGGCGGCATCGTGCTGGCTCAGGTCAAAACCCTGCTCGATCAGCCAGCGGCCCCCCAGACCGTAAAAGTCCCCGGAAAACTGGTCGACCGGATTGTGCTGGCAGATCCGGAATCTCACTGGCAGACCATGGCTGAACCATATAATCCGGACTACTGCTCGGCCGGCTCGCTCTGCGATCATCCGGCGCCAGATTCTGAACAGTCGCCTGAACCAGCACGCCGCATCATCGCCGAACGCGCCTGTCGCGAACTGCAGCCTGGCAGTATCTGCAATCTGGGTATTGGCCTGCCGGAAGGAATTGCACTCGTCGCTGCCGAACGCGGACTGCTGCAACAGGTTACGCTGACACTCGAAAGCGGACCAATCGGTGGCCTGCCCGCAGGCGGACTCAGCTTCGGCGCCGCTCGCTTTCCCGAAGCCATCATCGACTCGGCCTCGCAATTCGACTTTTACGACGGTGGCGGACTCGATTTCGCAGCACTCGGAGCCGCTGAAGTTGACGCCAGCGGCAACGTGAACGTCTCACGATTTAAGCAGCGATTCGCAGGTGTCGGTGGCTTCGTCAATATCTCACAGTCAGCCCGCCGACTCGTCTTCTGCGGTACACTCACCGCCGGCGGACTCCGACTCGAGGTCGAAAACGGTCAAGTTCGGATTCAGCAGGAAGGAACCATTCGCAAATTTGTCCAGCAGGTTGAACAAATTTCCTTTTCTGGTCTGCAGGCCCGCCAGCGACTCCACGATGTCCTCTACATCACCGAACGCGCGGTGTTCCGACTGCAGCCAGATGGCCTCGAACTGATCGAGCTGGCACCGGGAATAGATCTCGAACAGCAGGTCCTGAAGTGCATGGATTTTCGCCCCGTGATCCGCTCTGTCAGCCCCATGCCGGTCTGACAGCCAGGATTATGCGGGATTTCGCTTGAGTTTTCCTTGGGCGAATGTTCAATTTGAGATCGCGTTAAACAATAAATCACGCTGCCAGCCAGCTTCCACCGCAGAAAAGTGCCATGCCAGTTCCCGCTTTCAGAGACTCACGAAATTTCATCCTGAGTCGCATCCGCAAAGCCCTCCCACAGTCAGCGCCGCTGCCAGAAGTACTCAACTCGCCGGATTGGCAAACTTTTCCTGATCCGGTAATCCGGTTTACTGAGGTGCTTGGATCTGTGGGTGGACAGGTCGTACAGTGCGGCAGCCTGGCCGCCGCACAGGAACACCTCGAATCTATGCCCCTCTGGAACACCGCCACAGTACGCTACTCCGCAGTCAGCGGTCTCGGAGAAACATCAGCCGCCACTGCAGCAGCCGTTGATCCACATCAGCTCGAGAATGTCGATTTTGCCGTACTCCGCGGGCACCTCGCAGTGGCCGAAAACGGAGCGGTCTGGGTCACAGACGACACACTGCTGCACCGAGTGCTCTATTTCATACCGCAACACATGGCGATTGTCGTTCCAGCCACCAGCGTTTTACACAACCTGCATCAGGCCTACAGCCGAATTCCAGTGGGCCAGCACCGCTTTGCCGGTTTTATCTCGGGACCCAGCAAAACCGCAGACATCGAACAGTCCCTCGTCATCGGTGCTCACGGAGCTCGTTCGCTGACCATTTATCTGGTTGACGGACTTCCGGATCTGCTGGCCGACAGCAACTAAATCTGTCTTCAAATGCCTGAATCTTCCAGGAACACTCTGGACTCGCTCCGCCTGCTCACGACAGGATCGGTCCCGTACAGTCTTCGAAACTGGCAGCGTAAGAGCATCCGGAAAACTCGAGACAGGAAAAATCAGGTGTCGCCCGGTTTCTCCCGCCGCCCAGCAGTTCACAGGGCATGCTTCCGCGCGCAGGATTCGCTCTGCTGACATGCTGAAGGAATCACCAGGGGAACCAAATGACATTTGCTCATGTTCGACACGGACTGGTCTGCACCGCAGTGCTGAGCCTGCTTTCATTATCACCCGCCAGGGCTGATGAAGAAGTTGACCTCGCACCGCCCGTTGATCTCGAAGCCGCGGCATTGCCCAGCCCGCTGAACAGCCAGTCGCCGCCCGGCCACGTCCCGCTCCGCCCCCAGCCTGATCCTGCCATCTCCGCAGGCCCGCTGGCCACCCCCGATCAGCCGGTTGCAGTGCAGCTTCGAGGAACTCTGGGGTTTACCTATCTGCGCGTCTCACACCCGGTGCCAGAAGAAAAGCATCCCCGCAGCGGTATGCTGGCGGTGCGCATGGGGAGTGCCGAGGAGGTTCTGTCGATTCGCGGTATGAGCGGAATGAAACTGAAAAGCGGCGTCTGGCTGTTCGAATCCAACCGTCCACTGGATCCCGGAGTGTCGCATATCGTTCGAGTTGAAGCGAGGGAACATCCGCTGGACGTCGATGCCGTCGCAACTCGTTTCGTAAGACTCATTCCAGGCAGAATCGTGTACCTCAGCTTCGGAGAAGCAGCAGAATAACTCGGGAACCGGAAGCAGCACCCGAATTCATCTTCGCTATTCAGCAAACAAAGCGGTCAGGTCGATGTCGTCATCCCCTGACCGCTTGTTCTTTTTTGCAGGCTTTCTTGCCGCTGGCCTCGCCGCACTGGCTGCAGCCGCTGGGCTGGACTCCGACGGAGCAGCCGTGACCTGACCGACGCCGGGAACAGGATGGCTGCCGCCCGAAGCTGTGACAGATCCTGCGGCAGCGCCCGAGGACACCGGTGCCCTGGCCGCTGCCGCTTCTCTTGCCAGTTTAACGAGCCGAGCTTCTGCTTCCCGAATCTCAGACACCATATCCCCGATTTTCTGCCAGCGATCATCAGGGTTGGCCTGCAGTCCTTTCATTATCGCTGCGGCCACCTGACGATCGATACCCGGCAGCAGCGTCGTGATGTCGACCGGAGGCTTATTGATGTGCTGCAGCACCGCATCAATCGTGAGCGCCGCATCCCACGGAAATCGCTTCGTGTACATTTCAAAGCACGTAACCGCATATGAGAAGATATCAATCCGCTGATCCGTCGGCTGACGTTTGATCAGTTCAGGAGCCATGTAACTTGCGGTGCCAGTTCGATTGCCGGGCCGACGAAACTCGGGGGTGTTCGGAACGGCCAGACCGAAGTCAATCAGCCGAACTGACTTGTCATCGCCGATCATGACGTTGCGCGGACAGATGTCGCGGTGAATCCAGTTCTGCTGATGAAAATGCTGAACTGCCTCGCCAATCTGGATCATGTATCGCAGACGATACCGCTTCATCTCATCGTTCTGCAGATCCACCAGCAGCGCCAGACCAACCCCTTCCACAAACTCCATCACCAGGAACATCTCGTCCTCAGTTGTCCAGCCAAATTCAAACGTCTTCACGATATTTGGGTGGCTAAGCGACATCGCTACATCACCCTCCGTGGGCTTCTTCAGCCTCTTGAAACGTTCCTCCAGCTTCAGCGTTTTTTCTTTGTCCAGAACCTTGAGTGCGACAGTACGGCCGGACTGCAGATCTGTCGCTTTCCAGACTTTCGACATGCTGCCCTGACCAACTCGACCGATCAGGTTGAACCGCCGCGAGATATCCGTTTGTTCATGAGCCGGTTTCTTCGCGAAGAACTTCTCGAACATGATCGTCTCTCAACTGGGAGCCAAACAGCGTGGGATTCCATGAATGGGAATTAACACGACGGCTTTTCAAAAAGTCAACAAGTTCTGCAGGATCAAGCAGCAATGTTCTGGTTTTTTTCGAAAAATCGCCGGTTTCTCTACCATTCAGGAGAGCGTAAACGACCTTGCGGGCATCCCCCCTGCCTGGTCGGCCATACTGCAGCCCCCACGACAATCCTGCTCGGATTCAACAACCCACACCCGCTGTCGCTTGCCTTTCCAGCATTCGAGACAAGAATAGAGACTCCCTGGAAGGGCTGTTGATTTGCGGTATGTCCTCAGGAAGGATGCTGCTGTTCTTTCAGATCGAATCAAATTTTTAGGAGTACCCTCGGTATGCGGTTCATTCAGACACTGGCACTGGCAGCGGCAACATTCTTCGGAGCAGTTTCGATGGCAGCAGATTCCGTTCACGAAATCTCGATGAAGTCCATTGAAGGCAAGGATGTGAAGTTGTCCGACTACAAGGGCAAGGTGCTGCTGATCGTCAACGTCGCCAGCCAGTGCGGACTGACAAATCAGTACACACAGCTGCAGGCTCTGCACGAAAAGTATGCCGAAAAAGGAGTTGTGGTGATCGGAGTTCCCTGCAATCAGTTTGGTGGGCAGGAGCCCGGCACTGAGACCGAAATCAAGGCCTTCTGCAGCACGAAGTACAGCGTGTCCTTTCCAATGATGGGTAAAGTAAAGGTCAATGGCGACGGTCAGCACGAACTCTACAGCTTCCTTAAGAGTCACTCAGACAAAAAGGATGACATCAGCTGGAACTTTGAAAAATTTGTAGTCGGCAAAGATGGAAAAGTGGCTGCTCGCTTCGCACCGCGCACAAAGCCGGATGCAGCAGAGGTAATCACAGCAATTGAAGCCGAACTGAAGAAGTGATCTGATGGTCTGACGCTGCTCATCGTTCTGACGCTGCTCATCAGGGGGATCGCCGCTTACGGCGATCCCCGTTTTCATTTGTCGCCTGCCGGAAATAAAAATCGAGACTCAGGGAAGTCTGTCATACAAAGACCACGCCAGCTGCCGAAGTTCTTCAATTTCCAGCATCCGCAGCGTGCCTTCAGTCGACTGCGGGATTCCCAGAGCCCGCTGTACGGAACGCACCTGCAGAACCAGCCCGTTCTTCTCGCCTTCTCGCAAACCTTCCTCTCGACCTTCCTCTCGACCTTCCTCCCGACCTTCCTCCCGACCTTCCTCCCGACCTTCTTCCCGACCTTCCTGAACCGCCTCCCGCCGCCACTTCTCCCTCCAGACATCCATCGCACTTTTCATCGTATCCTCCGATTCCAGCTGCAAACCCGCCCCGCAGTATTAATCACAGCAATTGAAGCCGAACTGAAGAAGTGATCTGATGGTCTGACGCTGCTCGTTACGGCGATCGTTACGGCGATCGTTACGGCGATCGTTACGGCGATCGTTACGGCGATCGTTACGGCGATCGTTACGGCGATCGT
>Ga0169931_10011353_pt1 | contig 12562 bp, 11 predicted proteins | sample Kivu_15m_20L_FD_129675 | JGI IMG/M metagenome (GOLD analysis project Ga0169931, IMG submission 129675) | Freshwater microbial communities from Lake Kivu, Western Province, Rwanda to study Microbial Dark Matter (Phase II) - Kivu_15m_20L... | ecosystem: Environmental > Aquatic > Freshwater > Lake...
CGACCATGCGCCTGTCTTTTCCCGCGTGCGCAGGAAGCGAGCGCGAGTGCGATGAACACCAGGGCCGACCGGCGCCAACGCGGCGCGCCCTCCGGGTCCTCGCTATCGACGACGACCCGCAGATGCTGCGTGTTGCGCTGCGTGCACTCACTCGCGCTGGCCACGACGTCGTTGCCGTGACGACCGCCGACGAGGCGGTGCGCATCTACGACGACAGCTTCGACGTGGTCGTCTCCGACGTCGTGATGCCGGGCATGCAGGGGCCCGAGTTCATCCAGTATGTGCGGGCGCACGGCGGGCGGTCCCGCCTGATCCTGATGTCGGGCTACATCAGCGAGGACCGGGATGCCGCAGGCATCGCCGACGCGTTCCTCGAGAAGCCCTTCGCTCCGGCGGCGCTGTGCGAGGCGGTCGCCGCCACCTCGCTCTTCAACACATCACGGACAGGGCGTTCGTCGAATCGCATCAGCGCGAGCGCGTGACTGCGGGGTCTTCATGAAAAGGGCGGAGATTCGAGCGGCGGTTGTGCCTCCACCAGTTGACCCATCCCCGCCGTGTTTCCTACCTTTGACCGCCCACCTCTGCGAAAGGCCTCCTCCGTGCCACGTGTGCTCATCGTCGACGACAACGTCGAGTTCATGCGGATGCTCGCGCGGCTGTTCACGCGCGCGGGCTTCGAGGTGGAAGAGAACTCCACTCCCTTGGGCGTTAACGCCCGGCTGATGAGCCGCACGCCGCCCATCGACGCCGTCGTCCTCGACTGCGTCATGCCTGCGCTGCCTGGCACCAGCCTCCTCTCGCTGCTGGCCCACAACGAGCGGATCGCCGACATTCCGGTCTTGCTCGTCTCTGGCGTCGCCGACGCATCCTACGCTGAGGCCGCCGAGCGGAGTCCGCGTGCGCGCTGGCTCTTGAAGCAAGACCCACTCGCGATCGTGCAGGGCGTGCGCGACCTCCTCGCGGTAGGCACTGGCACAGCGTGATGGCGGACCACGTCTACTTCCCACAGCCGACGCCCGGTACACGGGTCATCGAGACAGGCGGTGCACGCTGGTGGCGCAAAGGCGACCTCATCTTCAACCAGGCGTACGCCGAGCTGGTAACGGGCGACCACATCCGCGATGGGCCGCGGTGCTCGCTTGAGCTCGCCGCCGGTCGACGCATCCCCACGGTGTCGGAGGCCGGTCCTCTCTCAGGAGCAACCCGTGAGGCGCGCGAGCTGCTCGCCGGCCCGGCAGGTGCCGAGGCCCTGGCCATCGCCGTCCTCGTTGCTTCGCCAGTGGCCCGCGTCGTCATAAACGTGTTCATGCGGCTGATGTCGCCACGGATCCCCGTGCGCCTGTTCGGCGATGTCGCCGCCGCGCGGGCCTGGGCTCTAGAGCAGCCTCATGGCTGACTTCGACGACGAGCAGCGCGCCCGGCTCGACGACGTGACCGAGTTCGTGTTGCAGCTGGCGGAGGGGAACTTCGCCGCGCGCCGCGACGTAAGCCCCCGGCGCGATGAGCTCGACGCCGTCATCGCCGGCCTCAACCTCGTCGCCGAGGACTTCGGCGTCGAGCATGAGCGCCGTCAGGCGGCCGAAGAGGCGCTCCGCGACACCATCGAGGCGTGGGAGTCGGCGCCGGCCATGTTCTGCTCGGTCGACACGACCACGGGTCAAGTCGTGCAATGCAACCGCACGATGGAGCGCACGCTGGGCCGGCCCCGCGACGCCATCATCGGGCAGCCCCTCGAAGCCCTCTACCGGCCAACCTCGCAGCACTTGGTACGGGCGAGCCTCGCGGCGCTCGCGACGGGGAGCTCGTTGCCGGTCCTCGACCACGAGCTCGTCGCCGCCGGTGGCAAGACCATCGTGACCTTGCTCAGCGGCGCTGTCGTGAGAGACGAAGGCGGCGCGCCTCGCCGATACCGCCTCATCTATCGCGACGTCGGTGAAGAGCGCCGCCTCGAGACGCAGCTCATGCATGCCCAAAAGATGGAGGGCATCGGGCGCCTCGCTGGCGGCATCGCCCACGACTTAAACAACCTGCTCTCGGCCATCTTCGGCTCCGCCGAGATGCTGCGCACCGAGGTCGTCACGTCGGAAGGCGTCGAAGACCTTGAGCAAATCATCGGCGCCGCACGACGCGCTGCTGAGCTCACGAGCCAGCTCCTCGCCTTCTCTCGTCGCACGGTCGTGTCGCCGCGCTCGCTGAACGTGAATGAGCGCCTGGTCGAGATGGACAAGCTCCTGCGCCGGACTCTCGGCGAGTCCATCGCCATCGTCTCGCGCACGGAGCCGTCACCGTGGACCGTCGTCATCGACCCGGGCCGCTTCGAGCAGGTCATCATGAACCTCGCCATCAACGCACGGGACGCGATGCCCGGTGGCGGCAAGCTCACCCTCGAGACGCAGAACGTCGTCCTCGACGACGACTATGTCCGTGCGCACCACGGCGTGAGCGCCGGCGACTACGTCATGGTCGGCGTGAGCGACGACGGCGCGGGCATGAGCCGTGAAGTTCAGGACCGACTGTTTGAGCCATTCTTCACGACGAAGGAGGTCGGCAAGGGCACCGGTCTTGGTCTGGCCACGGCGTGGGGCATCGTGCGCCAGGCTGGCGGCACCATTGACGCCTACAGCGAACCAGGCTCCGGTTCGACGTTCAAGATCTATCTCCCGCGAGCCGAGAGCGCGTCTGAGGCCACGTCGACGGAGCCTGTCCCAGAGGTGCGCGGCGGCAGCGAGACCGTTCTCGTCGTCGAGGATGACGCTCTCGTGCGCGGGCTCGTCCTGCGGACGCTGCGCCGCGCCGGCTACGAGGCCATCGAGGCCATCGACGGCCTCGACGCTCTCGAGCTCATGCGGGCGCGCGACCAACCGGTCGATCTCACCATCACCGACGTCGTCATGCCTCGCTTTGGCGGCCGGGAGCTCGCCGAGAAGCTTCAGGCCGACGCGCTCACGCGCGCCGTGCTCTTCGTCTCGGGCTACACCATGAACTCCATCGCCCTTCACGGCGTTCTCGAGCCAGGGCGCACGATCCTGCAGAAGCCGTTCACCCAAGCGGGATTGTTGCAGGCGGTGCGAAGTCTCCTCGACGGACAGAGCTAATGGTGTCGCCAGGTGACACGGGCGCGTCTCATGCCGTTCGCGTGTCGAAGGGCTTCTCGATCATGACGATCCGGACGTTTCTCGATCAACTCACGTCTGAGGAGCTCCTCGCTCGACTCGATTTGGCGCTGGAGGGCGCAGACCTCGGCATTTGGGACTGGGATTTCGCACCCCTTCGGGGTGCGAATAATCAATACATTCATCGGCCGAAGGCCGATGAATTGGGCGACAACAGCGTGCAGTTCGACCGACGCTGGTGCGAGATGATCGGCCTCGACCATTCGACCACGTCGATGGAGCTCAACTCGCTGCTGCAGACGATCGTGCTCGGCACTGCTCGCGGCGCTCAACGAGGGGCAGCTCGACCCGGCCGACCTCAAGGACGTCATCGAGACGATCGCCAAGACGAGCCGCCGCGCCGCGGAACTCACGACGGCGCTCCGCACCATGGCGCGCGACGATACGACCCCCACAGCGAACGTCCTGGCGCTCGATGCCGTGCTGCACGACGTCGCGGGCCTCGCCCAAGCCCGCTTGGCACACAAAGGCGTGCGACTCGAGGTGGTGAACAGCATTGCCGGCAGCCACGTCCGCGGTCCGCTGCGGACCTCACCCACCTGTTGCTCATCCTCGTGAACAACGCCTGCGATGCTGCACCCGCCCAGACCGGTTGGGTGCGCATCGAGACCCACAAAGAGGGGATGGCCGTCGTCGTTCGCTGCATCGACAGCGGCCCTGGCATCGATGTCAAGCATTATGCCCGACTGATGGAGCCGTTCTTCACCACCAACGGTGTCGGTGAAGGAATGGGCCTCAGCTTGAGCATCGGCTATCCTCTCGCGCAGAAGAACCATGGCGCGCTGCGCTTTGTGCCAGGTGCCGCGCACACAACGTTCGAGGTCACCCTGGCCGCCGGTGATGCATGACGACGGTGCTTGTGGTCGACGATGACGAAGACCTGCTGCGCATGTTCGCGCGCGCGCTGCGTCGTCATGGCTTCGAGGTCACCACCGCGAGCCACGGGCGTGCAGCGCTCGAGGCGGTCGGTTCAACGGTGCCCGACCTGATCGTGTCCGACGTCAGCATGCCGGAGCTCGACGGACCTTCACTGCTCCGCGAGCTCCGCGCCCGCGGCATCGGTGTCCCTGTCGTGTTCTTGACCGGGTACGCTTCACACTCCGACGACAACCTCATGACGCTTGGCGCGAGCGCTGTCCTCGGCAAGCCGCTGAGCATCGAGACGCTCGTGACGTCGCTCAAGGGGCTGAGCTGATCACACATGCGCATCAAGCGCGAAGCCCGTGAACACCAAGCGCATCGCGCTTGATGTTCACGCTGGTCAACTGGCGCTGTTGATCGCGCGAGCGGCCAAGGTGGCTCAAAGACCTACCTCATCCCACCAGCGGATCGCTGTCCCGTTTAACTAAACTAAGTTTCGCGGCACGCTACGCTAAACCCTATGCGCGCACGAGCCTTCACCCTCTTGGAGATCATGGTCGTCGTCGCGATCACGGGCGTCTTGGCCACCATCGCTGTTGGAACAATCAGAAAGACAGCCGAACAGGTCGCTCTTGAGCAGGCGCTGACGAGCGCCGAGACCAGCATCAACAACGCCCGTGATGTTGCGCGCTCTGAGCTCCGCTGCGTCACCGTGGCAAAGGCGCCTTCAGCATTGCCTGCGCCCGCCATCGTCGCGACGGTGCATCCGTGCGGCCAGGTCACGCCGTATGCGACGGACTACGCAAACGGCGTTCCCCGCGGCGCCGAGCGCGAGCTCTTTCGCCTTCAGCTCGATCCGGCCGCTTTCATCAACTTCGAGGTCGTCGAGCAGCTGTGCGTACCTCCGGCCGAGTGCCCCGCCGTTCCGTGCCACGGCTTCGGCGACCTCTTTGAGTTCCGCACCGACGGCAGCACCGATGCTTCTTACCTGCTGAACTTCACCAAGATCGATGGCTCCCTCATCGTGTGGGACATCCACGCTGCGACTGGCACCGTGAGGCCCCGGGCCGGCGCGGCAACCATCGGCGCGGGAGCCGAAGAATGAAGTTGCGCGGCTTCGGGATCCTCGAAGTCCTCATCTCGGGCACGATGCTCGTGCTGGGCCTCGCCGGGGTCGTGTCCTTCGCTGCCCACGCCAACCAGACCGCCGGCCACCAGCGACACATCACGATCGCCTCGCACGTCGCCGAGATGCAGATGGAGAAGCTGCTGCTGCTGTTTGCCGACGACGCACGCTTAGCGAACGGCTCTCACACCGGGCTGCGCTACGACGACATCGGCAACCTGTCTGCGACCGGCATCTACCAGACCACATGGCAGATCACGACGAGCTCGCCCGTGCCTGGCGCGCGCACCGTCGTCGTCACCGTCACGTGGACCGAGGCGGGCCGAACACGCACGACGTCCATGCGAACCATCAGGAGCTAGCTCTGAACCGCCGCGCCTTCACCTTGATGGAAATGATGGTCGCCATGTCGATGGCCGGCATTATCGGCGCGGCCGCGATCGGTGCAGGCATGATGCTGAACCGCTCGATGGTCGACACACGCAGGCGTGCCGTTGTGTGGGATGAAGCCAAGCGCGTCGAAGAGGCCCTGCTCAGCAAAGTGCAAGAGGCCGGCGGCGATCCGATGGCGTCGTTTCAATCGATTTTCGTCGAGGACAACTGCGCAGCCGACCCCACGAGGCTCCTGCCCGCCTGCGCCGGCGCCGACCGCATCACCATCGTGTCGGCCAAGGCCGGGTCGCCGGTATGCGCCGTCGAGGTGAATGGCGCGAATCTCATGGGCACGGAATCTCCCTGCTGCATCACCGGCGCGATGACGGGGCCTGCGATCTTCGTTCGCGCCGACGGGGTCGCGATCACGCTGTCGCTGCACAGCCCGAACACGTCGTCCTGTCAGGTCGGTGCCCCGCCGGGTCAGGGAAACCCGGTGCCGCCCGCGCTGGGCGGCACCGGTACCAAGGGCCACCTTGCCCTCACGACAGTTGAGACGCTGTTCCCGCGCCTCAAGGGCGCAGGGGAGTACGAGCTCATTCAGTGGATCGACACAGGCGCGCCTGGCAACGGCCGCGCCGACGGTGCCGAGCTCCGCCTCATCGCCGACCGCATCTATGACTTCCAGCTCGCCCTCGGCTACGACGGCAACCCCGAAGACGGCGAGGTCCTCGACGCGAACTCCTCGACCGACGAATGGATCGGCAACGCCGAAGCTGTCGGCGCGTCGTTGCCGTCACCGCTCGTCGCGTCGCAGCTGCGGATGATCGACATCGCCGTCGCGGTAGGCACCCCCGCGCAGATGTTCACGAACCAGCCGGTGCAGCTCTTGAACCGCAGCGCCCCAATCAACCCGACAGGCATCTACCTCGCCGCGACCCGCGGCCAGGTTGCGTTTCGCAACCTCAATATCTCTGTCCCCTGAGGTGGTCGCATGAGACCCCGCGGCTACACGCTCCCGCTCGTCATCTTGGTGCTCGGCTCGTTGGCCACGGCGATGACGCTGATGGTCCTCGTGCTCGGCGCCAACGCCAAGACCACCGGCCAAATGCTTGGCCGCCGCGAAACGCTCTACGCGTGCGACGGCGTCGTACGCGGGTTGATGGTCAAGTCGCGTGACTACTTCGCCAACACGGCGACACCGACCGCGGCCGGGCTGCGCGACCACCTGTGCGGCGCCGGCACGACCCCACTCTGTCCCCCGGTCAATGGCTGGTTCCCAGACTTCGTGGTTGAGCAAGTCACAGCGAGCACTGGCACCTTTGACGCGGTCGAAGAGGTGCCGACCGGGCCGTTCCGCGGCCAGATGGCGCGCCGCACCGACATCTCGCTGACTGTGCTCGCGAAGAAAGCGTCGTCGAATCAGCGCTGCCGCGTGACTCAGACGGGCATCAACAGCGAGATCGGCCTGTTCCAGTTCGCGGTGTTCTCGGCGATGCCGATTGAGAGCATTCAGCCGGCGACCATGGATATCTCTGGGCGCGTCCACGTGAACGGTGACTTCGAGGCCGGCGGTACCAATCCCCTGGTCATCGAGAAGATCACGGCTGCTGGGCGCATCCTGGCAACGAGCGACGGTTTCAGCATCCGCCACGCTGGCACCGGCAACCCGGTCCCGATCAACGCCGGAAACGACGGTGACCAATCCAACTGGCGGGTGACCTCTGAGGCGAGCTGGGCGGGCAATGCTCAGGATGTCTCGTGGGGGGTTCCCTTCCTGCGCTTGCCCGTCGCGACAACGGCGGTGGTGCAGGCCGGGCGGAACTCGAGCGGCGCCGTGACGTCGAACATCGGGATGCTGCGTGTGCTCGTCGATCCGCCTCGCTCTGGCGACGATCAAGGCACCGCCGACGAGCGGTTGGCCAACAAGGCGATGATCCGAATCATCAACGGCATCTGGTACAAGAACGACGGGTCGGCTTGGCCCGGCACACCAATCTGGTCCGACCACCCCACAACCTACACAACGACAGACACGGTTGAGGCAGCGACCGTTGCGACGACGAAGCTCGCCGCTGCACCCCCGTCGTCGTCTGGTCCACGACGGTACTCGTACTACGAGACCAACACGGGGACCGGGCTCGTCGCGAACGACGCCGCGAGGCCGTCGATCATCTCGTATGGGCTGCTGCAACGGGCGGGTGCAGGCTCCTGGGCCGTCGGCCAGCTCAGCGGCACCAGCGTCATCGCCGCAGGCAACGACTCGGCGGCCTTGCTCCGCGGAACCCGCAGCGGCTTCATTGACGGCCGTGTCGCCAAGAACGTCACCAACGGCGCGGCCTCGATCAACACGAGTCTCGGCCGCATTCTGCCCCTCAACTTCGACGTGGCAGCGTTCGTCGACGCGTTTCGACCTGCCAACGATCCCGCGACGAACCTCACTGAGCACAACGGCGAGCTCCTGGGCCACTTCCCGAACGGTCTTGGCAGAGACGCGATCGTGTGGATCGCCAACACCCACAGTGGCTGGCTCAATGGCTTCCCGAACGGAGCCGCGAGCAAGCCACCAGCGCAAGCCGGCTCCGAGATCCCCGCAAGCTCACTGCCGCTGCCCCTGTGCGGCGGCGACAGCACCAGCGACCTCGCGGCCGGCGTCCCCCGAATGGCTTGCTCATCCTCTGGAATGAACGGCGCGACGGCGGTGCGCATCTGGAACGCCAGCGCCATCGATCCAGCCGTGTTCCCCCACGGGCTGAGCATCGTGAGCAATGGCCCCGTCTACGTGCTCGGCGATACCAACACCGGATCGCTCACGGCAGCCGTGCCGGGCGTGCCTCGGGCGGAGAGCGCAAGCGGCAACTGGGTGCCCCTCATGGTCGGCGGCGACGCCGTTTCACTCTTGTCGAACAACTGGGCTGATGAAGGGCGACGTTGGGGGCTGACCTTCGGTGCCGCGGGGTTCGCCGAGTATGGGGTCTCCTGTGGCGCTGACGCGATCCAGACGACGTACGCCATGGCCGTCGTGAGCGGCCACGTCGAACGGACGTCGGTTTCGAGCGGTGGCGTGCACAACTTTCCGCGCTTTCTCGAATGTTGGAGCGGCGTGGAAGCGCGCATCCACGGCTCGCTCGTCGCTGGGTATCGCAGCGTGTACCAAGACCAGGGCTTCAGCCTCGGACCCTACCGGCCACCGGTCCGAAACTGGAAGTTCGACCCGAACTTGGCGAAACCGGCCAACCAGCCGCCAGGAACGCCGTCGTTCTTCGTCTCGGCTGTCGAGCGCTGGGCTCGTGACTAGCAGCGGGGGCGTTATCGGCGCGTCCCTCGACGACACATCTGTCGTCGACGCAGGTGCAGCGTTATAGGCGCGAGAGAACCTCATGCTAGCGTGCGGGCGTGGAACGCGTTTCCCTCGACGACAGCGACACAGCTGACGAGGACCGGGGCGGCTTGTGGTCGAAGCTCCCTGTTTGGGCGCGCCCACCGACGCTGCCTGACTTCGAAGCCAACGAGCGCGCCCGCCTCCTCTGGCTGCTGATGGGCGCGCTCCTGCTCGTTCTCGTCCCCCTCTCGTTGGTCGGGTTGTTCTTTGGGAAGGGGTCGGTCGCCCTCACGGCCGGCATCTACGCGATTCCCTTGGCGTTCACCCTCGGCTGTCTCTCGCTCATCCGGCGGGGGAGGATCCTCGCTGCGGGGATCCTCTACGTCACCTGCCATTGGCTCCTCGTCGCCACGCTCGTGGTGTTCTTGGGCGGCATCTCAGAGATGCACACGTCGGGCTTCGTCATCGTCACGATGCTGAGCGGCCTGACGATTGGCGCTCGCGCCGGGCTTTCAACCGCTGGGCTGTCCATCGCTGCCGTCGTGGCGATCGGACTGCTCGAGAACGCTGGCTCGTTGCCGCGGTCGCCCATGCCCATGGGTCTCCTCGAAGACGCGACGTCGCTGCTCGCCAACATCACGATCGCGGCGCTGTTTGTGGCGCTGTCGGTGAGCGGGCTGACGCGCGCGGCGCGGCGCGAGCAGCAGATCGCTGCGCGCTATCGAGCGCTCGCCGATCAACGCGCCGGACTTGGGGCCCTCGGCCAGTTCGCCGTGACGGCGCCGAGCGCAGAGCGCCTCGCCGAAGAGGCCGCGACGACGACGGCGAAGGCGCTGGGCGCGAAGGCCGTGATCCTCTACCACGTCGACGACGGGGGCCCCCACATCCTCGCGGCCTGGGGTGTCGAGACCGTCGCCGTCGACCTCGCGACCAAGCTCAACGGCAACACTGACGCGGCCCTCCTCCCAGGCGGTCTTCCCGGGTTTCTGCCCGCCGGCGTCGTCGCGCGCGCGCCGATTCCAGGTCGCCAGAAGACGCGCGGCGGTGTCGTCGTTGTCTTGGCGGGCTCGGCCCCGGTCGGTGCTGTCGCCTTCGTCGAGAGCGTGGGCGCGCTGATTGGGTCGGCGCTCGACCGGGATGAAGCGCAGCGACAGTTTCGTCAGGCGCAGAAGATGGAAGTCGTTGGTCGTCTCGCCGGCGGCGTCGCACATGACTTCAACAATCTCCTCGCGGCGATCCTCATGAGCGCCGAGATGCTCGTCGACGAGCTGGCCGATGGCGACGAACGCCAGCTCGCGCGCGATGTTGTCACCGCGAGTGAACGCGCGGCGCTGCTGACGCGGCAGCTCCTCGCGTTCAGTCGCAAGCAGACGCTGACGCCTGAGCCGATCGATCTCGCCCGGCTCTTGCGCGACTTCCTCCCAGTGCTGCAGCGCCTGCTCCGCGCCGATATCCAAGTCGAGATCGACGCCTCAGAGAAAGAGACGACGATCCTCGCCGATCGAAGCTCGGTCGAGCAGGTCCTTCTGAACCTCGCCGTCAACGCACGCGACGCGATGCCCGCCGGAGGTCGCCTCCTGTTGTCGGCTCGCTCGACAGGGACCACCGACGACGGCGCTGGCTGGGCGGTCCTGAGCGTGCGCGACACAGGGCAAGGGATGAGCAAGGAGACCCTCGAGCACGTCTTCGAGCCGTTCTTCACGACGAAATCGGACGGAACGGGCTTGGGCCTGGCGACGGTGCTCGACATCGTGAAGCGCAGCAACGGTCGCGTGGAGGTCCGCAGTGAGGAGGGCGTCGGCACGACCTTCGACGTGTTCTTCCCGAACCATCGCGGCGCCGTTGACGTCGTCGCTGCGCCATCACCGCGTGAGACCCCGCGCGGCCGCGAGCTGCTGTTGGTCGTCGACGACGAGCCCGCGGTGCGGGCCGTTACCCGCCGCATCCTCGAGCGCGCTGGGTATCAGGTGCTCGAAGCCGCGAGCGCGGCCGAAGCCCTTGTGCGGCTCGAGGCTCAGCCCGGCGTTGTCCTTGTCCTCAGCGACGTCGTCATGCCGGTGCGCAGCGGCATCGAGCTGGCCGCCGACGTCGCCAAGTCCGGCAAGCGCGTGCTGTTGTTGAGCGGCTATGCCGAAGGTCTTCGCTCGGACGCGCCCTGGCCGTTCCTCGCCAAGCCGTACGCCTCCGTCGACCTCTTGGCGAAGGTGCGTGAGCTTCTCGACGAGCCGGCTTCGGCGCCGGCAGAGTAGCCACCGTCGTCAAGCGAGGAGGTCGGCCGCGGCCACCGTCGAGGTCACGGTCTCCGGCAGGAGGGCCCAGACAAGGCTGCCCTCGGGCACGCCCACGTCGCCGTGGAGCAGCGCGGCAAAGACCGGTGCGTCATCGTCGTGCGCGCCCTGCTCGTCGGGATCGTCGTTGCGCAGGCGGCGGAGGAAGGCAGCGGCCGGCTCGTCGGGGCGGCGTACCCAAGCGACGACGTCGCCATCGCGGCTGCGTCGTTCGACGCGGCGGCAGCGGGCGGCGGCGTGCAGCAGAGCAAGATCGAGCATCGACGGGCGAACGCCGCTGCCAAAGCTCGCAATCATCTCTGGGCCAATGCGCCGGATAGCGCGGTTTGACGTCTGCACGTTGTTGAACAGGAACTGGCCAGTCGCGTACGTGTCGAGCCAGTACAGCGTGTGCTGCTCGAGGTCGACGACGAGCGGCAAGAAGACGCCGTTTTCGCCCGACAGGGAGAAGCGCAGCGCGACGGTGCGCGGGTCGAAGTGGGCGCCGCCGACATCGTCACGCAACATCAGCCCGGCGAAGCCCCGCTCCAGCTGCGAAAACGGCATGCCGGCGTAGTTGTTTACCACCATCACCGCGTAGCGGTGTAAGGCGGCGCGGGCGGCGTCGATGTTGACGTCGACGAACTCGCTGGCGCCGTCGGGGAAGGGCGCGCTGCGCAGGTCGCCGCTGCTCGTCGCGATGGTGCGGCCGCCGATGTTGTGATGGAGCTGGCCGTAGCTGCACATACCCGCGTACTGCCAGGCGTCGGTGTAGAAGCCGACGGAGAGGTCGACGTCGGTGGTGTGGCCACCGACCTCGGGCTCGCACCAGTGCAGAAACATCCGCAGCGTCTTGCCAGCGGGGATCGGCAGCCGTGAACCGCGGGGCAGGGCGACGGCGGCGCGACTGGCCGTACGCTCGTTGAAGGGCACGATGACGTCGGCGATCTGGTCGTCGATGACGGCGCGCGCGAAGGCCGGCTTCGTCGCAAAGCGCCTGAGCAAGGCCGCGTCGAGGGCGGCGACCGCGGGAGCGACGACGTCGGCCGACAGCACCGGCCGCGCATCGGGCGCAGAGACTGCCTTACTGACCTGACCCTTCGGGAAGAACAGGCGCACGGGCAGCGGCTCTGTGCGCGTCGACAGCGACGTGCGCAGCGTGAGGAGCAGCGGCGTGGGCAGCGCGTCGACCTGGTCTGCGAGGGCGTCGAGCAGCAGGCGACGTTCGTCGTCGGAAGCGCAGCGCCTGAGCGTGGCGTCGAAGCGGCGGGCCAGCTCGCCGGGGCGTGTCGACAAGAGCCGCGTCAGCCGCACGACGTCGCGCTCACTCACGAGCTTCTCGGCGGCCTGGTTGAACGTCGACGTCGACGGCGCCGGCGTCCCGTCGGGGGCCTTCTTGCGCACGACTTTGAAGGCGCGGGCGACAGCGGGGAAGCGGTCG
>Ga0169931_10011354_pt1 | contig 12560 bp, 14 predicted proteins | sample Kivu_15m_20L_FD_129675 | JGI IMG/M metagenome (GOLD analysis project Ga0169931, IMG submission 129675) | Freshwater microbial communities from Lake Kivu, Western Province, Rwanda to study Microbial Dark Matter (Phase II) - Kivu_15m_20L... | ecosystem: Environmental > Aquatic > Freshwater > Lake...
CTGGTGCCGTCGGGCAGCGCGGTGAGTCCGTCGAGCGTGGCCGCGACCTTCAGCCGCATCCAGGGCCGCCCGCGCGCCATGCGCGACACGAAGCCCACGTTCAGCTCGGCCGCCTCCTGCTGCAGCAGCCCGCAGCGCACGTCCACGCCGGCCTCGCGCAGCCGCCGGAGGCCGCGTCCGTTGACCTTCGGGTTGGGATCCTCCATGGCGGCGATCACCCGCGCCACCCGCGCCTCGGCCAGCGCGTCGACGCACGGCGGGGTGCGACCGAAGTGGCTGCACGGCTCGAGGGTCACGTACACGGTGGCGCCGCGGGCGCGGCCGCCCGCCTCGCCCAGCGCCACGATCTCGGCGTGGGGCTCGCCGGCGCGCCGGTGCCAGCCCTCGCCCACCACCGCGCCGTCCTTGACCACCACGCAGCCGACCCGCGGATTGGGCGTGGTGGTGAACAGCCCCTGCCGCGCCAGCTCGAGCGCGCGGCTCATGAAGCCATGATCGGCGGAGGTGAACATGCCGGGATTCTAACCGGCCGGCCCACCGGCGCCGGCCCGGCCGCGCCGCGACGGCGCCGCCGGGGTCAGCCGCGGCCCTTCGGGCGCCCCCGCGGCTGCACTTCGGCGATGGCCTCGGCGAACTCGTCGACGTCGGCGAACTGTCGGTACACCGAGGCGAAACGGATGTACCCGATCTTGTCGATCCGCTTGAGCTCGGCCATCACCAGCTCGCCGATCCGCTCGCTCGCCACCTCGCGGGCCGCCGACGCGAGCAGCTGCTCCTCGATCCGGCCGATCGCGGCGTCGACCGCCTCCGAGGCCACCGGGCGCTTGCGCAGCGCCAGCGCCAGCGAGGCGCGCAGCTTGCGCCGGTCGTACTCGGTGCGCGACCCGTTCCTCTTCACCACCGAGGGCAGCCACAGCTCGACCCGCTCGTAGGTGGTGAAGCGCTTGTCGCACTGCGCGCAGCGGCGGCGGCGGCGCAGGGCGTCGCCATCGTCGGCCTCGCGGGTCTCGATGACCTGGGTGTCCGGGTGGTCGCAGAACGGGCAGCGCATGCCCCCGATTCTCGCACGCGGCCGCCCGGCGGCCCGCGCTCAGCGGTAGACCGGGAACCGGGCGGTCAGCGCGGCCACCCGCTCGCGCACCCCTTCGAGGTGGGCCGCGTCGTCGGGCGCCTCGAGCACGTCGGCGATCAGGTGCCCCACCTGCCGCGCCTCGTCCTCGCGAAAGCCCCGGGTGGTCATCGCCGGCGAGCCCAGCCGGATCCCGCTGGTGACCATCGGCTTCTCGGGATCGTTGGGGATCGCGTTCTTGTTCACCGTGATGTGGGCGCGGCCCAGCACCGTCTCGGCGGCCTTGCCGGTGATCCGCTTGGCGCGCAGGTCCACCAGCATCACGTGGCTCTCGGTGCGCCCCGACACGATCCGCAGGCCGCGCGCCACCAGCGTCTCGGCCAGCACCTTCGCGTTGGCGAGCACCTGCTGCTGGTAGTCCCTGAACCCCGGCTGCAGCGCCTCGTGGAACGCCACCGCCTTGGCCGCGATCACGTGCATCAGCGGCCCCCCCTGCAGGCCGGGGAACACCGCCGAGTCAATTGCCTTCTGGTGCTGCTGCTTCATGAGGATGATGCCGCCGCGCGGGCCCCGCAGGCTCTTGTGCGTGGTGCTGGTGACCACGTCGGCGTGCGGCACGGGGTTCGGGTAGACGCCGGCCGCCACCAGGCCCGCGTAGTGCGCCATGTCGACCATGAAGATCGCGCCCACCTCGCGGGCGACCCGCGCGAACCGCTCGAAGTCGATCCGCAGCGAATAGGCCGACGCGCCCGCGATGATCAGCTTCGGCCGTGCCTCGCGCGCCCGCGCCGCCATCGCGTCGTAGTCGATCGCCTCGTGGGCGTCGAGCCCGTAGGACACCACGTCGAACCACTTGCCCGACAGGTTCAGGGGCATGCCGTGGGTCAGGTGCCCGCCCTCGGCCAGGCTCATCCCCATGATGGTGTCGCCGGGCTTCAGGAAGGCCAGGAACACCGCCTGGTTGGCCTGGGCGCCCGAGTGCGGCTGCACGTTGGCGGCCTCGGCGCCGAACAGCCGCCGCACCCGCTCGAGCGCCAGCGCCTCGGCCACGTCGACATGCTCGCAGCCGCCGTAGTAGCGCCGCCCGGGGTAGCCCTCGGCGTACTTGTTGGTCAGCTGGGTGCCCTGGGCGGCCATCACCGCCGGGCTGGCGTAGTTCTCGGAGGCGATCAGCTCGATGTGCGCCTCCTGGCGCACGCGCTCGGCCTCGATCGCCTGCCAGAGCTCGGGATCGACCTGGGCGATTCCCTGGGAACGGTCAAACATCGGAGAATCCTCGTTGCAGTCGGGGGTCCGGCAGGTGGCCGGCCACTGCCCAGGCGAACGGCGGGCGACGCAGGGTCGCCGGATTCCGCGTTCCACGGTGTCGATTCACCCGAACTCGCCAGTCACGCGGACAGGCGCGATTGTAGAGGATCGGCCGGTGGGAAGACGCCGGCCGCGTGGCCGTCGAGGATCGGCCGGTGGACCGGTGCCCGCCGCGGTGCCGTCGGGGGGTTCGGCCGGCGGCCCGCCCCGCAATGCTCAGGGGCCGGGCTCGTCGAGCGCCGGCTGCCAGTGCGAGACGTCGCCCCAGTCCACCACCTCGAAGCGGCCTGCATCGTGCCGCAGGCGGTTCAGGGCCGCGTTCGGGAGCTCGAAGTCGCGCGGCGCGGTCAGCGTGAAGCCGCGCGCCAGGCGATGAACCACGTCGAGCACGCCCCCGTGCGTGACCACCACCAGCGTGCGGCCGGCGTGGCGCGCGACGATCTCGCGCAGGGCGTCCTCCACCCGCGCCGCGAAGCCCCGCAGGGTCTCGCCGCCGGCCGGTGCGAGGTCGGGATCGCGCGCCAGCCAGCGCTCGAAGCGCTCGCCGAGCGCTTCCTGGACCTGCCCGTGGGTGAGGCCTTCGAACGCGCCGTAGCAGCGCTCGCGCAGCCGCGGCTCGAGCCGGGTGGCGAGCCCCAGCGCTCGGCCGATCGGCTCGGCGGTCAGGCGGCAGCGCTGCAGGTCGCTCGACAACAGCACGGCGGGCTCCCCACCCGGTGCGCGCACGAGCCCGTAGGCGTCGGCCTGGCCGGCCAGGCGGTCCGCGGCGGCGGCCGCCTGCCGGACGCCCTCCGCGTTCAGCGGCGTGTCGAGATGACCCTGGATGCGACGCTCGCGATTCCAGTCGGTCTCGCCATGGCGCAGCAGGATCAGTTCGGTGGCGCTCACTGGTAGCCCTCGGCAGCCACGCTGCGTCCCGGACCGCTCACGCGGGCTCGGCCGGCGCGGCCTCGTGGAGCCGCGGGTTCAAGGTGTAGATGCCGCGGATCGCGGCCCGCGCCAGCACGTGCCCCTGCATCGCGGCCAGCGCCTGCGGGCCGGTGAAGCGCCCGCCGAGCGGCAGCCGGTCCACCGCGAGCGCGTAGACCGCGAACTCGTAGCAGTGCACCCGCGCGTCGTTCCAGGGCGGGCACGGCCCGTCGTAGCCGAAATACTCGCCGGCCATGTCGGGGTCCTGGCTGAACCAGCCGGTGTAATCGTTGAGCCCGTGGCGGGCATCGTGCAGGGTCTCGGGCCCGTCCTTGCCCTTGGGCACCACTTCGTCGGAGAACTGCCCGGCCCCGATCGAGGTGACCGACGGGGGCAGGTCCACCAGCACCCAGTGATGGAAATCGGCGCGCGGCAGCGAGGCCGGCACTTCGCGGTCGGGATGATTGACGTCGTCGAGCAGGCTGGGCGCGTCGGCGTCCACACAGATCACCGCCACCGACCGGGTGCCCTCGGGCAGGTCCCACCACGACAGGTGCGGATTGCGGTTCGGGGCGAGCGCCACGCGGTGCCTCGGGTCGATCCGGGCGAACGCAAATTCGGCCGGAATGGCCTCGCCGTCACGGAAGGAGTCGCTCCAGAGCTTCATGTCGGGGCTCCCGGGGATGCAGGCGGTTCAGGATCGACGCGCAGCCAGAACGTGACCGGGCCGTCATTGACCAGGTGCACCTGCATGTCGGACCCGAAGATACCCGTTTCCGTGCCAGGGTGGATGGCCCGCGCCTGCTTCGCCATCGACTCGAACAGCCGTCGGGCCTCGTCCGGCGCGGCCGCCGGGGTGAAGCTCGGACGCAGCCCGCTGCGGGTGTCGGCGGCCAGGGTGAACTGCGGCACCAGCAGCAGGCCTCCGGCCACGTCGGCCAGCGACCGGTTCATCCGCCCCCCGGCGTCGGCGAACACCCGATACGCCCGCAGCCGGGCCAGCAGCCGGTCGGCCTGCCGCTCGGTATCCCCGCGCTCGGCGCACACCAGCACCAGCAGACCGCGCCCGATCCGCCCCACGGTGCGGCCGTCGACCTCGACGTGCGCGCGCGCCACCCGCTGCAGCAGCCCGATCACGCGGGCGCCGGTTCAGTCGGCCACGGTGACGCGCGCCGCCCGGCGCTTGCCCACCTGCACGACGTAGGTGCCGGCAGCCAGCGCCAGCCCCTTGTCGGTGACCCGGTCGCCGTCGATCCGCACCCCGCCCTGCTCGATCGTGCGGACCGCCTCGCTGCCGGAGGGCACCAGCCCCGCCTGCTTGAGCAGCCGGGCGATCGGCAGCGGCGCCCCGGTCACCGTCACCGGCGGCAGATCCTCCGGCAGCACCCCCCGCGAAAAGCGGGCCTCGAACCCTTCGCGGGCCGCCGCGGCGGCCCCTGCCCCATGGAACCGCCCCACCATCTCGCCAGCCAGCCGCAGCTTCGCGTCGCGCGGGTTCATGCCGCCGGCGCAGGCAGCCTTGAGCGCCGCGATCGCATCGAGGTCGGAGGCCGACAGCAGCTCGTAGTACCGCCACATCAGGTCGTCGGAGATCGACATCAGCTTGCCGAACATCTCGGCCGGCGGATCGGTGATCGCCACGTAGTTGCCCTTGGACTTCGACATCTTCTCGACGCCGTCGAGCCCCTCGAGCAGCGGCATCGTGAGGATGCACTGCGGCTCCTGCCCGTACTCCTTCTGCAGCTCGCGCCCCACCAGCAGGTTGAACTTCTGGTCGGTGCCGCCGAGCTCCAGGTCGGCCTGCAGCGCCACCGAGTCGTAGCCCTGCATCAGTGGGTAGAGCAGCTCGTGGACCGAGATCGGCAGGCCGCCCCGGAAGCGCTTGATGAAGTCGTCGCGCTCCATCATCCGGGCCAGCGTGTACTTCGCCGCCAGCTGGATCATCCCGCGGGCGCCCAGCGGATCGCTCCATTCGGAGTTGTAGCGGATCTCGGTGCGCGAGGCATCGAGCACCAGGCTCGCCTGCTCGAAGTAGGTCCGGGCGTTGGCCTCGATCTGCTCCCGCGTGAGCGGCGGGCGGGTGGCATTGCGGCCCGACGGGTCGCCGATCATGGCGGTGAAGTCGCCGATCAGGAAGATCACCGTGTGCCCCAGGTCCTGGAGCTGTCGCATCTTGTTCAGCACCACCGTGTGGCCCAGGTGCAGATCGGGCGCGGTGGGGTCCAGGCCGAGCTTGATCCGCAGCGGCCGGCCGGTGGCCTCGGAGCGGGCGAGCTTGCGCAGGAAGTCCTGCTCGAGCAGCAGCTCGTCGCAGCCGCGCAGCGCCACCGCCATCGCCTGCCGCACGGCGTTCGTGATCGGCGGCCCGGCGGGATGGGAGACAGGGTCAGAGGCTTTCATCGGCGACGGTCGGCTCTTGCGGCCAGGCTGGGGGTATCGGTTACACTCGCGGGCTGTTACCTGACAGACGGCGGGTCTGCCGCAGGGGGTTCGCCAGGGTGTGGGCATTCTAGCCCGCGCCCCCCCGGCGCCCAAGCTGCCCAGGACCTGCCCGCTTCGTTGATCTGCTCGCCTCGTTGAACATGCGGCCACTCCCCGTCAAGACCCGAGCGCTGGTGATCGGTATCTGTACCTCGCTCGCGGCCGTCACTGCATTCGGGGTCGCACCGCGCACCGAGCCGGTCATCTCCGCGAGCCAGCTCACCGTCGAAGCGGTCGCGCTGGCCCCCGAAGTGGTCGAATCCAGCGGTGGCTTCATCCAGCAGGAGAAGGTCCGGCGCGGCGAGACGGTCGCCTCGCTGCTCACCCGCCTGGGGGCCAACGACGCCGAGTTCGCCAGCTTCTTGCGCCGCGACCCCACCGCCCGCGGTCTGCTCGAGCTGCAAGCCGGGCGCACGGTCACCGCGCTGCTCTCCGAGGACGGCCGGCTCGAGCGGCTCACCTACCGGCGGGCCGGCGAGGCGTCCGACGGCCTCGGCCGTCGCCTGGTGATCGAGCGAGCCCGAGGCGGGCTGATCGCCTACGACGAGCCGGTGCCGGTCGAGCGCTTCGTCGAGACCCGCACCGCCGAGGTCCGCCAGTCGCTCGTCGAGGCCCTGGACCGGGCCGACATCCCCGACAACGTCGTCACCAAGATGGCCGACATCTTCGGAACCGACGTCGACCTGCAGCGCGACGTGCGGCTCGGCGACCGCCTTCGAGTGGTGTACGAAACCATCCGCGAGGCCGGCAGCCTCGAGCCGCCCATCGTCGGCAAGATCCTGGCGGTGCAATTCAGGGGTGGACAGCGTCGGCTCGAGGCAGTCTGGTTCGAGCACGCTCCCGGCGATGGCGGATACTACGCATTCGACGGTCGCAGCCTGGCACGCTCGTTCCTCGCTTCACCGCTCGAGTTCACCCGGGTCAGCTCCGGCTACTCCCAGAACCGCCTGCACCCGGTGCTGCGAGACTGGCGCGCCCACAGGGGCGTCGACCTGCCCGCCCCCATCGGCACCAAGGTCCGCGCGGTGGCCGATGGCACGATCGACTTCATCGGCGTGCAGCGGGGCTACGGCAACGTGATCGTCATCAAGCACGATGCCCGCCACTCCACCCTCTACGCACACCTCAACGGCTTCGCCAACAGGCTCGCGCCCGGCCGGCCGGTGCGCCAGGGCGACGTGATCGGCACGGTCGGCCAGACCGGCTGGGCCACCGGCCCCCACCTGCACTTCGAGTTCCACATCGACGGCCGGCACGTGGATCCGATGGTGGCGGTTCAGCCCACGCCGGTCCGCACCCTGCAGGGCGACGAGCGCGTCCGCTTCGCGGCGCTCGCGGCCCAGTACCGCGGCCGCTTCAACCTGCTCGAAACCCAGCTCGCCGCGCGGTTCGAGTAGCCCGCGGCCGGGAGCACCGGTTGCGATTCATCGGATTGATGTCGGGCACCAGCATCGACGCGGTCGACGGTGTGCTCGCCGAGTTCGCCGGCTCGGAACCGGCAGCTGCGGTGTGCACCCTCGCGTTCCGGACGCTGCCCATGCCCGAACCGCTGCGGGCCGAGCTCCTGGCGCTCCAGCAGCCCGGCCCCGACGAGCTGGCCCGTGCGGCGGCGGCCACCGTCACGCTCACCGACCTCTACGCCGAGGTGGCCGCCAGCCTCCTCGCTGCCAGCGGCGGCACGCCGGTGCTCGCGCTGGGCGCCCACGGCCAGACGGTCCGGCATCGGCCCGAGCTCGGCTACACCCTTCAGCTGATCGACGGCGCGCGGCTGGCCGAACGCAGCGGCTGCGTCACCGTGGTGGACCTGCGCAGCGCCGATGTCGCCGCCGGCGGCCAGGGTGCGCCGCTGGTGCCCGCATTCCACGCGCTGGCATTCGCGTCCGACCGGCGCCGGGCGGTGGTCAACGTGGGCGGCATTGCCAACGTCAGTCTGCTGTCGCCGGGCGGCACCGCGGTCACCGGCTTCGACACCGGTCCGGGCAACCTCCTGATGGACGCCTGGTGCGCGCGTCACACCGGCGCGCCGTTCGATCGGGACGGCCGCTGGGCCGCCGGGGGGCGGGTCGACGCGGCGCTGCTCGCGAGGCTGCTGGCCGAGCCGTACTTCGGTCAGCCCGCGCCGAAGAGCACCGGCCGCGACCTGTTCACGCCCGGGTGGCTGGAGCGGCGCCTGGGTGCGCAGCCGCCGGCCCCGCAGGACGTTCAGGCGACACTGGCCGAGCTGACGGCGGTGACGATCGCCGACGCGGTGCGCCCGTTCGCTCCCTCCGACTGCCGCGTCTGCGGCGGCGGTGCGCACAACGACCACCTGATGGCTCGCCTGAGTGCGCTGCTGGCGCCGATCGGGGTGGGCTCCACGGCCGACTGGGGCATCGACCCGGGCACGGTGGAGGCGCTGGCGTTCGCCTGGCTGGCCCGTGAGCGGCTCGCGGGCCGCCCGGGCAACCTGCCTTCGGTGACCGGCGCCCGCGGCGCGAGGATCCTGGGGGCCGTGCATGCGGCGCCCCCGGCGGGCGCGCGCACGACCTGACCGGTCAGACCGAGAACGACGAGCCGCACCCGCAGCTGGTGGTGGCGTTCGGGTTCTTGATCACGAACTGGGCGCCTTCGAGGCCATCCTTGTAGTCGATCTCGGCGCCGACCAGGTACTGGTAGCTCATCGCGTCGATCAGCAGCGTGACACCGTTCTTCTGCATCACGGTGTCGTCCTCGTTGGTTTCCTCGTCGAAGGTGAAACCGTACTGGAACCCCGAGCAGCCCCCGCCCTGGACGAAGACGCGCAGCTTCAGCTCGGAGTTGCCCTCTTCCTCGATCAGCTGGCGCACCTTGTCGGCGGCACTGTCGGTGAATACGAGCGGGGCAGGCATTTCGGCAACGGCATTCATGGTCAACCTCCAGGGCATTCAGTGTAGCCAGCCGTTGATAACCCCGATGGATTCAGGGTCGGTCAGAGCGCGCCATACATAAAGCCCGCCGCAGGCGGGCTTCGAAGGTGATGCCGGGAGCACCCGGGCACAAGCGCCGGCCGGCGCAGTCGGCAACCGCAGCCGACTGTCGGCAGGTGCCGATCAGCGTTTCGAGAACTGCTTGCGGCGGCGAGCCTTGTGCAGACCCACCTTCTTGCGCTCGACCTCGCGCGCATCGCGGGTGACCAGGCCGGCACCCGACAGGGCCGGCTTGAGCGTGGCGTCGTAGTCGATCAGCGCGCGGGTGATGCCGTGCCGAACCGCGCCCGCCTGCCCGGTCTCGCCGCCGCCGTGCACGTTGACCCTGATGTCGAACGAACCGACCACGTTCGCCACCTCGAGCGGCTGGCGGACCACCATGCGGCCGGTCTCGCGGGCGAAGTAGCGATCGAGGGGCTTGCCGTTGACGACGATGTCGCCCTTGCCCTTCTTGATGAACACGCGGGCGACCGAGGTCTTGCGCCGGCCGGTGCCGTAGTTGTATTCGCCGATCATGGGGTGTGCTGTCCTGGGGCGCGCGGCCGTCGGGTGGTTCAGATCTCCAGCGCCTTGGGCTGCTGGGCGGTGTGCGGATGCGTGGCTTCGGCGTAGACCTTGAGCTTCTTGAGCATCGCGTAGCCGAGCGGCCCCTTGGGCAGCATGCCCTTGACCGCCTTCTCCAGGGCCCGCCCCGGGAAGCGCGACTGCATCTTCTCGAAGTTGGTCTCGGAGATGCCGCCCGGGTAGCCCGAGTGGCGGAAGTATTTCTTGTCCTGGGGCTTGGCGCCGGTGACGCGCAGGCGCGCGGCGTTCACCACGACGATGAAGTCGCCGGTGTCCACGTGCGGCGTGAACTCGGGCTTGTGCTTGCCGCGAAGACGCAGGGCGACCTCCGAGGCGAGCCGACCGAGCACCTTGTCGGTGGCATCGACCACGAACCAGTCGCGGCGGACTTCGTGAGGTTTGGCAGAGAAGGTCTTCATGGCCAGCCGGATTCTGTGAAGCCGGATATGATAACCGGGACGTGTGCGGGCAGTCAAAGCCGCAGCCCTCGGCAGTCTTGGCAACAGGCGTTGCTGCAAAGAAAAAGCCCGGGCCGCACGGCCCGGGCTGAATCCACCTTTTGAGGAGGGTGGAGGAGACAGCGGAGGCGGGTCGCAGGCCCATGAGGGCCCCGCGAACCAACCAATCAACCAAGTTTAGCAGCATTTTTTGTGCTGTGCAAGGTAACGGGGCCTTGCTGCGCCGAACCGACGACTCGTCCTGGACATGAGCATCTCCGGGCAGACTCCACCGAACACGAGGGATCGGGTCGCCCTCCCGAACGACCTTTTTTTTGCATCGCGGAATCGTCGGTGCACAGGAGCGGATGCATGGAGACGCGGGTGAGGTGGCTCGGGCCGGAGACCATGACCTTCGTGGCCGAGACCGGCAGCGGCCATGCGGTGGTCATGGACGGAGCGCTCGAGGGCGGCGGCCGCGACCTGGGGCCGCGCCCGATGGAGATGGTGCTGCTGGGCACCGGCGGCTGCACCGCCTACGACGTGGTCCTGATCCTGCGTCGCAGCGGCCAGGACGTGCGCGGCTGCGAGGTGGCGCTGCGCGCCGAGCGCGCCGACACCGACCCGAAGGTCTTCACCGCCATCGAGCTCCGCTTCACCGTGCGCGGCCGCGGGCTCAAGCCCAACCTGGTCGAGCGGGCGATCCGCCTGTCACACGACAAATACTGCTCTGCCTCGGCGATGCTCGCGCACACCGCACGGCTGTCGCTGGCCTGGGACATCGTCGAGGACTGACGCGACGCGCCGGGCCGCGCCGCGCCGGCGGACCCGATGGCGGGCGCGCGTCGTCAGATCCGGTGCGCGGCCCCGGTCATCACGCGGGCCGCGATCCGCATCGCTCGGCGCACCGGCTCGGGCATGGGTGCCGCCCCCATGGCCTCGGCGCTGGCCGCATGGCCGGCCTCGTCGCCCTTCATGCGGTCGATGATCGCGCGCGAGGCGGTGTCGCCGTCCGGCAGCCGCCGCAGGTGCCCCGCCAGGTGTTCCTCCACCTGCCGTTCGGTCTCGACCATGAAGCCGAGCGAGAAGCGGTCGCCGAGCACCCCGGCCAGCGCCCCGAGCGCGAACGCGCCGGCGTACCACGCCGGGTTCAGCAGCGACGGCCGGTCGCCGAGCGCGTCCAGGCGCTGCCGGGTCCAGGCCAGGTGGTCGCCCTCCTCGGCCGCCGCCTCGCGGAAGAAGCGCTCAAGGTCGGGATCGGGCGTGGTGGCCGCCTGCCCTTCGTACAGGGCCTGCGCGCAGACTTCACCCACGTGGTTGACTCGCATCAGGGCCCCGGACAGGCGGCGCTCGGCGGGTGTCAGGGGCACCTCGGGCGGGCCGCCCGGGGCCGGCCGGGGCGTGGGCCGCGAGGCCCCGGGCGCGGCGCCCAGGGTTGCCAGCGCGCGGCCCAGGCCGGCGAGCAGCCGGTCGGAGCGTCCGAGCCGGCGAATGGGGGCGGAAGCGTCCATACGGATGGATTGTACGGAGCCCGGTACGGCTCCCACCCGTCCCGACGGACGGGTCCCGCCACCCTCCCGACGCGCGCCGCCGTTGTTGCTGAAGCACCACAGCGGCCCGCGCCGGCCTCGGCCCCGCGCCGCTTTTCCTTTGCCGCGGTGAACTTTTTGGCGAGAATACGCGGCAACTTCCGGCCGAAGAGTTTTCTCGGGGAGTTGCGGTGCCGGGTCTGCCGGGCGCCTGTGGAATCCAGAAACCTAGGAGATTGATCAATGAAGAAATCGCTTCTCGCAGTGGCTGTCGCGGCCGCCCTGCCTGCGCTCGCGCATGCACAGTCGTCGGTCACGATGTACGGGATCTTGGACGCGTCGGTCGAGTTCTCGAATGACGACGCCAACTCCCCCACTGCCACCGGCGCCAACGCCGATTCGACCATCCGCCTGAACAACGGTCAGCAGAGCGGCTCGCGCTTCGGCGTGCGCGGCGTCGAGGACCTCGGCGGCGGCCTGCGGGCGGTCTTCACCATCGAGCACCGCTTTAACGTCGACACCGGCGCCCAGTCGGCCGCGCCCTCGTTCTGGAACGGTCAGGCCTTCGTGGGCCTCGCGGGCGGCTGGGGCCAGCTGACCGCCGGTCGCCAGTACACCCCGATCTTCTGGGCGCTGCTGCCGGCCGACTTCGCGGGCTACGGTTTCTACAACAACTGGGCGGGCTTCACCGGCTATCCCACCTTCACTCCCCAGGGGCCGATCCGGATCGACAACTCGCTGTCGTACCGTTCGCCCACCTTCGGCGGCCTGACGGTGTATGCGGCCTATGCCTTCGGCGAGACCACCAGCAGCGCGGCCACCAACGGCTTCGGCGGCGGCTCGGGCGACATCCTGGGCATCGCGGCGGGCTGGCGGCTCGGTGGCCTGTACCTGGCGGCCGGCTTCCACACCATCGACAACAACGCGGCCAACGCGGTCGAGACGGTCCTGGCAGTTGCTGGCTCGTACCGCTTCGGCGGCTTCGGCGTGTCGCTCGGCTACACCCAGCAGGAATTCGTCGGCCCGGGTGAGTTCTCCGCCATCCTGGGCTCGGTGTCGGCAAACCTCGGCTCGGGTCGCCTGGTGGTGAACGCAGCCATGACGGACCCCAGCGGCTTCACCGGTCTGCGCAATGACTCGGGCCTGCAACTGGGTGTGTCGTACCAGATGCCGATGTCGAAGCGTACCAACTGGTACGTCTCGCTGGGCATGAACGACTACGAAGGTGCGCAACCCACCGCTGCGCGCCGGATCGACGGCGCGATGCGTGCTTCGGTCGGCCTGCGTCACCAGTTCTGATCGGCGGCCGGCCTCGCGC
>Ga0169931_10011357_pt1 | contig 12558 bp, 9 predicted proteins | sample Kivu_15m_20L_FD_129675 | JGI IMG/M metagenome (GOLD analysis project Ga0169931, IMG submission 129675) | Freshwater microbial communities from Lake Kivu, Western Province, Rwanda to study Microbial Dark Matter (Phase II) - Kivu_15m_20L... | ecosystem: Environmental > Aquatic > Freshwater > Lake ...
ATGGAACAAGCGGAGATTTTTGTCTTCATCGCTTCCTTTTTCTTGATCGCTCTTGGGTTTAAAGAATCAAAGCAGGAAGTTAAAATTAATGATAAACCACCAATCATTGAAGTTCTTGAATCTTCCCGCTATAAATTTCCTTCTGGTCGTGCTGAAGTAATTCCGGAGTTCAAGAAGTATATTCGTGGGGAATTGAGATCAAAAATTTTGAAAATCACGAAAGAATATGAAGAAGTAGATGTCATTGAAGTAATTGGTCATACTGATGGACAACCAATTAGTGGTATTAACTCACCAACAGAAAATAACTACAGCAATTTAGATTATAGTTTGGAAAAAGTTAATCTTGGCAAATTACCTGTTGCTCAATTACGCCCCGGTTCTAATACTGATTTGGGAATTATGAGAGCTTTGGCTGTTGTTCAAGAACTGAAAAGGTCTGGGGGAGAAATTGCTAAACTCAAGTTTAGAACCTACTCCGCAGGACAATTATTATTAGAAAATGGGTTGCCATCTGACATAGATAAAAGGGGTAATTCCAAAAGAAGAAGAATTGAAATCCGTTTCACAAAGTTGGGTAAAACTGAAAAAGTTCAGTAGTGAAATCGTTAATATAGTTAATATAAGAGCAGGTTTAAAACCTGCTCCTACTTCTAAACGTTAACTAACTCCTTTTTAAAAAAAGCTTGCAAAATATCGTTGACAATTTGCTCACTAGTTAAACCCAAACTAACTTTAGATTCCTCCGGAGTAGCATGATCCACTAATTCATCGGGTATACCAATTCTTTTCACTGGTACAACCACATTAGCATCCAGTAAAGCTTCAGCTACTGCAGATCCAAAACCACCCATTAAACAACCTTCCTCTAAAGTGACAACTCTACCAATTTTTTCAGCCAGGGGTATAATCAAATCTATATCCAAAGGCTTGACAAATCGTGCGTTAATCACACTAGCTTCAATACCATGTTCACTGAGAATCTGGGCAACCTGCATTCCCGAATTAACCATGGTACCATAGCCCACAATTAACAGGTCATCTCCCTGACGGAGAATTTCTCCCTTACCAATTTCTAAAGGTTCCCAACCTTCTTCCATTAGGGGGACACCATAACCATTACCCCGAGGAAAACGCATAGCAATTGGTCCGGTTGTATATTCCACACCGGTAACCACCATTCTTTGTAGTTCCGCTTCATCCTTGGGGGCCATTAACACCATATTGGGAATACAGCGGAGATAGGCAATATCATACATACCTTGGTGGGTGGGACCATCAGCTCCTACAATACCTGCCCTATCTAAACAGAAAAATACGGGTAGGTTTTGAATACAGACATCATGGATAATTTGATCGTAAGCACGTTGTAGAAACGTCGAATAAATAGCTGCTACAGGGCGCATACCTTCACAAGCTAAACCAGCAGCTAGAGTAACAGCATGTTGTTCCGCAATGCCCACATCAATATATTGGTGGGGTAATTTAGCTTGTAGTTTATCTAAACCAGTACCCGTAGCCATTGCAGCTGTAATGCCAACAATTTTCGGGTTTTGTTCAGCTAGTTTTACCAAAGTATGAGAAAAGACCTTGGAATACGCAGGGGGTTTAGGCTTATTGGAAGGAATTGCTTTACCAGTGGCTAAATTGAAGGGATTTTGGGCATGATAACCCACCTGGTCTTTTTCAGCTACTTCATATCCCTTACCCTTAACAGTCGCAACATGAACTAAAACTGGACCAGGTATTTGATGTGCTTGCTGAAAGGTAGTAATCAGCTCTTCTAAATTGTGACCATCTACCGGACCCATGTAAGTAAAGCCCAATTCTTCAAATACTGCACCCAACTTAGACATGGCTAATCGCTTCATGCCCTCCGTTACACGTTCTAATTCATCACCAACAAAAGGAATATGTTTGAGTTGTTCTTCAATATTATCAGCAATAAACTGTACTGGAGGACTGAGACGCATTTTATTTAGATAGCGAGGTATGGCGCCCACATTAGGAGAGATAGACATTTCATTGTCATTAAGAACCACTAATAAATTAGTCTTAGGTAGGTGTCCAGCGTGATTAATAGCCTCTAGAGCCATACCTCCTGTTAAAGCACCATCACCAATTACAGCAGCTACCTTGAATTTTTCCCCCTTCATATCCCTAGCTAAAGCCATACCCAGAGCAGCAGAAATACTGGTGGAAGCGTGTCCCGCACCAAAATGGTCAAATTGACTCTCACAACGCTTGAGATAACCAGCAACCCCGTCCTTTTGTCTGAGGGTATGGAAATCATGGTAACGCCCTGTGATTAACTTATGGGGATAAGCTTGGTGTCCCACATCCCAAATTACCTTATCCCGATCTAAATCTAGTGTCTGGTAGAGTCCCAAAGTTAACTCCACAACTCCTAACCCGGGACCCAGGTGTCCACCACTTGCAGCTACAGTTTGTAAGTGTTTATCCCTAATTTGTTTAGCTATTTCCTGTAGTTGGCGAATAGATAACCCGTGTAACTGGTTTGGATGGGTGATTTCACTCAGAAGCATATTATAAGCTTTCCCTCTCTACATTATTGGCATTAATTGATTTTCCTACTTGATGTAGGTACAAAAACGCTGTTTTATAACTATAACTTTGGTTAGCTATCAACGGAGCGGGTAAATGGAGGTTGATAAATAAAATGACCATATTTTGTAGTATATTCGGGTTGTGAGAGCATTTTTGATTTGGTGAAATTTTTGGGAGTTTAGCAATGTCCGTATCAGCAGACCCAGTCAAGTTGATGAAGCAAGAAGTCGGTAAAGCGGCTGCATCCCTGGTAAAATCAGGTTCTATTGTCGGTTTAGGTACGGGATCAACTACTGCTTACACTATTCAGTTTTTGGGCGATCGCCTGAAATCCGGTGAGCTTAAGGATATTGTTGGTATCCCTACTTCCTTCCAGTCGGAAGTTTTGGCAAAACACTATGGAGTTCCTCTTACTACTTTAGACGCTGTTGACCATATTGACATCGCTATTGATGGTGCTGATGAGGTTGATCCTAATAAAAACTTAATTAAGGGTGGTGGTGCAGCACACACTCGGGAAAAGGTAGTAGACTATTTAGCAAGTCAATTTATTGTTGTGGTTGATAGTGGTAAGTTAGTGGACCATTTGGGTTCTACCTTTGCTGTCCCCGTGGAAGTGATACCTATGGCTATCACCCCTGTAATCAACGCTATTAAGAAACTGGGGGGAAATCCGGAATTACGCATGGGTGTGAAAAAGGCTGGTCCTGTGATTACAGATCAAGGTAATATGGTAGTTGATGTCAGATTTGACTCCATTGAAGATCCAGTGAATTTGGAAAAAACCCTGAATAATATCCCTGGTGTTCTGGAAAATGGCATCTTTGTCAACTGTGTGGATTTGGTATTAATTGGCGAAGTAATTGATGGTAAGCCCTCTGTCCGACAAATGTAGGTGGGGGTTGGGAAATGGGGAAATTAACCGATCTAAACTCTGATTTCTGGGAGTAAATTTAAGAAATAGTTTCAGTTTATAAATCTCAACTTATGCTACATAGAAGATTCGGTCGCACTAACTTACAAATGCCTGTATTTTCCTGCGGGGGAATGCGTTATCAGTTTAAGTGGCAAGATGTTCCTCTCCAGGAAATACCTGTGGATAATCAACAGAATCTAGCCAATATTATTCATCGAGCTGTTGATTTGGGCATCAATCACCTAGAAACTGCCCGATTTTATGGTACTTCTGAAATGCAATTGGGGCAAGTTTTGCCCAATATAGACAGAGAAAAGTTAATAGTCCAAACCAAAGTACCTCCCTGTTCAGATCCCCAAGAATTTCGCCAAATCTTTGAGAAATCCCTGGCCTATCTACAGTTAGAATATGTTGATTTATTGGGGTTGCATGGAATCAACAATCAAGAACTTTTAGACTATAGCATTGGTGGTTGCTTACAGGTAGCTAAAGAATTACAAGCCCAAGGTAAAGTGAGATTTATTGGGTTTTCTACCCATGCACCTCTGGAAATAATTTTACAAGCAGTTAATACTAATGAATTTGACTATATCAATCTCCACTGGTACTATATAAATCAATGGAATTGGCCAGCTATAGAAGCTGCTAACAAGTTAGATATGGGTGTGTTTATTATCAGCCCTGCTAATAAGGGTGGTATGTTATATCAACCTTCCCCAAAGCTGGTTCAACTTTGTCAACCATTAAGTCCCATGGTCTTTAATGATTTGTTTTGTTTGAGCCATCCCCAAGTTCATACTCTCAGTATTGGAGCAGCGCAGCCAGGTGACTTCGATGAACATTTAAAAACCTTAGAATTCTTAGATAGAGCTGATGAAATTTTACCACCAATTATCGCCAGATTAGAAAAAGCAGCCATACACACCTTGGGTGAAGATTGGGTAAAAACCTGGGATACCAATTTACCAGTTTGGGAAAATACCCCAGGTAATATTAACATTAAATTGATTCTCTGGTTGTTAAATTTAGCTTTGTCCTATGACATGGTAGAATACGGAAAAATGCGCTATAACTTATTAGGTAATGCTGACCATTGGTTCCCAGGAAACAGAGCTGACAAATTAGAAGAATTGGATTTGCAAGAATGTTTAGGTAATAGTCCCCACCGAGAAAAAATCCCTCTAATGTTATCTAAAGCTCATACTATTTTAAGGGGTGAAGAGGTAAAACGATTATCTCAAAGTTAAATTCCTCCATCACCCCCTAGACTAATTTGTATGAGGAACGACTAAAACCTTATCAACTCTATTGCCATCCATATCCATAACTTCAATTCTCATTCCTTGCCATTCAAAATGCTCTGCAGCGGTGGGAATACGTCCTAAATTAGTGATGACTAACCCACCCAGAGTTTGATAGTTTCCTCTTGCTTCCATTTCCAATTCTTCCACGTCAAAAAGTTCAAAAAACTCTTCTACGGGTAACATACCATCCACTAACCAAGAACCATCTTCCCTTTGTACCGCTTGAGGTTCTTCCTGTCCCGGTTGTGCAGGAACATCACCCACAATTTCACTCATAATGTCATTTAGGGTCACTAAGCCTTGAATTACTCCATACTCATCCACAACTAAAGCAATATGAGTGACAGTTTGTTTAAATAACTCCAGAACCTTTAAACCTCTGGTGCTTTCAGGTACAAAAACCGGTTGACGTAATCCTATGGTTAAATCAAAAGGTTCATTGCGTAAACTCCTGGAGAGTAAATCAGTTACCGGAATTACCCCTAAAACATTGTCTAGTCCCTCTTGACATACGGGGTAACGGGAGTAATTACTCGCAGACATTTTCTGGCGATTTTCCTCCGGTGAATCATCCAGGTCTAACCAGACAATATCCGGACGAGGAGTCATGAAAAAAGTCACCGGGCGATCGCCTAGACGAAATACCCTTTCGACCATATCCTGCTCCGCTGCTTCAAAAGTTCCTGCTTCGGTACCTTGTTCTATTAAGATCTTGATTTCCTCTTCCGTAACCTGGGGTTCCTCCGAAGGTCTAATACCCAAAATTTGTAATACGGTCTCTGTTGATATACTCAACATGTATACTATAGGAGAAGCCAAACTGGCTAAAGCCCTCATAGGAATAGCTATAAAAGCAGCTATTTTTTCCGGATTATTTAATGCTAAACGTTTTGGTACTAATTCACCAACAATTAAGGATAAATAGGTAATGACTAAAACTACCACTCCAAAAGCAATGGTCTGACTATAATCTGACAAAAAGGGTACTAACTCAACATATTTTTCCAATCTTTGAGCAATGGTAGCACCACCGAAAACACCGTTTAGAATATTAATCAGTGTGATTCCCACTTGAACAATGGACAGGAAGTGATTAGGAGCTTCTGCTAGCTCTAAAGCAGCCTGGGCATTAAGACTTCCTTGATTGGCTAATTGCTGTAATCTAGCTTTACGAGCAGACACTATAGCCATTTCCGACATGGAAAATATTCCGTTAGCCAAAATCAGTGCCAAAATAATGAGAATTTCCACAGTAATGGGAGACATGGGAGTGAGGGAATGAGGGAGAAAGAGATAGCAAGAGGGAAAAAATGATTTTTCCTTCCGACCAATTTATTACCCATATTACCCATTTTCCATTTCCGTAAAATAATTGGTATATAGATACAATCTATATTTTTTCACCTGAGCAACAACTATGACTTTTTCTTCTATTGTACGTAGTTTGGTGCGATCGCCTCTGACCACGGAACTCAACAATCAACTCAAAAAACACCAGCAATTGGGTTTAAATGGCATTTCTCGCCTACCCAAAAATCTCATCGCTTCTGCTCTTGCTAGCCAAGAGAGTCGTGACTTGTGTATTATCTGTGCCACATTAGAGGAAGCTGGTAGATTTTATGCCCAGTTAGAAGCCATGGGATGGAATACGGTCCACTTTTACCCAACCTCGGAAGCTTCTCCCTATCAACCCTTTGATCCAGAAACGGAGTTAAGCTGGGGTCAAATGCAGGTATTAGCGGATTTAGTTAGTAATAGTGATCATAAGAGTATGGCCATTATTACCACTATAGGAGCATTACAACCTCACTTACCACCTCGAGAAACATTTAAATCCTTCTGTTTAACCTTACAAAAGGATATGGGATATAGCTTAGAACAATTTGGGGAAAAAATCACTGCTTTGGGATACGAGCGGGTTTCCCTAGTAGAAACAGAAGGTCAATGGAGTAGACGGGGTGACATTGTGGATGTATTTCCCGTTGCTTGCGAATTACCGGTGCGTTTGGAATGGTTTGGGGATGACATTGAAAAAATCCGTGAATTTGACCCTAGTACCCAGCGTTCAGCGTTAGACAAAATCAATCAAATTACCTTGACCCCCACCAGTTTTGCACCAATTGTTTTATCTGCTTTAAAAGATAATGCTCTATTTTGGCAATTCAGTTCCCAACTTGATTTAAATTCAGAAGTAATAGAAAATTCAGGATTAGAAGGTAGTAGAAGATTTCTCGGTTTTGCCTTTGACCAACCCGCGTCAATTCTAGATTACTTACCAGCAAATACCCTAGTAGCAATTGATGAAATTGAACAATGTCACGCCCATGGCGATCGCTGGGTAGAAAATGCGGATGAGCAATGGTTACTAATCAAAGATCAATTATCTACCACCTTCCCGAAAATACATATAAATTTTGAGGAATGTTTAGCAGAAAAAGTCAGCAATTTTAGTACCCTATATTTATCGGAAATAGCAGAAGAAAATAGTGGTAATATAACCTATAAAGATGCCAGGGAGCAAACCAGTTCTGAGAGTTTTATTCCCAGCTATAATTTAGGGGGTAGACCCTTACCCATCCATCCCCATCAATTTGCGAAATTAGCAGATACCATCCGCCAAGAAAGAGACCATAAATTTGCGGTTTGGATTATTTCTGCCCAACCTTCTCGTTCAGTTGCTCTATTACAAGAACATGATTGTCCAGCTCAGTTTATTCCCAATCCGCGAGATTATCAAGCCATTGATAAACTGCAAATTAATCAAACACCAGTTGCTCTTAAATATTCTGGTTTAGCGGAATTAGAAGGAGTAATTTTACCTTCCTACCGTTTAGTAATTATTACAGATCGGGAATTTTATGGTCAACACGCCCTAGCTAACTTTGGCTACGTGCGTAAACGACGTAAAGCAGCATCCAAACAGGTTGATCCTAACAAATTAAGGGCGGGTGATTTTGTCGTACATCGTAGCCATGGAATCGGCAAATTTGTCAAATTAGAGAGTTTGACAATCAATGACGAAACCCGCGATTATTTAGTCATTCAATATGCTGATGGCGTGTTAAGAGTAGCAGCGGATCAAGTAGGTTCCCTCTCCAGATTTAGAACCAACTTAGATAGACCGCCCCAACTACATAAAATGACCGGTAAAGCTTGGGATAACACCAAGAGTAAAGTCAAAAAAGCCATTAAAAAATTAGCAGTTGATCTGCTACAATTATATGCAGCTCGTTCCCAACAAGAGGGTTTTTCCTATCCACAAGACATGCCTTGGCAAGAAGAAATGGAAGATTCCTTTCCTTACCAACCCACCACAGATCAATTAAAAGCAGTGCAAGATGTGAAGAGAGATATGGAAAGTCCAAGACCCATGGATCGTCTAGTTTGTGGCGACGTAGGTTTTGGTAAAACAGAAGTAGCAATTAGGGCAATTTTTAAAGCTGTTACCGCAGGTAAACAAGTAGCACTTTTAGCTCCAACCACCATTTTAACCCAGCAACATTATCACACCATAAAAGAACGTTTTGCACCCTATCCCATTCATGTAGGATTATTAAATCGTTTTCGTTCTCCCGAAGAAAAACGCAATATTCAAAAACGACTATTAACCGGTGAGTTAGATATAGTTGTGGGAACTCATCAATTGTTAGGTAAAGGAGTGCAATTTAAAGACTTAGGATTATTAGTAATTGATGAAGAGCAGAGATTTGGAGTCAATCAAAAAGAAAAAATCAAAACTTTAAAAACACACCTAGACGTATTGACCCTATCAGCAACACCCATTCCCAGAACCTTATATATGTCCCTATCTGGGATTAGAGAAATGAGTTTAATTACCACTCCACCTCCAACCAGAAGACCGATTCAAACCCACTTAGCCCCATTAAACCCCCAAATTGTCAGTAGTGCTATTAGACAGGAATTGGATAGAGGTGGACAAGTGTTTTACGTTGTCCCCAGAGTTGAGGGTATAGAAGAAACCACAACCAGACTCCGAGAAATGATTCCCAGCGGTAGATTTGTCATAGCCCATGGTCAAATGGATGAAAGTCAGCTAGAATCAACCATGTTAACTTTTAGTAACCATGAAGCAGACATTTTAGTATGTACAACAATCATTGAATCTGGATTAGATATTCCGCGAGTTAATACCATTTTAATTGAAGATGCCCACCGATTTGGACTTTCCCAATTATATCAACTAAGGGGAAGAGTAGGAAGAGCAGGAATTCAAGCCCATGCTTGGTTATTTTATCCTAAACAAAGAGAATTATCCGATGCTGCTAGACAAAGATTAAGAGCCATTCAAGAATTTACCCAACTAGGTTCTGGTTATCAATTAGCCATGCGGGATATGGAAATTCGTGGGGTAGGAAATTTATTAGGTGCGGAACAATCAGGTCAAATGGATGCCATTGGATTTGACCTATATATGGAAATGTTAGAGGAAGCAATTAGGGAGATTAGGGGTCAAGAAATACCCAAGGTTGATGACATCCAAATTGATTTAAACCTGACCGCATTTATTCCTGCAACCTATATTACCGATATTGATCAAAAAATGAGTGCCTATCGTGCGGTAGCGACAGCCAAATCCAAAGAAGAATTAAGAGCAATAGCAGCAGAATGGAATGATAGATATGGTATTGTACCTCCCCCAGCAAATCAAATGCTCAGAGTTATGGAATTAAAACAACTGGCAAAAAATCTAGGTTTTAGTAGGATTAAACCAGAGAATAAGCAACATATAGTATTGGAGACACCAATGGAAGAACCCGCTTGGAACTTATTGGCCCAGAGGTTGACGGAAAATATGAGAAATCGGTTTGTATATTCTCCTGGGAAGGTTACAGCTAGGGGTTTGGCTGTATTTAAGGCCGAACAACAGTTGGAAACCCTAATAGATGTTTTTGGCAAAATGCAAGTTGATTAACAAGCGCTCCTGCAAGAATTTCACCGTAGGTTGGGTTGAGGAACGAAACCCAACAAACTACTCCATTACGGATGATTATCTCCATTGCTACTGTAATCGAATTTGAGGTCTAACAGATCATTCCACCTGACCGTGTGTTAGATCCCACATTCCGCATCTAAGTGTATTGTATATCTTGCCTGATTGACATTAGATGGCCTATGACTATATACTATTTTAAGTAAAGCTAGAACAAACGGATAACCCCATGGTTCAAATAACAAACCTCGCCTCGCTTTACGAACAGGACTATCCTGCTTGGTTAGACTTAACCCTAGCACAACTCAAACAGCAAGATTTCAGTGCCATTGACTGGGGGAATTTAATTGAGGAAATAGACGCATTGGGAAGAGAGCAACGTTATAAAGTGGAAAGTTATTTGTTGCGACTCCTCATCCATTTACTACTGTACGAGCATTGGCAAACCGAACGCCCTTGGTCAGGTAAAGGTTGGGAAAAAGAAATTGATAACTTCCGGTTGGAACTTGATGCTCTGCTGGAGTCCCGGGTTCTTCATAACCACTTCTTGGCAATCCTACCAAAAGACTACGACAAAGCTCGGAAACTGGCAATCAAAAAATCCGGGTTATCACCGACAATATTTCCAGAGATCTGTCCCTATACTCTGGAGCAAATGCTTGATTTCGGTTGGTTACCTTCACAAAAGTTGAAACCCGACTCAGAAGGATAAAATTAGTTATGTCTTTTAATCAATATAAAAATATTGCTCAAGTTTTGGATGATTTTCCCTTAAATTATCTAGAAGAAAACTTTGTACAAGAAAAATCATTCTCCCCAGATGTTTATTTCATTAATCGCTTTAAATTACTGCTAAAAGAAGGAGTTGTTTTTAACTCAGAATATGCAATTTGCGAAGGTATTATTTTCCCCATTTTAACAGAAATATGGCAAAAGTACCGAGATAATTTATTGATTTGGAGTCATCAACCCCTAAACTATGACGAAAAACTGTCAGGAATACCTGACTATGTTGTTGCCAAAAGATCTTCGAGAGGAAAAGTGATTTTTGAATCTCCTTATTTAATATTAGTAGAAGCCAAAAAAGATAACTTTGAAGAAGGTTGGGGACAATGTTTAGCTGAATTAATTGCCGCACAAAAACTGAATAATCAACTAAATCAAACATTATACGGTATTGTTTCTAATGGTAAAATTTGGGAATTTAGCAAATTAGAAGAAGATAATTTTGTCAAAAATATTGAAGAATATAGTATATCTAACTTAGAGAGGTTATTCGGAGTTTTGAACTATATTTTTGAGATTACCTATTTATCTATAGGGGATAGTGCAAGCGCTGCTGCAGGGAACTCGCTGAATAAGTGATCGCACCATAACCGTTGAAAAAATCCAGTGACCTAAGGTTACCGGGTACGATAGTAAGTGGGTCAGTAGAATTAAATATAAGATTAACGTAGGTTGGGTTGAAGTATGAAACCCAACACCCCCAATAAAAAACTGATATAATTGTGACAAATTTACTGACTGGAGGTAGAAATGAAGCGCGAAGTGTTTGAACGTATTTATGAGGAAGAATTGACCCCAATTCAAAGGAGAATTTTACATCGAATTTTGCAAAGAAAATCAAATACAGCGATACGGAGAGATGTAACGGTTTGGTTTGACCGCAAAGTTTATGGTTTAAAAACTTTTAGGTTGGGTTGACAAAAGGAAACCTAACACGAATTATTATACATCCCACTATCCAATATTTATTAATCCCTGAAACTCTATGACTTGGCTATACTTCTCACTGGCGGCTGCTACCTTTGAATCTCTGCGAGATGTCTTGAGTAAAGTTGTGACAAATAAAGGCAATCAACCCTTAGATGAGTATTTAGTTGCGTGGGCGCTAAGGGCATTTACTCTAATTATTTATATTCCTTGGTTGCTATTATCACCTAACCCAGTACCTGCGATCGGGAAAGATTTTTGGTGGGCTTTGTTAGCCGATGCTACTCTATCCACTATTGGCGGCATTTTATATATGAGGGCGTTGCGTTTTGGGGATATATCTTTAACTATACCGTTAATGGGATTTTCGCCGTTATTTTTAGCGATCGCTTCTCCTTTAATTCTCAATGAGTTTCCCGCAAAATCACAACTTATAGGTATTTTATTAATCTGTTTTGGTGCATATTTTTTAAATTTAAAACCAAAGGAAAATAATTATCTCGCACCGTTAAAATCTTTGATGACTACCCAATCTTCTCAATTAATGTTAATAGTAGCTTTTCTCTGGTCTTTAACTACTTCTTTTGATAAAATTGGGGCAAAAAATTCCTCACCATTATTTTTCTCAGCTTCTCTCTATTTTTGTACAGCTATCATGACTTTGCCTATTGTAATTTTATGCTCTCCTAATTGGTTTTCTAAGCTAAAAAGTAATTTCTATAAATTAGTTTTATTAGGTAGCTTAAAAGCACTTGATATGTGGTGTCATGTGATGGCGATCGCATCTACAGTAGCAGCAAATTCCGTGGCGGTAAAACAAAGCAGTTTATTGATGACTGTAGGATATGGCTATTTCCTCTTTCATGAAAAAAATATTAAACATAGATTCTTAGGTTGTATTATTATCATTGTTGGTGTATGTGTATTAAGCATTTTCTAGGGTATTTTCTAGAGCGATATCAAATTCATGAAAGCTGATCAATGTTGGGTTTCCTAAAGTCAACCCAACCTACATCTACATAGCCAATTTACTCAGCATGATTAGGTAAATTATCAGGATCAACTCCTTGCGATCGCAAATAAGCTATTAACCTTTCTTTCTCCTG
>Ga0169931_10011358_pt1 | contig 12558 bp, 7 predicted proteins | sample Kivu_15m_20L_FD_129675 | JGI IMG/M metagenome (GOLD analysis project Ga0169931, IMG submission 129675) | Freshwater microbial communities from Lake Kivu, Western Province, Rwanda to study Microbial Dark Matter (Phase II) - Kivu_15m_20L... | ecosystem: Environmental > Aquatic > Freshwater > Lake ...
CACTAACTCCAGTGCATCCGTCACGCTCAAAGTCGACATACAAGGATAGAAGCGACACGCTTGACCCAGACACTTAAAGTCTTGGCCACACACCACTTGAGGCACTAAAACGGAGGCCAACGACTCCCCCTCTCGGCCCGGAAGGTCCTCTACGTAGGGGCCCCAGCGTCTAGCGCTTTGAACTCGGATTGGCGGATAAAACGTAACAACGGGGCGCCCGAGCGCCACAGCAACATGCAGGGGGCCCGTGCTAGGCGCTACCACCACCGACACTCTCTCAAAGAGTGCGGCAAGTCGGTCCACCTCTTTGGAGTCCTTCCCACCAAACACCCGCAAGTGAGTGCTCCACTTCTCCCCCAACTCCGACCCAAAGCGATCCAAAAGAGCCTGCTCTGCGGGTCCACCCGTCACTACGACTCCCACACCCTTCTCCATTAACTCGCGTGCGAGAGCCAAATAATGGGATTCGGGCCAGTTCAGTGCACTCCCGCCCATCCCAGGATGAATGGCCACCCACTGAGTCGGCCTCGAAGGAGTGTCGCCAAAAAATTGGGCCACCTCGGATCTTGCCTGAGGAGAAATCGCCACCTGCGGAAGAACGGTTCGAGATCCCACGTGCACACCCAGCACGGTGAGCAGTTGAAGGTTATAGTCCGCCTCGTGCATCTCCACTTGCGAGCGGTGCTGGCGGATCCCGTGATTCAAAAACAGGTACGAAAAAGGCTTAGAAAGCGGACCCACGCGGACCGGAACTCTAGCCCACCAAAGACCTGCAGCAATCTTGAACTGAGGCTGGAGCAGCAGAGCCACATCCCAGCGGCCCTCCCTGATTTTACGAGCCCACTGGGCGAGACTGAGCTTCTCGGGTTCGATCTCTTGGACTTCATCAATGAACGCAAGCCCCCGCACCACAGGAGCGACGCGAGGTTGCACCCAAAAACTGAGATGAGACCGCGGATAGGTTCTCTTGAGAGCCTCCATGGTGGGAATCGATAAAACAACATCCCCCAGACGGTCGGGACGAATCACCAAAATCCGCGGCTGGGCTGGGAGATGAATCACTTCAGGGCCTGTTTAAGCTGCGTTTTTGCAGTGCTCACCAAAAGTTCGACCACCTGATCCAAAGTCAAATGAGTGGTGTCAAGTTCGATGGCATCGGCTGCTTTTTTAAGAGGCGCCACGGACCGAGTAGAGTCTGCATGATCTCGAGCAGCGATTTGAGACTTAATCTCCTCGAACGAGGGGACGTCCGCCCCAGTTGCTTCGAGCTCATCAAGCCGACGCTTGGCCCGCTCCTCCACGCTCGCACTCAAATAGAACTTGAGATCCGCATCCGGAAAAACAACGGTACCAATATCGCGCCCTTCCAAAATGGAGGGCCCCTGACAGCCCAGCCTGCGCTGAAGCCCGAGCAGCTCTTTTCGGACCGAGGGTATTCCCGATACCGCCGATGCAGCCAAACTGACTTCGGGAGTTCTGATAAATGCAGTGACGTCAGTCCCATCCGCATAAATGCGATTTTTGGGATTCCGCCTCGGTGAGAACTTAAACTCCAATTCTACGGTCTTGGCGAGTCGCTCGGCCACTGCACGATCCGCATCCGTCAGAGTCTCGGGAGTCATCCCCTCGCTCCATTGGCCACTGCTCATGAGCGTGTAAGCCAGCGCCCGATAGAGGGCCCCCGTGTCCACGTGAACAAATCCAAGGGACTCGGCCAGTCTTCGCGTGGCGGTACTCTTGCCAGTGCCCGCAGGTCCATCGATGGCAATCACCGGACCCTTTTTCTCAAACGACTCACTCATCACGACCCCGAGACTTTCCTGAACGCTTGGCCAAAAGGCTCAGCGCCACCTGCTCCAAAACTCGAGCAGCAAAGCGATTCTCCGCGTCTGTCCCCACCGAAATTCTAAGCGCGTGATCCAGCCCATAGTTTGCGACGGGTCTAAAAATCACCCCTAACTTGAGACACTCCTGAAAGACCGCAACTCCAGTACTCCCCAAGCCCTGACCCACGTCTGCTAGCAAAAAATTACCCTGGCTGGCCCAGTACGGAATCCCCAAGCGTCGCAGCGTTTTCTCCCAAAACCTCATGCCACTGCGATTGGCCAAAACGGCCCTGCGCACATAGGGTTTATCGGCAAGCGCCGCTTCAGCCGCAGCCAGAGCAGGCGCACTGAGATTAAATGGCATTCGGATTCTCTCGCAGAACGAAAAGACCTCACGACTGCCGATGCCATAACCGACTCTAAAGCCCGCTAGACCGTAGATTTTTGAAAATGTGCGCAAGATCACTACGTTCTGAAACTCTTTCCAAAGCGGCATGGGATCCGGAAGGTCCTTTGCGCTCACATATTCCCAATACGCATAATCCAGCACCACGAGGATCGACCTGCTGCGGATCTGCGAAACTTGCTTCAAAAAATCGTGTATTTCGGAGGCCGCAGAGTAAGTCCCTGTGGGGTTATTGGGGTTGGCAATAAACACCATTTTCACGCGCTCATCGGACCGGACGCTCCGAGCCAATGCGTCGAGATCAAATCGGAGGTCTGCAGTCAGGGGTGACTCGACCGTCTCCACTCCATGGGCTTGAGCGCAAATCCGGTAAGCCACAAAAGCCGATTGAGAAGTCGCGATGGCCTCCCCAGGCTTCAAATAAGTTCGGATCAAGAGGTCGATCACTTCGTTTGAGCCATTGCCCAGGAGCAGCTCCTCCGGAAGCACTCGAATCCGTTTGGAGCTCAGCGATGAGGCGAGCGCTTGCCGAAGCCGGTAGGCCCCCGCATCCGGATAGCGATGCTGGTCTTTGAGGGAGCGCCGAGCAGCCGCAATGGCCTTGGGACTTGGACCCAGAGGGTTTTCGTTCGAAGCCAGCTTCACCACCCGTCTGAGGCCCAATTCCCGCTGCGTTTCTTCGATCGGTTTTCCAGGGACGTAAGGTTGAAGAGTCTGAATGTATTCTGGAACTTGCGGAAATCCCGGTGCATCGCTCATGGCTCGGCGAGTCCACCACAGGTCGAAACCTGAGTCAAATCAGACACATCTAGCCAAAAAACAGTCCAACAGGAACTATTGTAAGGATGTCCTGGGGTAGCTCCTATTCCAAATTAATCTCTCTTGCTGCCGTGCTTTTAGCGCCGGGGGTGGTCATCAGTCCCGCTCTGTGGGCCCAGCAGGCCGCGCAGTCTCCCGGGAGTGCAGGCTCACCCTCGATCGCTGTCATTCACTACACCCCTAGTGATCTGGATCGAGCAGCTCAGGTGGCAGAATCCCGGATTCGCTCCAGCATCGACTTGGGCAAAATGGCTCAAGATCAAATTCCAGAAAGCCTGATCCGGCTTGAGGGATCCCCGGAACTCCAAGAGGTTCTGGATCTGCTCGAGACCCAGTCAGGCCAATCTGTCCAGCTCGCAGTGCGGGTCCCCCGCGGCGGGGTCCAGATCAAGTCGGGGGTCACCGGGCTCCAAGTCCTCCACCAGCGCGGCTCACCCCGCCTCGATCTTCAAGTCAAAACTGAGCCCAGCGAAGTCCAGGTCCGCGGAATTCAAGTGGGCTACCTCGTCAAAGATTCCGAGGGTAAGGATCAGTTCGTTGCCCTCTCGGACGGCACAGGAGAGCAGAATCGAGAAATCCCTGCCGCCCAACTGGACCTCAAAGTGCAGGAAGCCAAGCTCAGCGCACAGATCGACTTGCCCGAGAGAGGCACTGAAATCCGGCTCGCCTCGGTTCAGCCCGAGATTCTTTCAGAGAACGTCGACCTCAAAATACAGCTTCCACAGACAATGAATCTGGAACTCACCCAAGGGACTGCAGGACAACCGGGCTCCGGAAAAATTAAAGTCGAACTCAATGAGCAGGCCATGGCGCTGATCCAGGAGCAGGCCGAGAAGAAGACTCGTGAAGCACTCCTCTCAAAAGTCAATGAACTGACCCAGGATCAGCAAAATAAGATTCGCGAAAAAGCTCAAGAAGAGATCCAAAAATTCCGTGCTCAATTCTCTCTAGCTCGCGAACTCAGGCTCCCGATGGAATCTGAGACCAGAAAAGCAACACAGCAAATCCTGGCGGGACTTGCGACACGAAAGCCATCCCCTCCGCAATCGGATGAAGCCGTTGCCGCAGGCAACAGCCAAGCGCTTGCCGTACTCCGAGAGCTCACCCAAACCTTTAGCCTGGCCAGCCCAGAAAAATTCGAAATGATGGGACCTGAGCAAACCTCCAAAGACGGCCCTCTTTATCTCAGCACGAGATTGGCCATTCTCCACGCTTTCATGGCTAATCTGACCCAAGATTGGGACCATTTCGTTCGGTTCAGCGGGCTCGATCCCAAGAGCCAGGGGGCTAAAGAGCAAATCACATATCTAAAACGCCTCAAAGATGATCTTTTGAAACAGCTAGGATCCCGAAACTCTCCCGAAGAGTTGGCCCGTTTTATCGAGGTCTCGGGTGGGAGTGATGGAAGAATTAAACACGACCTCATGGACCGTTGGCTAGACCTCATGGCGCCTACCATCGAAAACTTTATCAAGAACGGCGGACTCCGGAGATCCGATCTCCTCGAGACCAACCATCAGATCCACGACATCCTCCTCCGGTCCAAGCTACAAAAAACGGCTACGATTCAGATTGATGAGAACGGAACCCGACTCCGCGATCAGGTGATCGCTCTCCAGGGGTCTCTCAGCACTCTCAACTCCAAGATCCAAATGCCCATCCCTGGCTGCGATTCCAGGCTCCTCACCGGAAAGGAGTCCGACTCCGATGCGATGCGCATCAGCACGTCACTTTCTGCTGTGAATGCTCTGGCCAAGCGCCTTCACGAGGAGGGCACCCTTGAGCTCATGCTGGCAAAGCAGCCCGGAATCAAACTTCTGGAGGCTCCACAAATTATTGCAGGGAAGCGAGACAAAAATGCCAAGCCAGGCTCCCTCCCCCAGGGCCTCAAAGACGGAATCTTTACTCTAAATGCCAAGATTGAGGCCAAAGACGAAGAGTTTGATATCAAAGTCGTGGGTCGTCTGGCTCCCGAAAAGGGCGGCAAGGCCATGAGTCTTGAGATTCTTGAGGTCCAGGACCTCGATCACAATCCTGGTTTTCTTAAGACGATCTTTCCCGTCACTCTCCTTTTCAAGGTTCTCCCCATTGCTCTCTTCGGACAGTCTTTTGTGGACGGAATGCTTGATGAGAAAAAGGCAAAGGGCGAAAATAAACTCGTTTTTGACATCCCAGAGTCCATTTCATCAGCGGGCTTCTTGATCCAAGGATTTGAGACCGATCCCGAACACCTCGACCGCATGAGTGCCGTGATCGGATCTGGGGCCTCAGGAGGGCGGCCATGAGATTCTTACTCCTCCTGCTCATCCCCCTCTTGCCCCTCTTGATCAACCGCGCCGGAGCAGCAGCAGAGCCCCCCGTGGCCAGTGAGCTTCAGCTCCCCTGGGCATTAATCGAAAAGCACACGCTCCAGCACCTTCCTCGATCCGGAGAGACTCAAGGCTCCGCTGGGCAACTCCACTGGTCGCGCTGGACGCCTGACCCGAACTCCGAGAAAATCGATCTGAGTTTTTCTGCCTCTGAGTTCAGCATCGGAAAAACAGAAATCAACTTGTCTTCCAGATCGAGCAACGCCAGCTCGAGTCCTCCAAGTGATCTCAAGGGATTCTCTCTTTCTGAACCCCGACTCGGCGGCCCTCCCCTCCAATTGAGCCAGGGCGAAAGATCCGACACCCTCCGCGTGAGTTATCTCCCGACGCAGATTTCCATCTCTCAAGAGGGTTCGACACGCGTCACCGCTCAGGATCTTCAGATCACTCAAGAATTGGGTAAAGTGAGCCTCGAAGGGATTTCAGTGGATATCTCGGGCATCCAAATCGACTTCAATCGAGCGCTTGAAGCTCGAATCGACGCCCCCCTCGAGGTCAACTCGCAAGGGATCCCTCAACTCAAATCTCTCAAGAGCGAACTGAGACTCGATCCCGCTCGCATCGATATCCCTTGCTCCTCCATTCAAATCAAAATGGAGTCGATCGGCAATGGACAGATCCAAACCCGTCCTGAGCTCGTTCAAAAACTCAAAGCAAAAGCCTGCGATTATTTGCAGCAAAATAAAGAACTGCTCTGGAAAAAACACGCTCCTGAGCTTCATGCGCTTCTGGACCAAAAGATCATGCCAGAGATCGTCAAAACCACAAACGCCAAGATTCAAGCAACGATCGAGGAGCAGCAAAACAATGCAGTAAAGCTGGCTCTTGTAGGCCTTGCTGCGGCCCAAGAAGGAATTCGTATTGGCTTTGGTCCCCAGGGACAAAACTGCGCTTTTGATCCTGAAACGCCCCTTCGGTCTCTAAAAAACGACGAGGCGCTCCTGCTTTTGAGTGAGCGGGACTCCAACCATCTGCTCCAGCAACTGTTAAAAGACCCTGCCCACCAAAAGTTTGATCTGCCCGGCATTGGTACGCTCTCGCTCTCGGAAATTCCAAAAGTTCGAATGCTTAAGCCCGGTGATGGAGAGGCGGCAGGCTCGTTTGAAATCGATGTTCAGGGACTGCTCTCTTTACCCAAGGGAAAAAACTTGCTCCCAGGCTACCCTTCTCTTGCACAAGCTCCCATTCAAGCTTCGGGCAAACTTCGAGTGCGCCCGGTGGTCAAGGATGGCTTGGTGTCTTTGGAGTTGCTCCGGGATCTGGAGCTCAATGTCCAGGACGGAGGCGGTAAACAGGTTCAATTCAAACAAGACAAAAAGGGTGGCTCCATTAGCCTTCCCGAAACTACCCTGCAATCGATGGCGAGCGACTGGCTCGTTGATTTTTCGACACAAGGTGCACAGCCCTCCGTTCCAGGCAAACCAACCCAAAACCGCAATTCTCCGCCTGCTTTTTCGATAAGTTCTGCGTCTCAAGGTGTCATTGACACCCGCTCTCGAGGACTGACCTCGCTCCAGTTGACCCCTGAGGGAAAAGTTCTGACCTCAGATGGCAAGGCCGTTGTGGGAACGCTCGATTCCTCGGGCAAAGTCGTCGACCCGTCAGGAAAAATCATCCCGCATCTGGAGATCACCGAAGTCAGGAGCGTGACCGTCGCAGGAAAACCGATGCGCCTCCTCGGAAGGCCCAAACTCGAGCTTGGGCCGGACGGTACCCTCGAGGCGGAGATCAAAGTGGATGTCGACTCGAAAACCCACGCCGATGTGGCCTGGGTGGATAACTTTCTCACTGAGCCCACTTACATCTCCAAAGCCGGCAAAAAGGGAAAGCCTGCCACCGCCCAAGAAGACACTCGGGATCTCGACCACGTCACGGCCAAAGTCCGCGGCAAGGTTCAGTTCAAGACTGAGGGGGATCAGGTGTCCTTGGAGTTTATCGGGCTCAAACCGATTACGGCCTCAGATACCAATCTCAATGCCGATCAAAGGACTTGGACGGGAGCCGCACTCGGTGGGCTTGCCGATCTGGGTTTCTGGGCGCAAAAAAAGGTGACTGGAGTGAACCTCCCTGTCTCAGGAACGGATGTCGTCCTGAGTTCTATCCTGACCGAAACTCGAAAGGGAGTAGAAGCCTCCATGAGCAATGGTGGAAAGCCCTGGCTCAAGCAAAGCGTTTCGGCCATTCCAGGCTGGAATGATTTTTCTGAGCGTCACGATCTCGGCGTGAGCCTCAAAGGGATCTCCACCACTCAAGGTAAGATGACCTTGAGCTATGAGTTCAAAAACGCAGAAAAACCCGCTCTCATCGCCCTTCAAAATACGGACGCAGGCCTAGCCTCAAGTCTAGTGGGAGCGCGCTCAAGCCCCCTCCTGGAACTCGCGCACCTGAGGGATCTCCGGGTCAAAACCGATCCGAGGACCGGACAACCTCAGCTCGAGGCGCTCGTCGCAGAGGGACCAGCACCCTGGAGAGCGCAGCCCCGGGTGATGACGCTTCCTAGATAGATTCAAATACGGTCGCAACCCCCTGGCCCATGCCGATGCACATGGTGGAGACACCGAGCCGCGCTCCGCGCGACTTCATGACATGGAGGAGCGTGGCGCTGATCCTGGCTCCCGAGCAGCCGAGTGGATGCCCGAGTGCGATCGCGCCGCCATTGACGTTGACCTTTTTCTCGGCCACTTCCAAAAGTCCCAGATCCTTCATCACGGGAAGCGACTGCGCTGCAAACGCCTCATTGAGCTCGTAGTAGTCGATGTCCGTACCTTTGAGACTAGCCTTTTTCAGTGCCTTTTGGACTGCGGGCACGGGTCCGTATCCCATGATCGCGGGATCACAGCCTGAGGCTGCCATCGCACGAACCTTGGCCATGGGTTTGAGCCCCAGGGCCTTGGCCCGAGCGCCAGAAACCACGAGAAGCCCTGCTGACCCATCACTGATCGCCGATGCATTTCCCGCAGTGACCGTTCCATTCTTGGGGTCAAAGACGGGCTTCAGTACAGAGAGTCCCTCCAAGGTCGTCTCAGCCCGGATCACTTCGTCATAATCCACAAGCTTAGGAGCTCCGTCTTCGTCGTGACCGAGGGTGGGAAGAATCTCATTCCTGAAGCGTCCTTCGACGGTGGCTGCGTGCGCGTTTTGATGGGACCTGAGCGCAAACTCATCCTGCTTCTTGCGATCCATCCCATGCATGCGGGCCAGGAGCTCTGCGGTCAGGCCCATGTTGCCCCCGCCCTTGGCCATCACATGACCCAGATGCGGATTAAAATCGAGCCCGTGATTCATGGGCACATGCCCCATGTGCTCGGTACCGCCGATCAAAAAGACTTCACCCTCTCCCGCCTGGATCGCCTGCGCGGCACTATGAAGTGCAGTCATCGAAGATCCGCACAGACGGTTCACGGTCTGGGCACTCACATGCTTGGGGATCCCGGCCAAAAGCTGCGAGAAACGGGCGATATTGTAGGCCTGCTCCAGAGTCTGTTGCACGCAGCCCCAGATGATGTCGTCGATCTCGCCCGGATCGATCTTGGGATTTCGTTCGAGCAAGCCCTTCATCACGTGGGCCGAGAGATCCTCGGCGCGAGTCGACCGAAACACTCCGCCCTTGGATCTCCCCATGGGGGTTCGGATGGCATCGATCACCACTGCATCCCTGTCATTAAAACTAGCCATGTTTTTAAATCCCCTCGCGTTTAGTTGGAGTAAAAAGACGTTTTCTTAGAAGCCATTTCGCGGATCTGCGCCGTGGGCTCGTAAGCTTTACCCAGGCGTGGGGCGTACTTCTGCCCCAGCTCCACGAGCTTTGAAGCCGTGAGGTCATCGGCGTAGCGCATTGCCCCTCCCCTAAAGGGCGGAAATCCAAGGCCGTAAAGCAGCGCAAGATCGAGCTCCATCGGCGTCTCGACAATCTTGTCCTCGAGGCATCTTGAGCACTCAAAGATCATGGGGAGCATCATTCTTTCCACGATCTCTTGATCTGTGATCTCCGCTTGAGGCCTCTCGCTCTCAGGCGCAAGCGCCTGCTTGATCACTTCAAAAACCTCGGGCTGGATTTCTTTTTTGGGCTTTCCCTTGGGGTCTTGAGTGTAAGTGTAAAATCCCTTGCCGTTTTTTTGGCCAAAGCGCTTGGCCTCATACTGAAGGGCAATCACATTTTTGTAAGCGGGTTTCATCCGATCCGGAAAACCTTCTGCCATCACGCCTTCGCAGTGGTGACCCGTGTCGATCCCCACCACATCGAGTAGGTAGGCAGGGCCCATCGGCCAACCCCACTTTTCCATGACCTTGTCGATTCGGGCAAAATCCACCCCGTCCCGCACGAGGGCACTAAAGCCACCAAAGTAAGGAAACAGCACGCGGTTGACGAGGAATCCTGGGCAATCGTTGACCACAATCGGGGTCTTGCCCATGGCTGAAGCGTAAGCCACCGCAGTGGCAATGGCCTTCTCGGAGCTCTTCTCGCCTCGAATGATCTCCACAAGCGGCATGCGGTGCACGGGATTAAAAAAGTGCATGCCGCAAAAATTTTCAGGTCGCTTGAGACTCCGAGCGAGCCTCGTGATCGAAATGGTCGAGGTGTTGCTCGTGAGGATCGCATCGGGACGAATCGTGGCTTCGGTCTCTGCCAGCACCTGGCTTTTGATCTTTTCGTTCTCCACCACGGCTTCAACAATGATGTCGGAGCCTGCCACCTCTCCCATCGAGAGGGTTGGACGAATGCGTCCCAGCGTCTCGCCCATCTGGGGTGCCGAGAGTTTACCTTTTTCGACCTGCTTTTCGAGGATCTTGGAGGCTTCTTTCATTCCCAGAGCGAGCGCCTCGTCGCGGATATCCTTCATGACAATGGGGATCCTGGAGCTTGCCGATTGATACGCAACACCTCCACCCATGATACCTGCACCCAGCACGGCTGCCTGCTTCACCGGCCCGGAGGCCTTTGCGTGCTTCTTCGAGGCCTTCTTCACAAACTGATCCGACAAGAAAACACCCACGAGGGCTCCTGCCTGCGGGGTGCGCGTGATTTTTACGAAGGTTTCGGTTTCAATCTTAAGCGCCTCATCGCGCGTGAGCTTGGCGCCTTTTTCGATGACTTCAATTGCCGCCATGGGAGCTGGATAGTGAGGTCCCGCCTGGGCACCCACAAAGGCCTTCGAAGTATTGAACACCATGGCAAGCTCGACGGAGCCTAGACCGAGGGGCTGCTTCTTTTGCGCGTTGCGCGCTTTCCAGTCCAGCGTGCTACCGAGGCAGTTCTTGAGGGTTCTGAGTCCCGCATCGCGAAGCTTCTCTGGAGCAACAACCCCATCGATGGCGCCTACTTTGAGCGCCTCAGAGGCCGAGTTGTTGCCACCCCCGCACACCCACTCGATCGCAAGATCGGCTCCGCAAAGTCTCGAGAGCCTCACCGTCCCACCCCAGCCCGGAAAAATTCCGAGCTTCGTCTCAGGCAGTCCCACTTTTGCCGTAGGGGTTGCAAGCCGGTAGTGCGCAGTGAGTGCGAGCTCAAATCCACCGCCCAGTGCAAATCCCTGGATCAAGCAAATCACCGGGATCTTGGAATCATCGATCCTGCTAAAAAGAGTCTGCGTCTTCCAGAGCCAGGCGTGCAGATCGGCATCACTCTTTTTAAAGTGATCCAAGAATTCGGTAACATCCGCACCGACAAAAAAGGCGTCCTTTGCAGTGGTGAGCAGAACCCCTTGGGCTGCCGAATCTTTTTCAACCATCGACCAAGCGGTCTCCAGATCCGCAAGCATGAGGGAGCTAAAACGATTGGCGCTTTCGCCCACGAGATCGAATTCGATTTCACGAACCCCCTCGCCCAGATCCTTGAGTTTAAGACCCTTACCGTCGAACAAAACGCGTGCAGTTGATGTCATGATCCCAATAGCCTGAGGCAACGCAGTGCCACCCGTCAAATGCAGGATTTATTGGAGTTTTTTGGGATGTCATTGCCGTGGCGGGGCAGTGGCCTGGCCAGGATTCTCTGGCCAGGATTCTCTGGCCAGGATTCTCTGGAAAGAAAGAGTAAAGACCTGCAAAATCAAGGAATGAAGTCGTGGTTTAATAACCTGATTCTTCCGCTCGGCGGCCTAGTCTTGGGACTGGTGATCTTGGGAGCAGAGCCTCTGCGTGAAATCATGAAGAGCCGGTCTCTTGCGTCTTCGAGCCCACCCACGGGCGCACCCTCCGAAAAAGCAGAAGTGAAGCTCCAGCTTGAGCCCCAGGATCTCTCTCGGGTGCTCGACTCTCTCTCTGCAGAAAAAGAGGACGCTAAGCTGCGCAGAATCTTCTTTTTTGACACCCCAGATCTCTCGCTATTTTCAGAGGGCGTGATCCTTCGCGCCCGAATCCATGAGCAGGGAAAAAAATCGGGCGAGGGCGACACTACGGTCAAGATCCGAGACCCCCGAGCCGTCAACCACTCTGACTTGGATCGCGAGGGATTCAAATGTGAATGGGATATTGCCGCCTCCGCCAAGCGCGCCTGCTCTTACACTCAAGATCGCGGGGCACTGGATTTTGCCCGAGTGCTCATCAAACAAGACCACTCGGTCAAGACGCTCTTGACTTCAAAGCAACGCGACTTTCTCCAAGACCATTTGTCATCAAAAACGGCATGGGAATCCCTCAAGATCCTGGGTCCGATCTACTCCCGCGCTTGGAAGCTCGAGTCTCCCCTACTCCACTCCCAAGACCGCTCGGATCCTGAGTGGAGCATTGAGCTCTGGGAGCTCCCCGGTGTTGCAAGATTTTTAGAGCTCTCCACCCGTAGCGAACTCGGCGATGCGGACACCACCCTCGCGGATCTCCGAGATTGGTGCCAAAACCACGGCATCCGCCTCACCCAGAATCCCAGCACCAAGACCGAGTGGGTACTTAAGTACTTTTCGAAACAGAAGTGAACTCAACCGGCATCACTTTCGTCGTCGCGTCCCAGACCGAGTTCATTTCCAGCGCAAACCGCACCAGCGCTTCGCGCGCAAATCTCGTTGAATCCACACCCAGCTCGGCAAGACCCACAGCCGGAACCGGCGCACCGGCTGGGTCAATATTGATGCCGATGTGCATGAGCTGCGAAACAGCGCTCGAAGTCACGATCGAGACCGAGAGCTTGCGGCGCGCACTCTCCTCG
>Ga0169931_10011359_pt1 | contig 12557 bp, 7 predicted proteins | sample Kivu_15m_20L_FD_129675 | JGI IMG/M metagenome (GOLD analysis project Ga0169931, IMG submission 129675) | Freshwater microbial communities from Lake Kivu, Western Province, Rwanda to study Microbial Dark Matter (Phase II) - Kivu_15m_20L... | ecosystem: Environmental > Aquatic > Freshwater > Lake ...
AAAAACTCCCTCCTATTATTTTTATATAATAATCTAAATGGCCCAAAACCACCCTCCCTAACCATAACTACTCTACCTGCGCAACCACCTGCCTCTTTACTTCCTCCCCCACCAATAATATCTAGTTTAGTATCCCATCGCCCTTATTGTTCAACCTAAACCTTCCTTCACGCCTACCCATAGTCTATCCCTCAGAAACAATCTCAGCATATAAAAACAACTAGGATATCTGAGAGCAGCAGTCAAGGAAGACACAGATGGTAAATTAATTAGTGAATTATTGGCATAGAAAAGTAGTGGACCTGTATGTAAGTTGGGCAATTGTAGTGTTGTTATCGATGATTTTCTCTTTTGGGGGTATTAGGGCAAAATCAATAAAATAAAAATATCAAGCATACTGACCAAGGAGCATGAGAAAAGTATAGGTAAGGATGTATGGACTGCTGGAACAGGGTAGGGATAGTTGTTAGTAGATCTGCACTAGTTCATATACTAGCTCACAATAGTAGAATCATACTAGCTCACAATAGTAGAATCAACAGTAATAAGAGCAAGAACACCCAGAAAAATATTATTTATAGATTACTTGTCAGCAAAAATAGTAAACTAAATAACATGCATTGACTAGATCACATGGTGCTCCTCATACGCATAGTAGCTATCATCATACATATCCACCTACCATTAAAACTATTCCATACTATCCAAAACAGATATCAACAAAAACAACCAAATGTCTAAAATATCTCATATAGATGGACTGGTAAACTCCCACTCTTCCTTCACCAGCAGCGATATATTAGTATGTAACTCCCAGTCTATCATGCTCAGTGATTGCAGGAAAAAAAAAATAAACATGCTACATCACAGGTAGGATCCTTGGAAGAATAGGATATATAGTTCATTAAGGATAGATGATGGCATTACAGCCAGTCACTATTTGGCAGTTGCTGAATCGTTTGCAGTAAATATCTATGATATACGCAAGTGTGACTCTCCTGTGAAATAGATCAAACATTATTGCTAGGAAAGTCCACCATAAATACTACAAATCTACACTGGAAAGCCATCGTTTAAATAATAAAATCTTAAATGTTAGTAACTACTTGATTAAATTTTCAAATAAAATATTCCTAACTAACCTATTCTTATTGCCTTCAGTCCATACACCACAGGTTCCTCTTTACTTTGCAAACTTGATCTCAATAACCTTGGACCCCACCAGCTCAGAAACTAATTTTTCAATAGAACTAACAAATTCTCTAATAAATTCCAACTGCTCTACGATGCAGGCAAAATACAGCAAGGCTACCACCCCCGTTCGATTTCTCCTCTAATGATCGAATCTTAACTCTTTCTATTTCATATCGACAACCAATCTGGAGTAGCCCTGTAGCTTATGCAAGATTTACCCCTCAAGAAGAATGATAAGTCTCCCAAACCCATAACTAGTTTATACCAACGAGTGCCTTTCTATGCGAGTAAATCAGTAGAATCCCTTCCAAAGGCGAATCAATTATGGTTTTAAAGACAAATAGTCGACAAACAGTTCGCAAGTTAGTAGTAAGATTACTGGAAAAATAAAATGGTCTAAGAATAGCTGTAATTATAGGAAAATACTTTCGAAAACAGAACAGTCAGGTATGCGGATTTAAAACAATTCTATCATCGATTATTTTAACATCAAGATGAAACAGTTTTTATTTAAAAAAGAAATCAAGAAAAACAAGCAGTTAGGTAACTTTTAGAATAATAGAATAAAAAAGTAATAGCCACCCAGCAGACACAATTTACTCAGTCTTTGAATTTAAATGGGAATTAGGCACAATAGCAGTTTAATAAATGTGTGTTGGGCTAGGAAGATATCAACCATTTGTTGATGGAATGGGACCAGCTTTGATTACTACTTTTGAAGTATCTTAATTTATTGATAAGTTAAACAAAATTTAATATATATTAAGTGAGTACTAATGATTATCAATCAGTTTTTATCTCCTTAGTTTCCTCCCTATTTTCCTCCTTATATGTCTCCGGCGCCATTCTCTTATAATCGACCTTATAAATCCACCTCTGATACACATAAATAATGAAAATAACATCTAAATACCCCATAACATACCATCTCGGAAATACATCAATCTACGCAACATGGGCATCGTCACCATAATAGCAAAAAAATCATCAAGTAAGGTATTGATGAATCTATAGACCAGTCCTCGCCAGTTGAGATGCTATACGCTTTTTAATTTGTAGTTTATGTATAGCTGTGGGGTCATCATGATGAAGCCAAATATAGCGATAAATGCTACTGAAGTCTATAAGAAAAATATGTAGTAATTTGTTACTGTATAGTTTTTGCTATGCAAACTCCAACCCACATATACTACCATCAGGGGGATCAGTATATAGTTCATGTACCAAACAGCATCAGAATCGATTTTCTACCTATTTTTGTATGCCTAACTAGGCTACAAATGTATAAATGGCAAACTGGTATCTATTTTCATACTAAAAGTCCTGCTTATTTTCCATACAGTTATGCCGATATCCGTCCAGGAGAAGAAAATAACTAGTTTGCTAGAGTTGTACTCCATTACATATAGAGTCAGTATGACAGTAGCTCCTAGTTAGAAAAATAAGGTTTTTAATGAAATTCCTTGATTTTTTTATATATTTTTCCAAAATGTATACTATTGCTTTATTGTGAAGAATCTAAGAATAGACTGGGCTGTTGATAGTAGGAAAAAAGTAACTACCAGGTATACGTGATTAGTAAACAAAATTTATTTCATTTCATCCATAGAATCATCGCCTAGAGCATCACCAAGCATTTAAGAAAATGGACCTAGACTGAACAGGGCTTAGGGATGGCCTATTCCGTAGAAGGCAGAGTACCAAACAACATCGTAGGGTTTTATGTGCAAGGTTACTGTATGAGTGCCATTAACAGGTGCGTAAGTATTAAATGGAATATGCATTTGACTAAGATCCAGACCGATCGAGTACTTGTCTTATTCTTAAATTATTTTAGCATTCATGTTTGGAGGTGGTTTTTGTCCACGAGGCAGCATGATCTACGAGTGAATAAATAGAATATTAAAATTTCGGGCAATATGTAGAGAAGACTAAGCTGTAGTTTAATTTTTCTACTGTCTGTTAGGCATGATCTAATCAATCGGATCATAAGAACTAGCATAGAAGGTATCTTGTTGAATATTCCTTATCTTTTGCATTCTTGTCAAATCTACATACTATTTAATGTACTTTTTTGCTAATGAGAAATCTATATCATTTCCGGATACATTTTGAACATACTAGCAAAGATAGTAACATTCCTATCTAACTCCATCGCATCTATTGTAATATTTTACACAATTTAAGGCTGTTACTGTGAATATATGGCGGAGTAATCTTTTTAGAATATTATTTGGTCATCTTTCTAAACCCATATTTTTATCATTATTTATTAGCCTTATTTGAGGATGTTTTTGATTACTCCTTTTGGGTTGAGATGTCTGGATTGGTATTGGGCGTGGATGAGGGATAGTAGGAAAGCGATGAAGACTGTTGTTAAGATATTCATTCTATAATTAATAAGCTATAATTGGCACCATGCAGAGGTTATATATTAAAAGCACAATGCTATCTTCAACCAAACAACATACCCTCTCCCTACTGCTTATCGCGATTCTTCTGCTGCTTTCTGTGACTACAAACTGTTCCAGGGATAACTAGGCGAACTCCACCTCTCTCAAACAAGTCCACAATATAAAAACAAACATAACTTCCTCCCTCTCAGTCAGCCCAGAATTCCTCCACTTCGCCACTATCACCCGCTAGCTCTCCCGCACAAGTTCCCAGTGGATCTACCGACTCTAACTCTACGAATTCAACTCCAAAAAAAAATTAGATTCTATCGATATCTACCAAACCTACAACACAGACAAGCACTTCCTCACATTCATCCCACAAGCCAGCCAAGGTTCACTCATCGCAATGTGCACAGTACAAAACTTGATCTTTTACCGTTCAGACCCGCTGCGGAAAGTAGCTGAGTTCAGACACGAACAACCAAAAGTGTACGATGTCTAAGCCAGTCCAGATGGACAACTAGTTGTTATAGTAGGACAACAAATAGTCATGTACCGCATTAACGGCTTCAGAAGGATTGTTTTTCCGCAAGTTATACCAAACGCCAGATTTTGTGATTTTAGTGAAGATGGCAGATACATGACCATTGCCACTACTAATTCTTTGTGGATTTATACCTACCAACGCAATAACGATAATTATGATTTTCAGCAAATACCTTTGGAATCAACCGCTCCTGTTCAATATGAAGCCATCACTTCCATATAGTTCAATCCAACCAACTCTTCATAAATATTAGTAGGGTTCCTAAGTGCCAGTCCCATGGTCTACTCTATGGTTCTTCAACGACCTACTGTCGAATCCCCTGGAGGGTATTTTAAAAAAATCCATGATATCCAACCTATGAGTTCATCGAATGCCAAGATCGCTAGATGGATGCCTGATGGCAGTCGCTTCTATTCCTATGACTTCTTAAACGGTATAGGATTGTGGCCAGGTGCTTCTTCCAAATTGACTTATATGTAAAAGTTTCTACTCTACGATGCTACTAGTAATCAAGATGGAACCAGATTGATAGGTTTTGTGTGGTAATCTATCAAATTTGTTGATATTTAGAATAGATGCACTGACAAATAGCAAACAGTAGGGTTGACATGTCCCTGTGGAGATGGGCAAAGCTGGAACTATGCCTCTTACAAATGTTAGAACCTCAATTGTTTGCAGTCATAGTATGCTACTGGAGTAATCAGAGGAGGTGCATGCTAGTGCATATTCGGGTACAGATTCGATATTATTGCTAGGAAATGCAGGATTGATTGCAAGTCTATCCAGCATGCTGTCTCCTCGCTCAGTAATTTGTACCAGTGCAACTGTGTTGATAACTGGAGCTGGAATCCATTGACTAGAACTTGTGATTTCCAGTGCGATAAAGTGCCATATTCTACTGGTGTACTAACTAATAATGGTTAATGCGGATGTTTGAGTGGATTCGTATGGAACAGCACTTATCGCTAATGCATTTGCCCATCTTACATGAAACCATAGAGTGGCGCCTGTCTATGTATCGGCAACTACTTCTTCGACGCCAGTGTTGGAAAATGCCTCCCTAACTGTCCCCAAATAAACGGAATACCTGACAATATCGATATGCAACGCTGCATTTGCGGCTAGGGATACTACTTCAGCATCAAAAGCGATATCGCAGGTTGTCAAATAAATTGTTCAGCCATTAACGATACCATCCAATAAACATCTACTTTTGACACCTGTCTCTGCCATTAAAATATGGACTGGCTCGATAAGACTTGTGTGCCCAATTGTGGTATCATACAGTATTCTGATCCAGTTCCTTTGGGCAATAATACTTGCAACTGCGCTATCAACTATATATGGATCAATAAGATCAAGGAGTGTGCTAGAGACTGTTCAAATGAAATGTATGTGATTCCAGACATGGACTCAACTTTGATCTCTTGTCCCTGTATCAAAGGATTTGAGTGGTCTTAGAGTTAGACCCAGTGTAGAATATAGTGCACGATTATCGCTAACTCCTAGCCTTACAACTTGAAATAAATCAATAGATGCTAGTGCAGGCCAGGATTTACCTGGAACTTACAGAATTATACTTGTAAAGTCAACTGCTAGTAGATCTGGAACGCATAATCAAGGTTAAATGATTCACATTGCAACTGCAAATAAGGACAACCTTTCAATCCACAAACCCTTATATGCACTTCACCCGAGTCTTCAGGGCTGTTCTCAAGTACCCTGTCTATTATCGGTTTCGTAGTAGGTATCATCGTGGGTATTTTTTGGCTTATATAGTTGTGATTATTCTGATTATTTTGTTAAGATTCTGCTGGTCTTTTGCAACTTAGAAGGACAAAACACAATAAAAGAAGTTAAAAATCAATAGTCCAGAAAAGAAAAGAGATAGATTAGTCAGGAGAGAAAAAAGACTTAGAGATGAAAATCTGGATGAACCCATTGTTACTGATTAGCGACTCAGAGCCAGAGGAACTAAGCTTACGAATTGACCATGAAGATCACTCAAATTTTATCATAACATAATTTATAAATTAATATGAAATTTAGCTATATTAGTTTATTGACATCATTAGAATGGTTCAAATGCTTCCCAACTGTACGAATACAGCTTAGAAAGAACATTTTCGATATCAACAGGATACTACTCTGTGATAACTTCGCCCCGGACGATGCTTTACTTGTATGCTCGAAGATAGAACTATGATTAATCGATCAATCTGTTATAGTTTTATAATAGTTTTTTGTCAGTTATCTGACTAACACTAATCGTGCCTTGAGAACTATCTGTATTTTAGCTAGTTTTTTTAGGAGAAATAGACGAATGGTTACTCTTCTCGTTTTTGTGAATAGTTTCAATTGTGCAAGTGCTGTCTCTTTTGTCTTGCAGCAACTAGAACATCTCCTGGATCTCTTAGACTCTCTCCAAAGTCTCTTTCTCTCTTCTGTTTAGCATTTATATTTCTTACTCGAGCTCAAATATCCTGTGGTTGAGATTTTGGATAATTTTCTATGTCTTTAAACTCTCTCTTATTTGCAAAATAGAAATGTTGGATGCTTATTTGGTTTAGGGCTGGTAGATAGGGGTAGTGATAAGTGCGCATTTCTTCTAAAGTCGACTGTAGGCTTCGAAGACATTCTCAGTAGTATTAAGCCATCTTCCAAGGTCTTCTTTAAGTTTTTTGCAATTCCTACTCTCTAGGATAAACTAGTCTTTTTCTATTCTGTTGACCATGTCCAGCCATGTCCTCATCTATTTTTTGGTTCTATTATTTTCCTTTTGGAGTTGTCTGAGTTTGCCTTCTTTGATTCTAACCTAGCTGCTGTTTTTTATTTGATCAAAAAGAGAGCATAATGAATCTGTGCTATTCTGCTTCATGTCAAGTTTTGACTGTCTTTTCACCTTAGTGATACGATGGCCACCCTTTTCATGTCCAGGAGAGGCATACCTTTTTTCTGTAGGGTCAAGGAGTGTAGTACTGTTGAGAAAAAGTACGCTGTTGGATTTTCCTTTGGGCATTCGATCAGAAAATATAAATTATATATCTACCAATATGTATAACTTTTAGCCCTTATTATACTATGAAATACATTAAGTTAGTCTAACAAATAATCAGTAAGCCCTCGACCTTTTGATACCTGAGTCTACTCGATCATAACTCTACTAGCAGATATTAGTGCGTCCGTGAACTTATAGATGTCTTTTATTTCCGCTTTTTAAAGGTGTATCCCGCTGCTATTTTTGTCGATTCTATATAGCACGGTTGAGCTATCCCATTTGTCGCTTTAGACTAGCTAGTTATAGTAGCTGTCCTTTCGAACTATATTTCTCTTTCTCAGCCACACTGTATGCTTAACTCACACGATTATTTTGTATTTTAGCTGATGCTAAGAATTATTCATTAATTCTTTTGTTTTTGTTCTTTTAAGCTTATAAATCCATCTATAGACTATGTATTTTTTAATTAGCCTGCTCTAAACTCATAACCAAACGCTTATTTATAATTATATTTTTCTAATTCTAACTCTGCTGTGATAATGATACATCTTTTTGCTGCAAAACCTTTCGGCTTATAGAACCACTACCAATAGGTGAAGCATCTCTTTGTGGTCTATCTTTTCCTTGAGATTTTTATCGCTGGTAAAGCACCTCCATTCCTTCGAACTTCTTTCTAAGCATTTAAATCTATTTTTTGTGTTGTTTTTTTAGATCAATCATCTACTATTGTAGTTTGTTTTTAGCACTGATTTAAGTGAGCACTCTGGAACGCATGGCTTAGAGATCTGCTTGCAATAGATCAGTTTTTATTTGATCAGAACTGAAACTTTACTATTGTCTCGATCCTGCTTATTTTTCAATTGGAAAAGCACAGTTACTATAGTTTTTTCTGGATTATTTATCACTGTTTTGGGATAATCTTAGGCGATTTAGCTATAACTATTGTTTGCCACATTACTATATCTGTAGCATCAACTTATGGTACACTTCTGCCAGCTTGTCCTGCAACAAAGCCACATCTTTTTCATGTCTACAGCACTCTCCCTAAGACTAGTAGCTGCTTGGAGGCTTCTAAAAACCAATGCAACGATACTAGGACTACATATGACTGTTAATATGTTATAGGGATCTAACATACACTACATAATAGCTCTTAATTGTCTACAACATTATCAATATTATAGATACTGGGCATCTTATCTATGTAATTATGATCATAGACAACTCTAGTGATAGTAAACCTTCTCCATCCTACCCTCCTTACCCTCCACACACTCCCTCACAGTCGGCGGCAAAAACATCAACAACTGGTTATTAAACGCCAAATATTCTCGACAAATTTTACATTTTACAGCCCCACTGAACACCCGAGTCACTTCCTACAAAAAATTACTGCCTTACTCTTCAAGTTGTTTCTGGCTAAGCAATCCATCGGGGTGTCGTTGTGCGAGATCGACAAGAAAGTACATCTGCATGGGATTGGCAGTACGTCTAGCTTGCGCATGGCCATTCCACTGTGACGCATCCCCTGATCCTTCTTATAACTCTATATCATCAGCAAACACTCTTTCCCCAGATCAACTATCACAAACTTCACCCCATACTCCTGATTTTAAAACCTCAAAAAATCATCCTAGTGAACTTGTTATCTCAAAGGTCGATAGGCTAGCGGTGGTATTACTAATTTAGCCTTGGTGACATCTTTGACACTTTTAACTATTAGATATTGGATATTTTTCATGTGGTCTTCGAAGTACGCGATGTTTAGTTTTTTGAAATTTTGATATATTTTTTAGTTCACCTGGCTTTGTTTGAATGTGTTGCGATTGGCGTGTTCGTTGAGGTGGTTGAAGATGTGGAGGTTTATCATGTGGATGCCGGATATTATGGCCTAGATGCGGCTGAGAGTTTACTAGTTGCTTTACAACATTATACTATAAACTCTTTGCCTCCATTGAAACATTTAGACCAGCAGCTATAAGTAAACAAAAAAAAATAACTAAGTAGAGATATATTTGTTAAAAAGAAGTGTCTAACTTAAACAATAAAAGCATAAATAATCACTTTTTACTAAGCTTTATATCAGTTATTTTGTACCTTGATGAGCTTAGAGCTGTTCCTCCCATTTTCTTCACACTAAAAGATCTCCCTGGAAATACCTAGCTTATTGGTACATAGTCTGCACTGCCAGCACTCAAACCGTTACTCACTGTCCTCTCCAAGCCACCTCCAACTCCACCCGCTCCCCTTGCTAAACTCTTGGCCTCCTCTCTAACCAAACCCACTTCCCTCCTTACATACTCTTCAAGCCCCCTAATTTCCCCTGCTAACTGATGCCACTCCGATTCCTTTGTCAACCTGGCCACCTGCCTCGACAACACCGCCACTGAATCCATAGTATTTTTATACGAAGTCAGCTGCTTATCTAAAGCCGAGATCTTAGCAGCAAACGCATTTTCTATCAAAAAATCATTCATAGCACTACTTATTTATTATTTTTTAAGTTTTTATTTAGTCTTGTTCGGCACTATTATGCCCATTATGTCTGCTTTTGCATTTATTGTGTCAATCTAGCGTTTTGCTAGTGCGATCTAGTGGAAGAGGTTGCCTTGCTACTGTTGGACTTATTAAACTTTGTCTTGCAGCTATAGGACTTTGGTTGGGTCCATCTGCTATAACATCCTTTGGAAGTCCTAGCCTATCTTCAAATTTAATAACACAGTGTTTATTCTTTTGAGTTAAGCTAAAGAAAAATCATCGTCTTTAAGTAACTTACTTATATGCGACTCCATGGTTATCTATTTACCCTCACATGTTTTGACTCTCTAGTAAACTTCTGTAAAATTAATATAGAACTGTTCGAGTCTTTTTTCAATACTATGATTTTCTTGCCTGTATTAGATAATCTTCAAAAGTTAGTTTTTGATACACTTGTCTACTACAGTCAACTGATGCTTAAGCTAAGTACTCATATTCTCCGCAGTTATTCTATTTTTCTATATATCGTTCTGCATTTTATCAATACAAGCTGGATCGATATTGATCGATAACTGATACTCACGCATACTTTTATCCATTTTTTTCTAGGAGTTCTACAGATACATAAGCACTAGTTATTAGTTGATTTTGTCGTCTATTTTGTTTTTGAATTAGTTCAACCTCCATGACACCTTAGTTTATATGTCCCTTAGTTTGTCACCTAACTAGCTAGAAAACATTTCCATCTTTTGTTGCAGTTACATCGACTACTTGCCAACATCAGCACGCACCTCGTCGATTTGTAATTGCAACTGACTGCTCTTCTCAGCCAGCTATCCTGCAGTACTATTCTATAAAGCCACAACTTTTGCTTATACTTTTCTATTGAGAGATAGTAACAAAGTCAATGCATCTGAGAACTGATTGAGTTTGCGACTCAAAGCACACGCATTAATCTGAATACCATCTTTATCTTAATCCTGAATATCTGATTTGATCTTGAGCAATTTAATAAGATTGGCATCGGAGTGTATTCCGCTATTGATAAGCGCAATAGTCTAGGTAAGAGTGGTCTATGTAACTCGTATCTCCATTTATTTTTGTAGTTTTCGTATAAGACTGTCTTGGGTGCGAACTTGCTGGGTAAGTTTACGCAGCTAAGAGGGTACTTTGGCAATATCGATTTCTTATTATTACTAAGTTGCTAAGATTGTAAGGGGTGGCTAGGGGGCTTAGGATTAAGAGCGGTCTTATTAGTAGTCGTAGTTGCTTCTCATTTTATTGAAGATTAGGATTATAATAAATTTTTGTCATATAAGATGTCTAGAATGATTGAAATATAGGGAAAAGTTAATTAATTTAAATCGATTTTAAACCTATTTTATTTTTCGTATTACTAAACTGGAATAATTAGTTTATAATATTTGTATTCTAATGATAACGGCATATAATCGACCCCTCAGAACAAAAATAACCCAAAATCTAGCCCACCAAAGACCAAGAACAAATCCCACTAACAGCCACACTCAACTGTGGGGCAACAACTAAAATTTTGTTGTTTAAAGACCCAGAGTCAGATTTACTGCAACTTTCCACTCCGACATCTTCCATCTTTCAGCCCAATAGCCAACACACAAAGAAAATAAGAAAGATTAATAAGCAAACAACAAATAAAAGCAAGCAGCAGAGAATAGTATAACTTTTGGGGTTAAAAATAGTCGACAAATTGCTAAACAACCTGATGTGAGCCCTGAAAAGATAGAGCTGTTACTAAGAAAAGCTGGAATAGCTAGTCATGTGGACAAGTAAAAAGAGTAATTATTGGCAAGCAGACCTGGAGATAGGAGCAGCTATTGCAGATCTAGAAAAATAAGAGATCTATCATCCAACCCTATAGTCCATGAGAGATAGAAAAACTCGTTTCCTCCTAACCGCAAAGCGGAAATTCTCAACTTGCCAGCCAAAAAATATTGATTATCATAGCACTATTTTACTTATTCGGTATTATTTTAAAATTAATGACGATTTGAATACATAAATCAGATTTTTCGACTTATTTTTCATAAATATAGTATAAAAAGATAATCTTTATAGATGTTTGTTTTATGGATCATCTTTCTTTTCAGCAACATCCATCCTCTGAGCCGTCCTTTTTTTAACAACATCCTTTTTCAGAGTTCTCGTTGGTTTGATAGTTTTCTGATTTATCGCAGTTTTGAGTTAGTGCCTGCTGAATCAGTTTGAAAATTCCATAGCCTAGACCAGCTATCAGACCGATTCCTCCAACTGCTCCTAAAGCAGCAAAAACTCCTACAGCCCCTGCTGACTGGGCCACAGCAAATGCTGAACCTGCGGCAACATTACCGATGCCAGCCTGTACTCCAGCAGCCACTGAACCAGCAGCTATTCCAGAAGTAGTGAAGCCAGCTGCAGTCATGGCTCCCCCAGCAGTTGCCACCACTCCACTGGCAGCACTGGCTGCTATTACGGCTTTTTCCTACTCTGATTGCATGGATTTTCTTGCTAATTAATACAAAAAAAAGAGAGACAATTATTAGAAAAAAAGTTACAATAATAATATAAAGAAATAGACTATTTTTTATTATACAAATTTTAAGATAATTGTAGTTTTTACAATTAGGATATTGATTTTCCTTCTCTTAAGCTAATATTTCTAAAAATATCTATATTATTATCTAAGATAAACACATAAATTATATTATTCAAAAAATATTATAATTATTTTTAAAATTTATTTATTTTAATATAAAATCATTTTACGAGTAAGCGCTTCGAATTAAAATATTTTTTTTGTTTTGTTAAATTTTTACTTCATAAAATAGTATCTAGACTGAATTCAATTATTATTTGTCTAAAAAACTTATTATTACCTTAGAGACGTCTGAGTATTTGATGGGAGAATAAAATGTTTTAATTTTCTATG
>Ga0169931_10011360_pt1 | contig 12557 bp, 14 predicted proteins | sample Kivu_15m_20L_FD_129675 | JGI IMG/M metagenome (GOLD analysis project Ga0169931, IMG submission 129675) | Freshwater microbial communities from Lake Kivu, Western Province, Rwanda to study Microbial Dark Matter (Phase II) - Kivu_15m_20L... | ecosystem: Environmental > Aquatic > Freshwater > Lake...
CCAGGAGCCGCCCCGCAAAACACGGGAAGACCCAGAGCTTGGCCCGCGAGGGTCCGATAGCAGGGTGGATGGGTAATCGGCATACCAGTCGCTGCACCATTCCCAGACATTGCCGTGCATATCCAACAGACCATACGGGTTCGGCAGCTTCTGCGGCACCCGGTGCGCGTACTGTTCATCCCTGGCGTTTCCGTTCCCAACGAACCCGCCCCACCACGCGTATTTGCTGAGTTCCGCTTCGTCATCTCCAAAACTAAACGCCGTTTTCGTACCACCGCGGCAGGCGAACTCCCATTCGGCTTCCGTCGGCAGCCGGTACACCTTACCCTCCATCGAACTCAGCTTTTTACAGAACTCCACTGCGTCGTCCCAGCTGACATAGACAGCCGGATTGTCGTCGCCTTCGAGGACGTATTGCTCTGCTTTCCACGGTTCGGTTCGTGAAACCTTCTTCCACTGTCCCTGAGTCACCTCGGTGCGGCCCATGTAAAACGGTTTCGTCAGCGTCACCTGATGCTGAGTTTCGTCGTCGTCGCGGCCTTTCTCGCTGTCCGGCGAACCGAGCTGCGGTTCCACCTGCTGCGCCACAACAGTACCGGCACAACCAACCGTCAGGGCAACAGACAGCAGTGAGAAAAAACGCATGACGCACTCCGGCTTTGAGAAAAGACCGCAACCAGCGGGCTGGTGCCCATAGTCCGTTGCATTGTCAGGGCCCTAAAAAGGGTCCGGCTGACAGACCAGGCCCTGAGCGCATGCGAAGCGGCAGAAACGGATGGCGGTCAAGGACTTATTGCGGTCAGTCCAGACTTAGCGTTCTCATTCTGTAATCGATATGCAGGATCCGATTTTCGAGCAGTTCAGTCCCGAGAAGTGGGTACCTGCCGTCATTGGCGATGATTTGAATTGGTCGTCGCTCGCCAAACCAGGCGATGTAGCAGAAGAATACCTCCAGCGTCACCTTCGAACCGTCTGCCAGGATGGCTTCTGTTTGAGCCAGAGAATCCAGTTCGAGTTCTTTGATCAGCTGGAGAGGCAGTACGAGATGCCCATCAAACGCCGTATCGATCCATGTGGTGACAGCTATGCCTTCTGAATTTAGCTTTCTGCTGATCTGTACATCCAGCAGAGCTCGGCCACTTTCGTCAATCGATCCCATCATGACGCGGCACCACCGATGTGAAATGCGGCATCATGACCAATCCGCAGGACGAAAGATGTTCTTCCGGGAAAGGCCTGCTTTGCGGCGAGAGCAGCGGCGAGAAATGTGTCGCCGACAAAAAAAGACTTCGACGTGGGTTCAATCGCCACGAATTTGTCACGGCAGGCGAATTCAAGGCGTTCCTTGAGTTCGCTTTCGTAGACCATTTTGGCTGCTTCTGAAACTGACATTGGCATGCATTCCTGAGTCGCCAGGTGGGTCAAACGTCTGCCTGATTTTACGTGGAGCATTGCGAAGCATCAATTTGAGATTGCCAGGAATTTTTCGTCGCAACGGAAGAATTACGAAGTGAACGGAGTAGCTGGATGGAGGGTAAGCGTGGCAGCAGACTGCCGGCCACACGCGGTTCCAGGTCGGCATCCCGGCAAATAAGCAAGTACGCGAGGCAAAACAGCGGCCCGATTGCATCGCCGTTTCCGGTCATTTGCGCACGGACCGCACGGTGAACGCAGGCCATTCCGTGTTGAGTGTCCAGATGCTCACCGCTCTCACACCACCATCACCTCGCAGTCAGATTTCGTTTTTGCCGAAACTGCTTAGCGGTGGCAACTGTGTGTTTTTGGACATCCTAAGCGGTCCAAACGGATGATAACCCGGGGCAATGTGAGAGTCCGGAAGGGGCGAGAGTTGTGTGGGAAATGGTGACCGGGAGGTGGTTGGTGGGGCGGATGGTGATTTCGCGCTTTCTGCGGCGGCAGAGAGTCTGAGATCTGGGGTGTCGGCGGAAGTCGTTGCCAGTATGGGCGTTGTGTTGCGGAGAGTGCGCCTGCCGCAGCTCCGGCTGGGTCTCAAAACCCGGCGGTCTGTGGATTTTGATTTTGCTGAAACTGCTGGAGGGCGTGAGTTTCGCAGGCTGACTGCCGGGTTTTGAGTGCGCCGTTTCCACGGCAAGATCACTACTACTTTTGCAGACGCCGGGACGCAGCTCGAAACGCGCAGCAGCCCAGTTGCTTCATCTGGCGGTGAGGCATATTCCGGTCAGTCACGTCGGAGAATTTGTCAACCTCGCAATCGATGATTCTGTACGGGAAGGAGCAGGACGTCCGCTACAAAACATTCCTCGCGACTTACCCACCTGTCGGTGGTGTCACTCGAGTCGTGATCGTCAAGATGAGTGGGTCGCCTGCTTCTGCACCGCTGCTGCGGCCTCCGTTGAGACGATCAGCGAAAGTGTGGCTGACCGCGCTGCGATCGAGCAGAACTGTCAAGATGTGGCAGCGCCGTTTTTGCTTCGGGTTCGGGGGACTTCAGCTTCTTTTTGGCCACCGCGACGCTAGAATCCGGACCAGGAGAGGCTCACGTATGATCGAAGTGAAATACACAGGTAATGCACTTTGGGACAGGATTGAGCGCGCCGTGGAAAAGGTGAAGGATCGGCTGCGTCGGGTGACTCAGGCTTTGAACGCGGCCGATATTCCCTATGCGGTCATTGGCGGGAATGCGGTGCAGCACTGGGTTGCTCAGGTCGACGAATCTGTCGTCCGCAATACTCAGGACGTTGACATTATCCTGAATCAGTCGGATCTGCCGCGGGCGATTCCGGCGCTTGAGGCGGCGGGATTCATCTATCGGCACGCGGCCGGCATCACCATGTTTCTTGACGGACCTGAAGCCAAAGCACGCGATGCCGTGCATGTCATTTTTGCGGGAACAAAAGTTCGGGAAGAATACACGGAAACAGTGCCGCAACTGGATGCATTTGAGTGGATCCAGAATACCCGAACCCTGCCGCTCGAACACCTCGTCAGAATGAAACTCACTTCCTTTCGCAGGAAGGACCAGGTCCATATTCTGGACATGATTTCGGTGGGCCTGATTGATGAGTCGTGGCCCGCGAGGTACCCACCGCAACTGCGAAATCGTCTGCAGCAGTTGCTGGATGATCCGGACGGCTAAGCTGCGGTACCGCAGAGTGTACTGTTCGAAAGGGACTCAGGGTTCGGCCCGCGGAGAGAACTTGAAAAACGGAGGAAGATTTTGCGGGAGTTGTACTGACGGTGCAACGCTGCACTCAGATGCGCCTCCAGCTCGATGACATCGATTTCTCTCCTCGCAACTGAATGATTGACCAACTGTTCATTCGTGCTCAGCAGTTACACCGGACGCGGCGACTTCGACCAGCAGCTGATCGCACGGCTCAACGCCATCGAAGCCCCGGGCGACCCGTGCCAGTTTGCCGATCCATCATACATCTTCCGCTGGGGGCAGACGAACGCGTACCACGGTCAGGCGTTCATGCAGGGACCGGAGGATGAAGGATGGTATGACAGGGTGCGGGCTTAAGTTTCAAACTCGCGCGCCACGCTGCGCGTGGCGCGCGAGTGCTGAATCGCAGAAACACAAAATCGCAGGAATCGCAGCAGAGGGGACAGAGGACAGAAACTCAGAGGTCAGAGTACCAGAGTCCCGGAGGCCGAATCGCATGAGGATGACTGGGAAAGCTAAACACACTCACACAACACACGACAACCGATGTTGTAGCCACGGAGGTCAGGGGTGAGGCTGTCACGGTACGAGGAACGCAGGTGGATTGGCGCGCAGTGCCACGAGCCGCCCCGCAGAACGCGGAAAGACCCGGCAGCGGGACCTTGAGGATCGATCGTTTCCGTATCCATCGGATTGACGTCTCCATGCCAATCGCGGCACCATTCCCAGACGTTCCCGTGAACATCAAACAGGCCGAATGGGTTGGCCTTCTTCTGACCAACCCGGTGCGCATACCGTTCGTTCTGACAATTGCCTTTTCCAAAACCACCCCACCACGCATACTCACCCAACGACCGTTCATCATCCCCAAAACTATACTCCGTCGTCGTCCCGGCCCGGCACGCCCATTCCCACTCCGCGTCTGTCGGCAATCGATAACGCCTGCCCTCTTTTTCACTCAGCTTCTGGCAGAACGCCACCGCGTCGTCCCATGAGATGTAAGCGGCTGCCACTTCGGAGCCTTCGATGGTATAACTCTGACTCTTCCATGGCGCGGTCCCCATCAGTTGCTGCCACTGTCCCTGCGTCAGCTGATGGATCCCCAGCCAATACGGCTTTGTGATGGTCATTTTCTTCCATGTGCCCGCTGGAATCGGACGGAACTTCATTCCCAGACTGTTTGTCAACTCTTCCGGCTGCCCCAAAAACTTCGCCAGTGCAACCTGAGTGGCTTTCGCCACTGCTCCGGAAAACGGCGATTTCAGTCGCAGGGATTCTGCTAAACGCTGCTGCTGCTGCTGCTGCTGCTGCCAAACCTTCTTGACAGCATCCGTCTGCAGGGTTGCCGGGATCTTTGCCAGCGTTTCGCCCGCGGGTTCAATCCGGCCCTGCTGCAGCAGTTGTTCAGCCTGCTGTAACAGTCTTGTGACCGCCTCCGCCAGCCGTGTGTCCTGCTGCCATCGCCCCGGCTGCAGCGACTGCAGTTCGCCCAGAGTTCGCAGGGCGGTTTCCAGATTGTCACTGGAGATATTGTCGGTCAGCTGCTGCTGCAATGCTGACAGACGTTTCGCTTTTTGCAGGTACTGCTCATGGGCGGCCGGACGCAGATTCGCCGGCAGTTGCTCAAGGGTGCGAGCAGCCTCGGAAAAATTCCCCTGCCCCGACAGCTGCTCCGCCTCGCCACTGACTGTTGTCTTCCATTGCAGGATCTGCCGCAAAACGTCCCGCACCGTTTGAGTTCGACCGGCTTCAGGGACCTGCTGCAACAACTGCCACACGTCACCTGCACGCCCAGCCGCGTTCAGCGCGGTGATTTCCTCGTCCCACGCAGCCTGCCACAGGCCAGTATATCGTTCTGCCGGCCACTTTCCGGGCTGCAGCCGATTGAGTTCCTCCAGCCAGGCGCACAATTCCTCCCAGCTGGTCTGCAGCGGATTGCGGTTCAGCTGCACCCGCAGCTGTGCAACTTTGTCTGCCGCCGCGCGCCACACTGACCAGCTTTGCGGACGGCGATGTTCTGACAGGTCCCGAAACAGCTGCATCGCTGCTTCGTGGCTGCCTGCCGCGGCCAGGTCAGCGGCCTGACGCTGCAGTTCAAGGACTTCTTCCCGCCGTGCTGCCAGCTGCTGACGGCAGCTGTCGGTGCGATCTGCAAGGGGGATTGATTCGAGCAACGCGAGAGCGGCTTCCAGCTGTTTGCTGGCGTGCAGCCGGCGAGCGCGGCCCACGAGTGTCTCGACGCACTGCGCGATCGGCTGTGCGGCCGGCCAGCGGCCTGGCTGCAGCTGGTCCAGACGCTGCAGAGTGGTCTTCAGGTCAACCAGCCGGCCGCTGCTGACCAGTTCTTCGAGGCTGGACTGCAGCTGCTGCAGTTCGATGGTATTCTGCCGCCATGTTGCGGCCGCTTCCGGCCAGAATACTTCCGGCACCTGTTGCAGCGTTTGCAGGGCTGCGGCGTAGTCACAGGATTGCGACTGGTCGCTGGCCCGCTGCAGCAGCTGTTCGACAGCCTGCTGTGTCTGCCGGGCTGCGACATCCAGTCCTTCGTGCGGGGCCAGCAGCAGCTTGAGCCGCGGGGTTGGGTGCCGCGCCTGTAACTGCTCCCATTCGGCAATTGCCAGGTCGTAGCGCTGCTGCTGCAGGCACCGGCGGATCACCTCGCTGGATTCCTGTGCACGCCGCTGACGCTGTTCCCGCTGCCGCGGCTGGTCGTCGCCACATTCCGGACAGAAGCGTTCCCAAACCCCGATCGGCTGCAGGCACTTTGGGTTCAGGCAGGCATCGCGAGTCGCTTCGCCACAGCCACGGCAGAACTTGCGATCGCTGCCGTTGACCTGGCCACATTTCCAGCACTGGCCGTCAATGCCGGAAGCCGCAATGGGATCGACCGTCGCCGAGCTGCGAGCAGCTGGTTCGGGTGCGGCCACAGGAGATGACAGCGGCGTTGACGGTGGTGTCGTTGACGGTGGTGGCGTTGACGGTGGTGGCGAGACGGGGGAGCCGACAACGACACTCTGCAGTGCCCTGCGAAACTCGCGCAAATCCGCAAAGCGGTCCTGCTGAAATTTTTCGGTTGCCTTGAACACCACGTCTCGCAGCATCGACGGCAGATCCCGTTCCCGCAATTCCTGCATTGTGTTTCCTGTGATCAGCCATGCCAGAGTGGCCCCCAGCGACCACTGATCCGCCAGCGAGCTGACTTTTGACGCATCACGTTTTTGTTCCGGTGCCATGAAGTCAGGCGTTCCCATGCGCATGCCGGTAACCGACATGCGGGGGGCGTCCTGCGCCAGGCGGCGATCGGCGACCAGGCCAAAGTCGGTGAGCAGTGGTCGGCGGTCGGAATTCCGCAGCAGAATATTGCCGGGCTTCACATCCCGATGAATGAGTTTCCGGTCGTGAATGAAAATCAGCGCATCGGCAATCTGCAACACCCAGCTGACAGCGTCCTCGATTGACGGTCGCGGACGCGGACCCAATTCGTCGTCATACAGTTCCTGTAAACTTGGACCATCCACCCATTCCAGCACCAGCCATGGCCCATGTTTGTCCTCTTTGGCCGCGTAGATCGTGACGATGTTGTCATGTTTGAGCTGTGCCTGAGCTCTGGCTTCCTGCAGGAATCGCTGCCGGCTGGGTTCGTCGCCAAGCACATCCGGGCGCATCCGTTTGACGGCGACATCCCGTTCCAGCTGCACCTCACGGGCGTGAAAGACAATCCCCATCCCGCCCCGGAAGGCAACCGGCGAACCGTCCGCCCCCAGCACCGCCTGATACCCCGGATCACTGGGAAACGGGCTTTCTGCAAGTTCGATTTTTGTCGGGAGGACACGATATGTATTGATCTCAGACATCATACAGACTTTGAAAAGAAGCCCCATCCCGAGGGCTGGATCGTCGCGTTTCGCTCCGCGAAATGTCCCCCCAAGTCGTTCCCCGGACAGTTCCCCGCAACAACCACCCCCCGCCCTCCGTCGGCCAGGCTCCTTTAATTCAGCGGGCTGCATGTTTTTTTGCAGACGCAATTGTACCAACCGCCGAAAGAAAAATCTTCCCCGCCGTGCCCGAGTCCCGTCGCCCTGTAAGGACTGCGATCAGCACATAGGCCAATGCTCGGTGCAAAACAACGCCGGGGGCTCCCGCCCAACCGCTGGTTCCAAACGCAATCCCAGCCGCATGGCGGCAGCCTGCGGGCAAACGGCCCCTGCCACCGCCCTCGCCAGCGCGCGCACCTTCGGTGCAAAACAACGCCGGGGGCTTCCGCCCGACCGCTGGTTCCAAACGCAATCTCAGCCGCATGGCGGCAGCCTGCGGGCAAAGGCCCCTGCAAACGTTCTCGCCAGCGCGCGCACCTTCGGTGCGAAACATCGCCGGGGGCTTCCGCCCAACCGCTGGTTCCAAACGCAATGTCAGCCGCATGGCGGCAGCCTGCGGGCAAAGGCCCCTGCCAACGTCCCAACAACGCCCTCGCCAGCGCGTGCACCTTCGGTGCAAAACAACGCCGGGGGCTTCCGCCCAACCGCTGGTTCCAGACGCAATGTCAGCCGCATGGCGGCAGCCTGCGGGCAAAGGCCCCTGCAAACGTTCTGCCACCGCTCTCGCCAGCGCGCGCACCTTCGGTGCAAAACAACGCCGGGGGCTTCCGCCCAACCGCTGGTTCCAAACGCAATGTCAGCCGCATGGCGGCAGCCTGCGGGCAAAGGCCCCTGCCAACGTCCCAACAACGCCCGCCCCAGCGCGCGCACCTTCGGTGCGAAACACAGCCGGGGGCTTCCGCCCGACCGCTCAGCCGCCTGCACGAATCGCAGGAATCGCATCAGAGTAACAGAGTCCGAATCGCCGAGGAATGACTCGAAAACGCGAAAACACTACTCCAACACCACACGAAATCCGCGGCTGCTGCCACGGTAGCCCGGAGCGAGGCCGCTGCGGCGCGCACAACGAACGTTGCCCGGACCGTCGTACCAGGAGCCGCCCCGCAAAACACGGGAAGACCCAGAGCCTGGCCCGCGAGGGTCCGTGAGCGGGCTGGACTGGTAATCGCCATACCAGTCGCTGCACCATTCCCACACATTGCCGTGCATATCATACAAACCGAACGGGTTGGGCAGCTTCTGCGCCACCCGGTGCGCGTATCGTTCATCGATATCCCATACGTTCCCATCAAACCATGCAAAAGCGTCACCTGATGCTGAGTTTCGTCGTCGTCGCGGTCCTTCTCGCTGGCCGGCGAACTCATCGTGAAGGATCCGGCGGGGATCAGCACCAGCTTCATCCCGATCGTGTTGACGACCTCTTTGGGCTGGCCACCAGTCGCCGCTGCCGGCGACTGTTCTTCGGCCGGCGAACCGGGCTGCGCTTCCACCTGCTGCGCCACGACAGGACCGCCACAACCAACCGTCAGAGCAACAGACAGCAGGAGCCAGAAATTCCGCATGGTCAGCTCCGGAAACAAATCAGCACCTGTGCAAAACCTGAACGAAAAGCCCGATTAATAAGTATCACCGATTCGTCGGCAGTCAGTTTTCGTTTTTGCCGAAACTGCTTAGAACTCGGCAATAAACGGAACCCGCCGGCTGACCTGACCGTCCACGCTGCGCCGGCCCGACAATTCTTCCCCGGAAATGCTGGACAGGACGCACAAAGAATAAATAATCTCCATTGGTCTGCAACCAGCAAATATGCGGAAAGCGAATCTGGAGAACACATGTTCGCTGCTCTAAAGTCGAACAATGCCTACGGTTTACCTTGAGACGACGGTTGTCGGCATCATTGCAGCTCGTAATCACCCAGATCCAGTGATTTTCGCTCGTCAGACTGTATCGCGTGACTGGTACTCTGCCGTTTCCGGTCGATATGAGCTACGAGTGTCCGACCTCGTGATTGCCGAGTGCAGTGCTGGCGACGCGACCGCGGCAGCAGAAAGACTCGCTATTATTGACGGCATCCTGTTACTGGCACCTACTGACGCCGCCGAATCACTCACTCGTGCGTTGCTGGCGGGCAAAGCCGTTCCTGCATCCGAACCCCGTGATGCTGCACACATTGCGCTTGCCGCCGTGCATGAAATTGACTTTCTGGTCACCTGGAACTTCAAGCACATCCTGAACCCACACACCCAACACCTGATCGAAAAGATTTGTCGTGAAAACGGATTTCGGCCCGCTACAATTTGTACACCGGAGCAATTGATGGAGGCAGACAATGGAAACGAACCCGATTGACGAGATCAGGAAAATTCGACATGAATTGGGGCGACAAGCTGGATTCAGTGTCAGACAGATCTTCGTGGACTTGCAGAAACAGCGGCAAGGCTCGATGCATAGTTACATCGACCCCGCAGCGATAGTCACTGTACAAACAGCAGCGAACGAGGCCATACAAGGGAGTGGCGGAGGTCAGCCTATTGAAGATTGACAGTTAATTTCCGTCCCCCCGTGGTGGCAGTTGTTCGCCCTCAGAGTTCAGAATGAGCACGGAATTTGACTTCTGGAACCAGATTGCATCACACGGATCGCCGTGGTTCTGCGCGTTTCGTCGCTCCGTACCAATTGAGCGGTTTGACCGTGAGATGTCTGGTTCACAACTTGAACCAGAGTGGATGACACTGAAGTCTCGCCAGACCTGAAACAAGCGTCCGCGGCTCGCAGGTCACAGCGGTCAGTTTCCAATCAGGATGCTCACACCGGCAAGATCTCGCGCTCCGGCGAGGATCGGACGCAGTTCCGGGAAGATCGAGGAGCCACGAACACCCCGAACTTCGGTTCTGGATTCATTGGGCTACAGACATCCTCCCAATAACGTAAACGTGTTGACGATGGCGTCCGGAGCCCATCCGTAGCTTGCGTCGACTCAAGACAGCCTCCATTCACATGCTGCTTCAGCGTTCTTCCACAACTCTCACACCACCATCACCTCGCAGTCAGATTTCGTTTTTGTCAAAACTGCTTAGCGGTCGCAACTGTGTGTTTTTGGATATCCTCAGCGGTCCGCACGGATGATAACCCGGGGCGATGTGAGAGTCCGAGAGGGGCGAGAGTTGCGGGGGAAATGGCGGCCGGGGGGTGGCGGCGGTTGCGGATGTTGATGTCGCGCTTGCTGCGGTGGCAGAGAGTCTCAGATCTCGCGTGTCGGCGGAAGTCGTTACCAGAGTTGGCGTTGCGTTGCGGGGAGTGCGCTGACTGGGGAGTTGGCTGCTTCTCAAAACCCGGCGGTCTGCGGATTTCGATTTTGCGGAAACTGTTGGAGGGCGTGAGTTTCGAAAGCCGACTTCGGGGTTTTGATCCCTCTGCGACGCCCGATGGACCGTTGTGGGACCGGCTCGGTCTCACAGAGGACTGAGTACAGCGGCTCAGAACAGCCAGAGTCCGAATCGCAGAGGAATGACTCGGGAAAACAAGCTACTCCAACACCAAACGAAATCCGAAGCTGCCGCTACGGTCCTCTGGGGTGCCGCCGAAGCGGAAGGCACAACGAACGAGGCCCGGAGCGTTGCTCCAGGAGCCGCCCCGCAGCACGCGAGAAGACCCTGTTTGGGGGCCCGGAGGGTTCTGATCAGGTGCAGTTGCGTAGTACTTTGCATCATACCAGTCACGACACCATTCCCACACATTTCCGTGCATGTCGTGCAACCCGAAGGCGTTCTTCCGATAACTGCCCACGACCGCTGTGAGGGCCACTCCGTCATCAAACTTGAAACCGGGACTTTTCTCGTAATCGAGGTTCGGAAACCGCCGTTCAAAACTGGCATCCTGCACGTTTGCGTATCCCTCCAGGCTTTGCGGATTGTCTCCCGTGGCAAACCGTTTGGCCACTCCCGCTCGCAGCGCGTATTCGAACTGCGTTTCGGTCGGCAGCAAATAGCGAACGGTTTCTCCCTTTTTGTGTGACTGTTCGGTCAGCCATTTGGCGAACGCATCCGCGTCGTTCCACGAGACGTTCACAACCGGATGCTTATCGGTTTGCCGAAACCCGGTGTTTCTCCAGTTATACATCGGGTGCTGCTCAAACCCAACGGTCTCAGAGTTGAAGCCCATCCCGCCCTCGGCATCTCTCTCTGCATCAGTGCGGTAATTTGTGCTGCGAACGAATTCCGCAAATGGCCCGCGAGTCACTTCGGTGGTCTGCATGCGGAAAGCCGAGATTCGGACCTTGCGAGCGGGACTTTCGTCGCTGACCATCGTGAAAGAGCCCGCTGGGATTTTCACAAACTCCATTCCCAGTTGAGTTGCAAAAGAACGTTTCGCAGCCGGTTCATCACCAACAGCCAGTTGAACAGTCAGAGAAAACAGAAGCACCGAGAAAAATCGCATAACACACCTTCAGTGCTGAGTAACAACAATTTCGGCGTTCGAGTGTGCTGACGGGAAGCATAGCCGTCAAGTGCCGGGGCGCTGGTGTTGGCTGTCCTGTCGAAAGATGCCTGATCGGGACCATGTCTCACATTATTGAACGACAGCTCGGCCATTCACGCATCCGGGCAATCAGCAGTTCCTTCAGTGCCACGGTAACCTCTTGCTTTTCAGAAGTCGCACAGTAAAATCGAGACATGTCTACCATCGAGGAAATCCTGGCTGCTGTGCGACTGCTCCCCGGTGCCGACCGGGGACGGTTGATTCCTTTGATCTGGGATGAAGTGACCCCCGAAGACTGGGCTTGTCCGTCTGCCCCATGGGTTGCTGAGACTCTCCGTCGCAGCGCTGAGATTGACCAGGGAACAATGGCGACGGCAGACTGGGATGTTGTGCGGCAGCGGGCTCGCAAGGCTGCGGGACTTCCGGAATGAAACCGGTTCAGGTTTGTTCTGCTGCTGAAGCCGATTTCACTGAGGCCCTGCGGTACTACGCCGCAAGGAACCCAGAGGTTGCTCTGCAATTCGACGCAGAGTTTGACGGCGCTCTGCAACGAATCATAACTGGACCTGAGCAATTTCCAGCGGTTGATGACCGTCACAGGTATCTGCAACTGCGAAGGTTTCCATTTTTGATCATTTTCCGCGTGTGTGCAGACGGGATTACCGTAATCGCTGTTGCACACACGTCGCGTTCGCCTGACTTCTGGCGTGGACGCTGATCCGTGTGGATGTGGCAGACCGCTAAGTTGCAGACTGAAATCCGATTCTGCTGGCGTCATTTGGACCAAAACAAACGACCTCCACCATTCTTACACCACCATCACCCCGCAGTCGGATTTCGTTTTTTGCCGAAACTGCCTGGCGGTCGCAACTGTTTGTTTTTCATCCTCAGCGGTCCAAACGGACGATAACCCGGGTCGGTGTGAGAGTCGGAGAGGGGTGAGAGTTGCGGAGGAAAGGGGGACCGGGAGGTGTTTGGCGGGGTGGATGGTGATGTCGCGCTTTCTGCGGTGGCAGAGAGTCTGAGATCTCGCGTGTCGGCGGAAGTCGTTACCA
>Ga0169931_10011361_pt1 | contig 12556 bp, 10 predicted proteins | sample Kivu_15m_20L_FD_129675 | JGI IMG/M metagenome (GOLD analysis project Ga0169931, IMG submission 129675) | Freshwater microbial communities from Lake Kivu, Western Province, Rwanda to study Microbial Dark Matter (Phase II) - Kivu_15m_20L... | ecosystem: Environmental > Aquatic > Freshwater > Lake...
CAATGCGCACGTTGTTCAGTCCAAGCGCTTCGCGCACGGCGACTGTCTCACCGGGAAACTCCTTATCATTCAATTCGTCGAATCCGATAACCGACCCTTTGGTGATATACGGCTTAATAAGCTCCAGGCATTTGTATGTTGGTTCATACAGGGTCATATCAAACCAGGCAAACGCAATAATTGTTTCCGGATGTTCCTGAAGATATTTTTCCAGCTCTACAATTGCGTTGCCCTTTCTCAGAGAGGTCTTTTTGATATGATTCAATGGGCTCTCACCTTCATGAAAATCGAGTAATTCCTGAAGGTAATTCTCGTATCCTTTCGTGACCGAAAGCGATCCGCTCGCAATAATTTCATGCTCACCATCCTTCCCTGAAAGAACAGGAAAACCTTCGAATGTATCGAAGCCAATCAATTTACGGTTATGATTGAATGGCTCCAATAAACCCCGCAGATTGCTGAGCGTGACAAGATTTTGTCCCCATCGTACACCGAACTCCATCATTACGCCATGCACAGGCAAAATATGCTTTTGATAAAGCTCAGCGAAGAACAAGTGTTTGGTTAATTCCTGGCGTTTCAGAAACAAACCGGCGTTAGCCAGAATTTCATTATCGGGAATGGGACAGTGGCGCATAGCCGCAGCAGCTTTGGCTCTTCCTGAAAGTTCCTTCTCTGATGCTAAGGTTTTAATCTTGATGTCAGTAGACATGGTAAAGGTTGGATTTTGCGAGGGTAAAGATACATGCTTAATGTGGCACGTAATTAAGGAAATGCACATTGATACGTTTGAAGGCAAATCACTTACTTTTGACCAACCTCAATCAAACCTGTCCATCTATGTTTGTTATTTCCGAAATTTTTCCACAACACGGCGGTAGCCTGGCAGTAGCCGAGCAAATGATTCTTCAAAGCAAGCTGGCCGGTGCCGATGCTATCAAGGTTCAACTTTACACTGCTACACAATTTGGTGCAGAGCGCGCCTATCTCGAATTAAGTAAAGACGGCCTAAAACGTTTGCATGACTATGCAAATACAATAGGAATCCCGCTTTTCGCTACGCCCTTCACCATGGAAAGGCTTGACTGGTGCCTGGAGCTCGACCTCCCTTATCTGAAAGTAGCGGCCCGCATGCACAAAGAATTTCCCGAGCTCACAGCAGCAATAATGAGTCATAAGAAGCCTACCTTCGTGAGCATACCCTCTGATTCGAATCCGGATGAAATCGAAAAGCATGATCATGCGATTTATCTCTACTGCGTGGTGAAATATCCAACAAGGGTTGACGAGTTTTCGATGCCGGATTTTAGTAAGTCCATATTCCACGGTATAAGTGACCACACGCTCGGTAACGCCGGCGCATTGTTCGCAGCGGCACATGGAGCAAAATATCTTGAGAAGCGCTTGACGTTGCGTAAATCGTTTCAATACGAAACGGGGAAGGCTCACCTCGGAAGCATGGACATGAACGACCTCATGGAGATTAAAAATACCGCGTTCGAATTTGAGCGCATTCGGAAAGTGCTGGGCTATGACAAATGAGCTGAGAGGCGTCATTCGTAAATATTATGAAGTAGAAAAGGCCTGGACCGGTGCGGAAAAAGACACGCACGAGTACCTTGCCTCGGTCTGTTTATTTGAATATCCTTCCTATCGATTGCTGGATTCTGATAAGCGAGATCGCTTAATCGGTTTTCGTATGCTGGTGCGCACATTTAGGCGCATGTTAGCCAATGGCAGAGGAAAAACGACGGTAGACACCGAGTCGCATTCGCTTGTGATCAGCAGTTCGAAAAACGCGAGTGACATCATTCAGTATATCTCCAGATCCGGAAAGACAACTGTCCATACTTATTTCGATCGCGACCACATGTCGCTTGGTGACTATGGAAAATGGCTGCCCATTCTTACTTGGCTTCCTTTTGCTCTGCGACAAGCCCTGCGGTGTACAACAAGTCAATACAGAAGCGCACTTGCACTGACAATAGCCGAGATACCTGAAATTGCGCTGACTCTGCAATTTGCCAGGAGAAATCGCATTCACCTGGTTTATGATTTTCTACCCTATGAAGTAGACAGTAACTTCATGTATCTTCTATTCCGTGAAAACCAACTTGGGGTATTTAAAATACCTTCATCCGGACCATTAGCAACACACCATAAAATATTGTTAGCCGATTTCATCGCGCTTAGCACACCCTATCACCTGGAGGAAATCCGAAAATTCAACTCGACCATCCGCATTGGCAATTATCAAATGTGGCCTCCCGAAAAAGCCCACATGTATTTTGCGAAATACAAAAACAACCAAAAATGGGAAGAGGATAATACCATTGGGTTTTATAGCCATGGCGAATGGATTCGTAAGGCTGAGAAGCAATCGGACTATGGCGGAAGAATTGGAGATGCTGAAGAAGCAATTCTTACGATGCTTGGCAACTTGGTGAAGAAAAACCCTGATTTAAAACTGCGCATATTTCCTCATCCGAGAGAGTTAAGACCAGAGTCACGAGCACAGATGCAAGCGCATTATCGACGTTGCATTGGGCACGATGCGTTTGAGGTATTCACTCAACCCGGAGGAACCTCTCAGCATTTTGCGAAGGCAGAAATTGCCATAGCCGCCTTCAGTACCATTTTATACGAGCGCTTATACAGCGGATACAAAACACTAATCGGAAATATGTTCATCTTTGAGTTTCCGATGAATCAAAGCGCATTAAACGCTATTTGCTTCAAGACCGAATCGGAGCTTGAATCGATGCTTCAACACTTCGGTCGTATGGAGGCGGATACGTTCTTTGCCGAGACCGGTTTGCTTAATTATCGAATGGAGTCCTATCCCGAACCCTAATCAGCCATGAATATTTTGCTCATCAATTATGACTTTCCGCCCAACCCGGGTATTGGTGGCAGGCGTTGGGCAAAAATTGCAAAATACCTCGCGCTGAAGGGGCACTACATCCATGTTGTAAAAGCTGACTTTCCCGAATCACTTTCTCAATCACCCTGGCAACAGGATGTAGAACATCCAAACATTCAAACGCATAGTGCTGGTCGAAAATATCCTAAAGCACTTTCTCATCCGAAAGAAGGATGGGTTGGGAAAATCAAGTTTCACGCGCAGAAAAAACTGATGCAATGGCGTGAAAAAGGGACCATCTACGATCAATCCATAGGCTGGCAAAAAACAATGCTTCCGATATGCCGGGAAATTCTTCGCAATCAAAATATACAGGCGATTGTTGCCACCGGAGCTCCCTGGAATTTGCTTGTTTATGCAGCACAACTTAAAATTGAATTTCCGGACGTTCGCTTATTAGTTGATTATCGTGACCCCTGGCTTACGGCAAAAAACTACGGAATGGCCGCATTGAAAAATGCGCGAATGAATGCCGAAATCAAAAAGCAACAATTCGTTTTCGAACATGCGGACGTAGTTACAACGCCTTATGCGTATTTAACCGATGAACTTCGCGCATGGGGCAAGGAACGTTGCACTCATCAGCCGAAATTTGTGACACTTGCACATTTCTTCGATGCTGATGATATCCGTTTGGAATCTACTCCGCCTTTTGCGAAAAATGAATTCAAGGTTGTGTACGCCGGTGATGTTTACATCGGAAGTGAGAGTCAATGGAAGGGATTCAGAACTCTCGTTGAAGCGGCAGAATCAAAACTTCCTTCCGATTATAAATTACGTTTCGAGCTATATACGAATGCAAAAATGCCGACCTATATAGCGACCATGAAAAACGTTCGCATACACGCGCCCATCGGCAAAGAAATTTTCATAAAGATGAAGAGTGCAGACGCTCTGCTGGTTGTTCTTCCGGAAAATAAAAAAGATGAGCGCACGACTAAATTTTACGAATACTTACCTTTAAGAAAACCCATGCTAATCGTTGCTCCTGAAGGTGAAGTTACAGCGTATGTTGAAGCACATTCGCTGGGTGTTCACTCTTCCCAATCAGCAGAAGTTTTGTTGTCCTTCTTCAATAGAGAATTCAGCCGGAACATCTTCAATTCACATTTCGCAATAGATGAACAAACAGCAGATAGCCGAGCCAAAGAAGTAATAGAACTACTTTCATGAAAATACTTTACTTCAGTCCACACCCGCACATCAACATGGCTGCTCCGAGCGGGCCGGGCACCCATATTCGAGAAGTGATTGAGGCGTTCGAGGCAGAAGGACATGAAGTAGTTCGATTCATTCAGGGAGGTGAAAAGATTGAAAAAGCGAATGAAAAAATTGCTTTCAAAAAAAGATCCTGGAAGAGGTTTATTCCTTCCCTGATTTGGGAAACATTGCGTGATCTTCAGATGATTCGTCTTGACCGAAAAATTGAGCAGCGTTTGGTAGAATATGTCGCCAAGGAAAAACCGGACATCATTTATGAGCGAAGTTGTTATGGTATGGGCGCGGGTTTGCGTGCAGCTCAGAAAATGGATATCCGATATGTGGTAGAAATGAATGCACCCTATCCGGAAGAGAAAGCTCATATGCAGGGCAAAAGCTTGCTTCAACACTATGGTACTTTGCATGAAAAAAAACAAGTTTTATTTGCGCATCGAACTATTGTAGTCTCGACGGCCATGAGAGACTATTTGATGCGTAAGACCGAGATTGATGTCGACAAAATCCTTGTAGTAGCAAATGCTGTGAATCCTGCTCAAATCGTTGTGAACACTGCCAAACAAGCAGCCATAAGAGCTCACTATAACCTCACTTCTGAAGTAACCGTTTTTGGATTCGTGGGTTCAATCTTTCCTTATCACGGCGTGGACATTATGATTGAATCGTTTCATGAAATTGTACGTGATCACAAGGATGTTGCAATGCTTATTGTGGGAGACGGCGAAGTACTTCCTCAACTTCAAGAACGGGTAACTGAACTGGGACTCGAGCACACCATTCATTTCACAGGTAACGTACCTCATAAAGAAGTTTACAATTACCTTTCTGTGATGGACGTCACAGTGATGGCGCGCAGCAACTGGTATGGATCACCTGTCAAGATTTTCGAATATGGCGCTATGAAAAAGGCGATTATTGCGCCTAAAGTCGTTCCCGTGCTCGATGTCATGCAACACGAAGTAGATGGTTTACTCATTGAGGCGAATGTCGAAGAACTCACTCGCAGTATGCAATACATGCTTCACAATCCTGAACGAAGACAGAACATGGCTGCTGTGTTTCATGAAAAAGTAATGCGCGAACACACCTGGAAGCGCGTGGCTGAACAAATCCTCCTGTCCTGTCAATGAACATCCTTATCATAACCGATGGCATTACACCGTTTGTTATTGGCGGCATGCAAAAGCATAGCTATAATTTAGCACGGAACTTAGCACTGCAAGGCCATCGCATTACGCTGTTTCATTGTGTAACAGGCAATAACAAATTACCGGAACGTGAAGATTTGATTTCTGTATTTGGTGAAGCGGCCATGAAAAATCTGGAGTCCATCTGCCTTCGTTTTCCGGCGCCCTCCTGGTATCCCGGACACTATCTCAAAGAATCATACATCTACTCCCGTATGATCTTCAAGAGAATTGAGTCACGCTTATCCGAGTTTGATTTCATTTACGCCAAAGGATTTACAGCCTGGTATTTTCTTGAGCAAAAAAAACGGGGAACAGCCATGCCACCCGTTGGGGTTAAGTTCCACGGTTATGAAATGTTTCAGCCGCCGGTGGGTTTGCGGATGCGTTTGGAAAATAGATTACTGGCAGCGCCGGTTAAATGGAATAACCAAAATGCGGATGTTGTTTTTTCCTACGGAGGAAAAATCACATCACTGATTGAAGAAATCGGAGTTCCGCGCCAGAAGATTATTGAAATACCAACCGGAATAGACCCCGAATGGATTTCTGCAACACTCCCTCCACATAAAAAAACACACCTGCAATTTTGCTTCATTGGTCGAAACGAACGTCGCAAGGGAATAGAAGAATTGCACAAGGCCATTCGTTTACTGACAGAGAGGCAATTTCATTTTCACTTCATCGGACCAATACCGGGCAGTGCTCAATTGAAACTCCCTCAAGTTACCTATCACGGTGCGCTGCGTGAAGCAAACAAGATTCAGGAAATAATGGATCAATGCCAGGTCTTGGTTACACCTTCTCATTCGGAGGGAATGCCCAATGTAATTATGGAGGGAATGGCACGAGGACTTGCGATTGTAGCAACGCCGGTAGGAGCGGTATCAGCGGTAGTTGACAGTCAAAACGGATGGTTAATCGAGCCGGGCAACGTTCGTGAGTTAACTGATACTCTCATGTCAATTATTCAATCTTCACCGGAAGAAATTGGTAAAAAGCAAATTGCTTCCCTGCATCGAATTGCCTCTTTTACATGGGAGAACATAGCCCGGCAAACAGCAGAATCGATAGCAAAGTTTTGCCAAGCCCATTAAATTCGCGTTTCTAATGACCAAAACTTATTTTCCCGGACTCAACGCTTTGCGTTTTTTCGCGGCCATGGCCGTGATGATAACGCACGTTGAGTTCACAAAGAAAGTAATGCTTCACGGCGACCGCTTCTGGTTGAAAATCGACACATGGATTCAAGGCAATGCGCTAAGCTCCATGCTGCGCGAAGGCCCTCCGCAACCTATTCACTGGATAAGTCCGTTTGTCACTTTTGGTGGCTATATCGGAGTCATATTCTTCTTTGTTCTGAGTGGTTTTTTAATTACCTATCTACTGCTCGAAGAAAAAAGAGTCAGCAAAACTGTCGAAGTGAAGAAATTTTACATGCGCAGAATCCTGCGCATCTGGCCCTTGTATTACTTCCTCGTGATACTCGGATTTTTCGTGTTGCATCACATTCCGCTTTTCGAAGTTCTTTCACAGGAAGACGAATTCTTTAAACATTACTGGCTCAATCTGATCACCTACATTTTTCTGCTACCCAATTTAAGTTTTGCATTTGTCATGGAAGCCGTGCCAAACCTGGGGCATTTGTGGAGTATTGGCGTAGAGGAGCAATTCTACTTGCTCTGGCCTTTGTTGCTCAAGTACAGTAAGAAACCAATGCGAACTCTTTGGACTTTTCTACTTGGAGTGCTTGCATTTAAGTTGCTATCGCTTTTAGCGATTCGCATTTTCTTTCCGGGCCCGCCACCCGATCCGGATCTCATGATTTTTTCACCTGTAGAAACATTCAAGCGTTTTGTGGGTTCGCTAAAATTCGAAGCCATGGCAATAGGCGGAATAGGAGCCGGCTGGGTGTTTTATCGTCGAGAACAACTACTCTCCATCCTTTATCAAAAAAGCGTTCAATGGCTTGCGCTCCTAGCAATTCCGCTCATTGTGCTTCTCACGCCTGTTAAGCTTTATTCAGCGCTCTACCTACTTTTCAGCATACCCTTCCTGGTCATAATTCTGAATGTTGCTACGAACCCCGATTGTGTTTATCGCCTTCAAGGACCGGTGCTGAACTATTTGGGGAAAATATCTTACGGTATTTACATGTATCATCTCATTTGCATCGCGTGTGTCTTCCATGCCCTTGATTTCTGGCTCGACTTCCCCTTGCGTTTGGAAGGCTGGCACAGTGCCTTACTATACGCGTTCTCCATTCCACTTACACTGGGAGTGTCTGCATTGAGCTATCATTATCTTGAGTATCCTTTTATCCGAAAGAAGCGTACCTTCACCACCGTAATTAGCGGCGACGACGCTCGTGATTAACCATGTTCAGGAAGTTTTCCATATTTCTCATCTTCGCCAGCTTGTACGCGTTCTCCTACGTGTTTTTCAAGGTGCCCTTTGAGTTTTACCTGGCTTACCTGATTTTCGTTTTGTACATGCCCTTCTTCTTCGCCAAGTTCGGTATTCCGAAATGGCCGGTGCTCGTTTTTATGCCGCTGCTTTTTTCGGGCATTATTTATTGTCTGACGGGCGACAACAACTTCCAGCAGTTCTTCAAAATCTTCATCGGATTTTTTGCCTCCTGTCTTTTCTATCACTACGTTGTTCAGAGTTACGACTTCGATCTGAAAGAGTTATTCCGGCTTTATCTCATATCGGCATATGTTGTAACGCTCATCGGTCTCGTGCAGCTTGTATCCTATCAAGTTGGATTTAAGCCCGGATATAACTACCTCTGGATATTCAACAAATGGAACCCCAGTTACGGAGGTCTCGGTGTGCGAATGAGTTCCGTGTTCTCGGAACCTGCCTATTTCGCCGCAACCATATCGCCCGCATTCTTTACCTCTGTTTACAATCTGTTTCAGCGTGATCCGATTTTCATTTCGAAATTCCAGAGCATTCTCATTGCTGTCATCTATCCGCTCACATTCTCGAGTCTCGGGATTCTTGCAATTTTCTTTACGATTATTCTTATGCTAATCAATCTCGGAACGGTCCGATATGCGCTCATTTTCGTTCCGCTTTTGGTTGTGACCGTGAATTATTCTTACAAGAATGTTCCGGAGTTCCGTGATCGATGGGATGGAACCATTGAAATCTATTCAACCGATAACATCTACGACTACGACATTCATGGAAGTAGCTTCGTACTCTATAACAATTCGCACGTAGCCTGGGAAAACTTTAAAAAGCATCCCGTATTTGGAACAGGACTCGGAGGCCACCCAACCGCATTTGATAAGTATACGCTTACCCAGGAGGAAGGCGCTGTGCAAATCGACTTCAATAAAATGGATGCGAATTCCATGTTTCTTCGATTGATGTCTGAAACGGGCGTGTATGGTCTCGGTGTAATGATATTGCTGCTTTTCCGAAGCTGGATTCTAAAATCGAATGCAATCGACAACGAAACCTGGGTAATGTCAAATGGTCTTGCCATCATTATCCTAGTTTACCTCATTCGTCAAGGTCACTACTTCTTAAATGGATTTCCACTGTTTCTGTGGCTGTACTATTACCTCTCGGTTCAAAATAGAATTGCCATGGCACAGAGGACGGTGGAAATCAAAGCTGCTGAAATTGAGCAATTTCGTCCTTCCACCTCGACAGGTCAGCTTTCCCCAGGGCATACTTGATCTGACCCAAGGACCAGTGAACTTCAATGTTTCGACGAAAAATCAACTGGGCATCCCGCCCATCTGCATGCAATCCCGGAAACGTAGTAAAATGAAATTTGTACTCCTCATTAATCAATCGTTTAGCTTGGGCGTTGACCGAGAAATTTGTTTGAATAGGCGAACAAAACATGGTACACTGAGTTGATAGCGTTTGAGAAATCCATTGCTTACTCTGCACCACCTCGCGTTCAATATCATTCAACGCATTTGTAGCCCGCAACAAATGCGACATCGTATGCGACTCAACGTTGTGGCCGCGGCTCAATAGCAGTTTCAAATCCGATTCATCCATGGCCATAAAATCTTCCGGCTCATGATCCACGGTTGAATCTATATTTTGGCGAATGTTCGTGCGGTAATATGTCTTACTATCACTCGCCCGGATAAAATCAGGAACCACAAAAAAAACAGCCCGTGCATTGCGTATCTCCAAAAGTTCCGCAGCCATCAAATTGTTCTTCAAACCATCATCAAACGTGAAAAGAACATAAGGCCCATTCTTCAACCTTCCATCGAAATAGTCATTGAGCTGATTGGGCTGAAGCGGTTTAAAATGCTTAAAAAGAAAATCTAGCAGATGTTCGAACTGATTTCTTCTTTCCAGCGGTGTGGAATGCATACAAAGCACAATAAGCTCATCCGCCCCATATTTCCAAGGGCGAAGTGAATATTCGAGCATTCCGAATACTGCTTTTGCTGATTTCACAATTGCCTGCTTCATTACCACGTATCTATATCGCTGCGGAACATCCACCAGTTTGACCAATCCTGCACTCTGTCGGCCAAAGGACCCTTGGCAATAAAGTATATCTTTTTTTCGATGGGTCGCAGTCCTAAATCATTAAGCACATTTTTGAAAGTCGGAGAGTTATCATTAACAGCGAAAGAAATCAATGTAAAATTCGCGCAGCGTTTCACCTCGCGTATCAAACTTCGTATTGCGTCACGCATAAACTCCTCATCGGCATGTGTTGTCAAAAACTTACCTACAACCAACTCTCGAATTATTCGCTTGCGTCGTTGCGCCTTCATTTCAAAAAAAGCCCTCTTACCTTCTCTCTCGAATGTGAAGCGATAGAAATCGCCTGTTTCATATCCAAAACGATAGCGATCAAAATCTGCTCGTTGCGAGACGTAAACCAACGAAGCGTCTGCTATAAAACCATCGGGCTGACGACTTCCTGTCATTTTTCTGAGTTGATTCTCCGGTGAAGAAAAGAGGGATAAAACAGGATTCATCGGCTTGATATACCACAGCAAATTGAATGGATTCTTCCAGCCATTGCGCATAAACGAGTTGTATGAAGCTTCCACCGGAAAGCCTATGAGTAAATCTGCATGAAATCCGCTGTCGGGTTCATGAATGTAATTGAGCATTTTTCCGAATAGTCCCTTCCCTCTGTAATCTGGATGAACCAGAGAGTTCCCACTTTGATAGGAACGCACTTCTTTACCTTCCATAACCACTGGCCAGTAGAAAAAGGATTGAAATCCGGCAACACGTTCACCATCCACCGCAACGATTCGGATGCACTCATTGCGCTGAAACTCCTGCTCATAGAATTGCCCGAACAACGAATCGAATTGAGCAGCGCCTGTTGCGTACTCCATGTCGAATAGAGCCACTACCTGAGGCCGCATCCAATCTTCATACTTTTGAATCGTCATAGTCTGCCCTTAATTTGCAGCGAAGATGAAAAGAATTCTTGTTCTTTATAAAGAATTAGCCGGTTACTTTATCGCATGTTTGGATGAATTGTGCCTGGTGCACGGAGTTCAAGCAGATGTGATTGCTTACCCGGTTAATGCCGACGCACCCTTCGAGTTCAAGCATTCCGAGCGTATCAAGATTTCTTCCCGCCTGTCCTTTTCCGATGAAGAATTAAACCGCATGGTTGAAACTGATGACTATGACCTCATCTTTACCGGAGGCTGGTTCGATAAAGGATATCTGGCAGCATTGAAAAGCAGAAAGTGTCCGGCACTGCTAGGCTTCGATAATGCCTGGAACGGCTCCATTAAACAACAACTTTCAGCCCTTTACGGACGCGTGTTCATTCGCCCCCTGTTCGAATATGCATTTGTACCCGGAAGTAAGCAGGCCCATTTTGCCGAGAAGTTGGGTTTCTCCAAAAACACAATCATCGTTGGAGCATACTCCTGCGACGTTCCGAAGTTTTCGTCCGTTGTTCAGCAACCGACCGGTAAAAACCGGCTTATCTACGCCGGGCGCTATTCGCCGGAAAAATTTGTGAGCGAGCTTTGGCAAACCTTTCATGAGCTGTCTGAAAAGGAGTTTCCGAACTGGGAACTTCATTGCATCGGCACAGGTCCATTTTGGAATGAGCGATTACAATCGCCTCATATCGTTCATCACGGTTTCATGCAACCTGAAATTCTGCTGTCATTCATGGGCGCAGGCAACGCATTCATTCTACCCAGCACCTTTGAACCATGGGGAGTTGCCGTGCACGAATTTGCAGCTGCGGGCTTTCCGCTTATCCTCTCTAACGCTGTTGGCGCAGCAGAAGCCTTTCTCGAACCGAATAAAAATGGCTATCTCTTTCAAGCCGGAAATAAGCATTCGCTGGAAAGTGCTTTGAGACAGATGATGTCACAAAGCGCGGCACAATTGCTTACTATGGGTAATCACAGCCGTGTTCTTGCAAGCAACATAACACCTGCAACATGGGCTAAAAGTGTAGCCGGTATGATGCGTTAATTTAGTTATTGCCTTCTAAATGATTGCCGACTTCATTTCCCCGCTTACCTTTCCAACCGCAACCCCAATACTATGTGCGGCATAACCGGAATAGCCCGTTTCCAAAATCGTGATGTGTGCACCGAAAAAGTGCGTGTCATGAACCGGCATATAGCACACCGCGGTCCTGATGCCGAAGGTATTTGGACGCATGACTTCTGTGTGCTGGGGCATAGAAGGCTTTCGATTATCGATACTTCCGCCGCAGGAAATCAACCCTTTCGTTCAGCAGACGAAAACCTCACGGTGGTTTTCAATGGTGAGATATATAATTATCTCGAGCTTCGAAAAGAGCTTGAAGGAAGCCACACCTTCCAAACGCAAACAGACACCGAAGTCATTCTTGCGGCATACTCAAAGTGGGGAGTTGAATGTGTGCAACACTTCTTTGGAATGTTCGCCTTTGCACTTTGGGATGAAAACCAATCGCAGCTGCTTATAGCGCGCGATCGTTTGGGTGTTAAGCCTCTATACTATTCAGAAACCGATCACGGTTTTGTGTTCGCTTCTGAATTGCGCGCCATACTTTCAACCGATTGGGTTGAGCGCCGTATAGATGCAAATGCCGCGGCTGATTATCTGCGTTATCAAACTGTGCATGCTCCGAACACGATAATTGAAGGCGTGCACATGTTAATGCCCGGTCATCGGATGTTGATTGATGCCAAAGGCATCCGCACCGAACGCTGGTGGGATATGACAGACAGGCGCATTCGAACGGATGGATCAG
>Ga0169931_10011362_pt1 | contig 12555 bp, 19 predicted proteins | sample Kivu_15m_20L_FD_129675 | JGI IMG/M metagenome (GOLD analysis project Ga0169931, IMG submission 129675) | Freshwater microbial communities from Lake Kivu, Western Province, Rwanda to study Microbial Dark Matter (Phase II) - Kivu_15m_20L... | ecosystem: Environmental > Aquatic > Freshwater > Lake...
GAGCCGGCTTGCGCGAAGCGTGGATCTGTGTAATTGATTGAGGCTGGGTGCCGTTGGTTGTGTGTGGTTACGGTTGAATGTCTTGCGGCGCTCGATCACCTGTTCTGGTTGAGAACCGGAGCACGAGCGGCCGAGGTGCTGCGTTGCAATCAGTCCACCATCAGCCGGCACGCCAGGGTCTGCCAGGACATGTTCGCTGTCACATTCTTCAAGCAATCAGCCGAATGGCGTGTCCAGGGTGATGGCACGTTGCTGAATGCTGAACGTCGTGTGCATCAGGCGTATCGGTGGTCGCGCAATTTGCCTTTGCGCCTGGACGCTCAACATTGGTTGGCCGCGCATTGCGAGGATCTTGATCTGCCACTCTGGTGCAAAGGTAATCTGAATTACCTGGATTATGAGCAGCCATTGGCATTGATCAAGAATCGTATTCTTGATGCCTGGCTGTGTTCGTCACCGGATCATCCACGGGACCCCGAGCTCTGTGCGCTGCCGTTGTGCACGATGCCGGCCAATCTGGTGGTCAGGCGGGGGCATCCGCTGCTTGATCTGCGGTCGCCCCGTTTTAGCGACGTCAGCGCCTACCCGCTTTTGCCATTGCCGGCCCATGCCTTCCCGGCCTTTGAGACGGTGCTCTCCTCCCTGGGCCTGGGGGGAGCGTCTGTCCCTGCCATCCATGCGACTGGTGCAGGTCCAGCTGCTCCGGTGGCCGTGGAAGATCTGTTGGTGGGCATCGCCTCACCGCTGACGATGCATCTGTATGGGCCCGATTGGGTCGTACTGCCACTCCAGTTGCCGTTGGCCTTCGGGGATGTTCTGGTGGTCCGAGGCGAGTATGCGCTCCACAGCCGAACCCGCGCCCTTGTCAATGCCTTGCTGAGCAGGGTGGCGGATCGGGCGCGCGCCCATGCCGACGTCAGGTTGCTCGACCCTTATGCCAGCCCTGTCCTGGTTGGCCTTGACCGTGATTGATTGGTCGGTCAGCCCCCTGTTCCAGGACCCATCAGGACCCATGTCTCTCGTTCCCCGCTGGCGCTACATGACGGATGAGGCGAAGGCGCTGACCAAGCGCACTGCCGTCTCTGCCTTGGTGGTTCTGTTGGTGCTGCTGGTCGTTCGTGCGCTGGTGCCTTGGGTTCTCGTGGCCGTGGTCGGGTGGTGGATCTGGAAGGCCGTCAGCAGGTGAGCCCCTAGCGGGTGTGCTGCCCCCTCGCCCAGATCTTGTCCAGCATCGTCTTGAACTCTTCTTGGCTCAACGGTCGTGCCAGGTCGCGCTGCTGCAGGGTGCTGCCGATCCACCAGACCTGAAGACCGCCAAAGACCAGTGCGACCAGACCCAGTTGGAGGTCTCCCCAGTTGCAGTGCGCCATGGTGCTTGCTGTCGCAAGGGGCGGTTTATCGCAGCGACGTGCTGTTCAGTGGTTCTGGGAGGCCGTGCTGGCTCCCGAAACCTGTTTTCAACGGAGAGGGAGGGATTCGAACCCTCGACAGAAGTTGCCTCCTGTAACTCCTTAGCAGGGAGCCGCTTTCAACCACTCAGCCACCTCTCCAGGGGCTCGACAGAGCTTATCAGTGGGTGGGCTGCTCAGTGGGCACCCAGCGGCAACCGCGGCAGTCGGTGCTTGAAGCCGCACAGGATTTCCCAGGGAATCGTCTGGCAGCGGTCGCTCCAGTCGCTGGGCGTGATCTGTTGGTCCCCGTCCTGGCCCAGCAGGGTGACCACGGCGCCAACCTCGAGATCGGGGGCCTCGGTGGCGTCGAGCACCAACTGGTCCATCGTGATCGCCCCGACCTGGGGCAGGCGCCGTCCCTGGTGGAGCACGACGATCCTTCCCGACAGCTGGCGTGGCACCCCATCGGCATAGCCGATGCCGACCACTGCCAGGCGGCTGGCACGGCTGGTGGTGAAGCGGTGGCCATAGCTGACGCCCACCCCTGCCGGAACCGATCGAATCAGGCTCACCCGTGCCCGCAGTTGCATGGCCGCCTGGAGCTGTGTGCTGACGCCCAGGTGAGCGGCCGGACTGTGGCCATAGAGCGCAAGACCGACCCGCACCATGTCGTAGTGAAACGGCTGGCCCCGCAGGGTGGCGGCCGAGTTGGCCAGGTGACGGCAACCAGCCTGCAGCTGCTGCTGCTGCAAGGCCTGCAACACGCTGTCAAACCGTTGCTGCTGCGTGGCAGTGATGCCGCCATCCTGCGCCGGGGGCGCATCGGCGTTGGCCAGGTGCGAATAGACCCCCTGCAGCTGCACGTCGGCCAGCTCAGACAGGGCGGCCACCAGCCTCGGCCCCTCCTCCCAGTCAATCCCGAGGCGGGTCATGCCGGTGTCCAGTTTCAGATGGACGCCCATCGGCCGCCCGGCGGCAGCGGCCAGGTTCTGGCACAGCAGGGCTTCGCGCATGCCACTGAGGGTTGGCATCAGCTGCCAGCGCAGGCAGCTGCGCAACTCATCGGGGTGAATCAGATTGCCCAGCACCAGCACTGGCGCAGTGATGCCGGCACGGCGCAGCTGCACGCCTTCGGCGAGTGTGGCCACCCCGAAGCTGCTGGCCCCTCCCGCCAGGGCAGCACGGGCCACCGGCACCGCCCCGTGGCCATAGCCGTCAGCCTTGACGACGGCCATCAGCTGGCAGCCTGCGGCCAGGCCGGCGCTCAGGGTGCCGGCATTGCGGGTGATCGCCGCGCTGTCGACCTCCACCCAGGCGCGCTGACGGGAGTAACCGGCCTCGTGGGGCTCGGGCTGCGATGCCAGGGAAAAGGAATTCATGGCCACTGCGCAGCCCAAAGGGTAAGCAGGGGCACCATGCGGCCAGGGCAATTCCCCCTAGCATGCCCGCATCCAAGGGAGCTGGCATGAGCCAGGTTCTCGTCCTCAATGCCTCGTACGAGCCGCTGAACATCACCAGCTGGCGTCGCGCCATGGTGATGGTGCTCAAGGGCAAGGCTGAAGGTCTGGAGCACGATGCTTCGCGCCCCTTGCGCCCTGACCAACTGCTGCCGACGGTGATCCGTCTGCGGCAGTTTGTGCGGGTCCCGTATCGACCCCTGCCCCTGACCCGCCGCAACGTGTTTCAGCGCGATGGGCACAGTTGTCAGTACTGCGGCACGACCCAGGCGACCCTGTCGATCGACCATGTCATGCCCCGCAGCCGTGGCGGAAGCGACAGCTGGGACAACGTCACGACCGCCTGCCTGCCCTGCAATGTGCGCAAGGGCAACCGAACCCCTCGGGAAGCGGGGATGCCCCTGCTCAGGCAACCCCACCGGCCGTTGAGCAATCTCAGCTTTGAGGCCACACGCCACATGGGCGGCGGTCGGCACGCCACCTGGGCCAAGTACGTGATCGGTTTGGCCTGAGTGCCGTTCAGCCAAGGCTTGCCTGCTGGGCCAGCTCCTCGAGGCGGCGGGTCTGGTCGGCGGCGATGCAGCCGTTGATCAGATCCTGGAGCTGGCCAGCGAGCACCGGCTCCAGGGCGAAATTGCGACCCAGCCGGTGATCGGTCACGCGATTGTCTTTGTAGTTGTACGTGCGGATCTTCTCGCTGCGGTCTCCACTGCCGACCTGGGCCAGACGGCCTGCACGCTCGCGGGCATTGGCTTCGGCCAGCTCGCGTTCGTACAGCTTGGCTCTCAGGATCTCAAGGGCCCGTTCACGGTTCTGCAGCTGCGAGCGCTCCTGGGTGCAGAACACCCGGATGCCGGTTGGCTTGTGCAACAGGTCGACGGCTGTTTCAACCTTGTTCACGTTCTGGCCTCCGGCTCCACCCGAGCGAGCCGTGCTGATTTCGAGGTCCTTGGGATCGATCTGAACCTCGACGGGGTCGGCCTCTGGCATCACCGCCAGGGTTGCCGTCGAGGTGTGCACCCGCCCCTGGGATTCGGTGGCCGGCACCCGCTGAACCCGATGCACACCCGCCTCGAATTTCAGCTGGCTGTAGACCCCATCCCCCCGGATCGCCAGAATCAGTTCTTTGTAGCCGCCCAGATCGGCTTCTGAGGCGCTCACCGGCTCGACGCGCCAACCTGCCGTTTGGGCATAACGCTCGTACATGCGCGCCAGGTCACCGGCCCAGATCGCGGCTTCGTCGCCACCGGCGCCGGCACGGATCTCGAGCATCACACTGCGCTCGTCCCTGGGATCATGGGGCAGCAGCGCAATCGTGAGCTGGTGCTCCAGCAGGGCGATGTCGTCACCCAGCCGCTGCAGCTCCTCCGTGGCGAGCTCCTCCATGGCGGGATCACCACGGTGCTCCTTGAGCAGACGTCTGGCTTCGGCGGTTTCGCGCCGGGCTCGCTCGAGCAGAGCCTGATCGCGCACCAGCGGTTCAAGCCGAGCACGTTCCCTGGCCAGGGCCTGAAGCTGGGTTGGATCGGCGGCAACAGCCGGATCGGCCAGCTGGGTTTCGAGCGTCTCAAACGTGCGGCGTGCAGCGTCGAGACGCTCGTTCAGCAGTTGGGGGTCCAAGACAAAGCAGGGTCAGGCTTGATTCAGGCCTTCGCTGCGGTCTCCTCTGCACTGGCTTCGGCGCCGGCTGTTTTCTTGGCTCCGGTTGCCGAGTCGCTGCTCCCCATGCCGTACTTGCGCATGAAGCGGTCCACTCGTCCTTCGGTGTCCAGAATTTTCTGGGTACCGGTGTAGAAGGGGTGATTGCCGCTCCACACATCGACGTGGATTTCGGGTTGGGTGGAGCCGGTGGTCATGACCACCTCCCCATTGCAGATCACCTTGGCATCGGGATACCAGGTGGGATGGATGTCGGCCTTGGGCATGGCTGAAAAAAACGGCGCGTACGGTGCAGCGCTGTGATCGGAACGATCAGCGCTTGGAGAACTGAGGAGCCTTGCGGGCTTTCTTGAGGCCGTACTTGCGGCGTTCCTTGGCACGAGGATCGCGGCTCAGATGGCCTTCGGTCTTGAGCGGCTTGCGGTTGTCGGGCGACAGTTCACAGAGTGCCCGGGCCGCACCTTGTTTGATGGCGTCAGCCTGGCCGGTGAGCCCACCGCCATGGACATTGACCAGCAGGTCGTAGTCGTTGCTGAGGCCCAGGGTCTGCAGCGGAGCCCTGACCGCGGCCAGATAGACCGGGTTGTAGTTCAGGTAGTTGTCACCGGGACGGCCGTTGATCGTGACCTGACCTTTGCCGGGAACCAGACGCACACGGGCCACTGCCGTTTTGCGACGACCGGTTCCCCAGTAGACGACGGAGTTGGAGCTCATTGTGCGGAAGCGGAAGGATCGAGGGTGAGAGCTGTGGGCTGCTGAGCCGTGTGGGGATGTTCAGCGCCCTTGTAGACCTTGAGCTTGCGGAACAGCTGGCGTCCGAGCGCGTTGTGCGGAAGCATGCCCTTGATGGCTTTCTCGATGATCCGCTCAGGCAACCGGGCCTGCAGGTGGGCGAAGGATTCGGTCTTCATCCCACCGGGCCGTCCCGAATGTCTGCGGTACAGCTTCTGGGTGGACTTGTTGCCACTGACCTGCACCTTGTCGGCGTTGATCACGATGACGAAGTCACCGGTATCGAGGTGGGGGGTGTAGGTGGGCTTGTTCTTGCCACGCAGTACCTGGGCCACTTCACTGGCCAGGCGACCCAGGGTCTGATTCTCGGCATCCACCACGTACCACTGGCGTTCCAGGGTGTCGATGGACGGTAGGGGTGTTTTGTTCATGTCGCCGGGTGATGCTCCGGGGTCTGCCGGGCCGGGTATCGGGTTCGGCTCGGTCTGGCCTGGGCCAGGTGAACCGCGCTTCAGTGACCTTACCTGTTGACGTCCCGGAGACTGTTCCGGTTCAGGCTCCTGGCCTCGGGGGGCATCGGAGACAAGGCCGGATCAGGGTCGTTGTGGGAGCCGAAGGAAGGCTCTGAGGCGGACAGTTGATGCCCGGGAATCCAGAGGAACAAAGGACTTTCAGAGCCTTTGATCGCCAGGAGAATCCAGAACGCTCAATTGAAACCGCGGTTGTGAATCGTACCACTCGGCCTCTGCAAACAAGGGCTGCGGGTAGCCCACCCGCAGCAGGCAGAGGCCATGGGCCGGGGCCGATTCCTTGATGGCCTGCCGCTCCTGCTGGCGCCAGCGCTCGAGCAGGGTCTCGGCGGCCAGCCGGCCTTCGGCGACCGCCACCAGTTGGGCCATCACCAGGCGCACCATGCCGTACAGAAAGCCGCTGGCCTGCAGCTCCACGCGGATCAGATCCCCCTGCCGTTCCACCAGAACCTGTTGCAGGGTGGTGCGACCGTGGGCCCGGCGGCTGCCCGCCCGCATGAACGCCGAGAAGTCATGCTCGCCGAGCATTGATTCGAGCACGGTGCGCATCAGGTCCTCGTCCAGCCATTGCTGGTAGCGGTGCCAGCACCAGGGGGCCAGAAACAGGTTCGGCAGACGGGCGTTCAGGATGGTGTAGCGGTAGCGCCGGTAGCTGGCGTCAAAGCAGGCATGCCACGTTGGCGCGACCGGGCGTGCGGCGCGGATGCGAATCGTTGGGGGCAGGCGTCCATTGAGTGCCTTGGGCCAACGCTGTGCGGGTATCGGTCCTGCCGTGTCGAAATGCACCACCTGGCCAGCAGCATGGACACCGCTGTCGGTGCGCCCTGCCGCCACGCACAAAGCAGGCCCTGCGGGATCAAGTTCCCGCAGGGCCTTTTCAAGGGTTTGCTGGACGCTGGGCCCATTGGTCTGGCGTTGCCAGCCCTGAAAGGCACTGCCGTCGTATTGGAGGCAGAGAGCGATCCTGCGCAGGGGCTTCAGACCAATTCGATGATCGCCATTTCGGCGTTGTCACCCCGACGGGGCACGGTGCGAATGATGCGGGTGTAGCCACCGTTGCGATCGCCGTAACGCTCCTGGGCTTTGTCAAAGAGCGAGTGGACCAGCTGTTTGTCGTAGATGTACCCGATCGCGCGGCGGCGAGCAGCCAGGCTGCCTTCTTTGGCCAGGGTGATCATGCGCTCGGCTTCGTCGCGCAGGGCCTTGGCACGGGCTTTGGTGGTGGTGACCCGGCCCTCGCGGATCAGCTGGGTGGTCAGGCCGCGCAGCATGGCTTTGCGTTGGTCGGCGGGGCGTCCCAGCTGGGGGACTCGGCACTGGTGTCGCATGGTGTCAGGGAGAGCGTCGGGGAAGGGTCGGAAGTCTCAGGCGCTGGTGCGGCTCTGGGGCAGGGTGATGCCGATGCGCTCAAGCGCCTCGATCACTTCATCGGCCGACTTGGAGCCGAAGTTTTTGATCTCCAGCAGATCCTCGTAGCTGAAGCCCATCAGATCGGAGACCGAATTGACCTGGGCCCGCTTCAGGCAGTTGTAGGCCCGGACCGACAGATTCAGTTCCTCAAGGGGAATCTGGGCTTCGGCCGAGGCTTCCGGTTCGAGGCCGGGCTCCTCAACCATCGTCAGGCTGGCCAGGGGCTGGAACAGGGCAATCAGTTGATTGGCGGCCTGGGCCATGGCGTCATCGGGGGTGATGCTGCCGTTGGTTTCGATTTCGAGGCGGAGGCGCTCCCGGGCGGATCCGCCTTCGCCCACAGCGGTTTCGTCAACGCCGTAGTTGACACGCTTGACCGGTCTGAAGACGGCATCGATCTGCAGCAGATCGATCGCGCTGGTGTCTTCAGCGTGGCGATCGACCGGGCGATACCCAATGCCACGCTCGACATGGACTTCCATTTCGAGGCTGTGACCCTTGGCCACTGTGGCGATCGTGCGATCGACGTCGATGACCTGGACCTGGGAGGAGAACTGCAGGTCGGCGGCTGTCACCGTGGCCGGGCCATTGACCACCAGACGGCCGATCTCGAGCTCGCGGCTGCGGCTGTTGACAGCCACTTCCTTGCAGTTCAGCAGGATGTCGAGCACGTCCTCACGCACACCGGGGATGGTGGCGTACTCGTGGTTGACACCAGAGATGCGGACGGCCGTGATCGCGCTGCCTTCAAGGCCGCCGATCAGAACGCGGCGCAGGGCGTTGCCCAGGGTGGTCGCCTGACCACGCTCCAGCGGTCCGATCAGGAACACGCCGGTCTGGGAACGGTCGGCAGCGACCTCATGCTCGACGCGATCGATTTGGTACTGCAGCACGGTCTGAAGAATCGGAAGGGTGGAAGACGCCGGATGGGCTGAGATGAAAACGTGATTCAGACGCGGCGACGCTTGGCTCGACGGCAGCCGTTGTGGGGCAGGGGGGTGACGTCGCGGATCAGGGTGATCTCCAGGCCGGCCACCTGCAGGGCACGAATGGCCGTTTCACGACCAGAGCCAGGACCGCGCACCAGCACTTCGATCTGGCGCATGCCCTGTTCAAGGGCGCGGCGGGCAGCGGCTTCAGCCGCTGTCTGGGCCGCGAAGGGGGTCCCTTTGCGGGCACCTTTGAAGCCGCTGGCTCCAGCGGAGCTCCAGCTGATCACTTCACCGGCGGTGTCCGTGATCGAAACGATGGTGTTGTTGAAGGTGCTCTGAATGTGCGCCACACCGTTGGGCACATTCCGTTTGGTCTTTTTGGCGCCTGATTTCTTGGCGGGTTTGGCCATGCTTGAGAACCCTGCAGGATGCAGGAGGTGATCGGGGGGACAGAGAACGCTCTGGTGACGCTGCGGCGACGGATGTGCAGCTGCGGCAGAACGTGATGGGGCAGCAAGCCGTGACGGTTGACCCGAAGGTCAGGGGACTTACTTCTTCTTGCCGGCCACGGTCTTGCGGGCACCGCGGCGGGTCCTGGCGTTGGTCCGGGTGCGCTGACCACGCACGGGCAGCCCGAGGCGGTGACGACGACCACGGATGCAGCCGATGTCCTGCAGACGCTTGAGGGCCATGCCCTCTTGCCGGCGCAGGTCGCCTTCGAGGGTGTAACCCTCAGCGGCACCGCGCAGTTTCTGCACATCGGCATCACTGAGATCCTTGACCCGGGTGTCAGGGTTGACTCCGGTCTTGGCCAGAATCTTCTGGGCACGGGTCAAGCCGATGCCATACACATAGGTCAGTGCGATTTCGACCCGCTTTTCGCGAGGGATATCGACGCCGGCGATCCGTGCCACGTAAGAACGATTTCGAGGGTTTCAGGGAGAAGGAAGGCCAGCGCTGGGCGAGGCCGTGCAGGCAGGGTCAACCCTGACGCTGCTTGTGCTTGGGGTTGGTGCAGATGACCATTACCCGGCCGTGGCGACGGATCACCCGGCACTTGTCGCACATTTTCTTGACTGAGGCACGCACCTTCATGGGAGTTGTGCTCTCCGCATTTGCAAACCGCCAACCTACCACATGGGTCAACCACCCAGGAAGCGGGAGGCGCTCAGGCCAGCAGCGCTTCGATTCGTGCAGCGATCGCTTCGATGCTGCCTTGGGCATCCACTGCTTCCAGCAGCTGGCGCTCCCGGTAGTAAGCGATCAGTGGCGCCGTCTGCTGCCGATAGACCTCGAGCCGGTGGCGAATGACCTCGGCATTGTCATCGGCCCGCCCGCGACCCAGCAGTCGCTGCATCAGCAGATCGTCATCGAGTTCCATCAGCACGACCAGGTCGATCGGCTGGTTGAGTTCCGTCAGCAGGGCGGCGAGGGCTTCGGCCTGGGCCAGATTGCGGGGAAAGCCGTCCAACAGCCAACCGTTGGCAGCCTGCTGCTCCAGCCGGCTGCGCACGATCGCCAGCACCAGCGCATCGCTGACCAGCTCGCCTCGGGCCATGACCGCCGCTGCTTCCTGTCCCAGGGCTGTCGCGGCCGCCACCTCGGCCCGCAGCAGATCTCCGGTGGAGAGATGCAGGAGCTGATGGCGCGCGGCCAGTTGCTGGGCCTGGGTGCCCTTGCCGGCGCCAGGAGGTCCGAGAAAGAGGAGACGTTGCTTGGTCACGACAGACAGGGGAGCGTCAGGACGGGAAAGGGGAAGGGCAGGCTGCGGCGTACAGGCTGTGGGGGCTCATTGGCGCACCATGCCTTCGTAGCGCTGCGAGATCACATAGGTCTGGACCTGTTTGGCGGTGTCGATCGCGACGCCCACCAGGATCAGGAGGGATGTGGCCCCCAAGCCTTGGAACGTGCGCACCTGGGTGGCACCTTCCACGGCCGAAGGGATGATCGCCACGGCGCCCAGAAACAGACCACCGAGCAGGGTCAGTCTGTTCTGCACGGCGCCCAGGTATTTGGCGGTGGCCGAACCGGGGCGCACGCCGGGGACCGCGACACCACTGCGCTTGAGGTTGGTGGCAATGTCGACCGGATTGACGGTCAACGACGCGTAAAAGTAAGCAAACCCGCAGATCAGCGCGAAGTACACCAAGGCGTAGAGCCAGGGCGTGCTGCTGTTGGGGTTGAGGTAGCTGGCCGCCGTGATCAACCAGGGGCTGCCCGTGATGTTGGCAATCGTCAGCGGCAGAAAGACAACAGCTGAGGCAAAGATGATCGGCATCACCCCACCCGCGTTGAGCTTGAGAGGCAGGTAGCTCTGGCGGGCCGACAGCAGGCTGGCCCCGCCCACCTGGCGCTTGGCGCTGACGATCGGGATGCGTCGGTTGCCTTCCTGCAGAAAGATGATGCCGATGATCGTGACCAGAAACACAAGCACCAAGACGACGATTCCACCGACGGTGCTGCGGTCGCCGCTCTGCGCCAGCTCGATCGTGGAGCCCAGGGCTTTGGGAAGGGTGGCGACGATGTTGACGAAAATCACCAACGAGGCTCCCTGGCCGATGCCACGTTCGGTGATCACCTCGCTGATCCACATCACGACCATCGAACCGGTCACCAGTGCCAGCGTGGTCTGGACGACGAACACAGGCTCAGAGATCCCGGCGGTGGCGTATTGACGCAGGATCAGGGCGAAGACGGCGCTCTGGAGGACCCCCCAGCCCAGGGCCACGTAGCGGGTGATCTGGGCGATCTTGCGTCGACCCGCCTCACCCTCGTTCTTCTGGAGCTCCTCGAGCTGGGGCAGGGCTGCCGTGAGCAGCTGAATGATGATCGAGGCGTTGATGAAGGGCAGGATGCCCAGGGCGAAAACGCCGAGGGTGGAGATGCCCCCCCCGGTGAAAATGTCCAGGAAGCCGATCAGCTGGCCGCCCCGTTGCAGGAAGTCCTGGAACGCAAGTCGGTCGATCCCCGGCACGGGGATGTAGATGCCCAGTCGGACCACCAGCAACAGGCCCAGGGTGATCAGCACCCGTTCGCGCAGCCCTTTGGAAAGGATCAGCTGGCTGAAGATTTCCCCGGCGCTGGGGTTGCGTCCCCGGCTGACAAGCATGGTGATCGGTGGCAAGGGTTGACTGACGCCCAGCTGCGCGGCGTCCAGCAAAAAACCGCTTGCCGGGGCGGAAGCTCCGGCAGGCGGCTATGACCATAGGTCGGCGGGAAGACCGCCGCTCAGTCGGTGATCTCGCAGGTGCCGCCTGCCGCCTCGATCTTGGCGCGGGCGCTGGCGGTGAAAGCAGCGGCCTGCACGGTCAGCTTGACCGTGAGCTCACCGCTGCCCAGGATCTTGAGAGGGTGCTTGGGACTGGTCACGATGCCGTCCTTGACCAGGGAGTCAAGGTTGACGGTGCTGCCGGCTTTGAGGTCAGCCAGCTTGGCCACGTTGATCACGGTGAACGACGTGGGGTTGATCAGCGGGAAGTGCTTGAGCTTGGGGACCCGGCGGTAGAGGGGCATCTGGCCCCCTTCAAAACCGGGGCGGGTCGGGCGGCCCGAGCGGGACTTCTGGCCCCGCATGCCGAAGCCGCAGCTTGCCCCCTGGCCAGCGGCAATGCCGCGACCCTTGCGGAGTTTGCGCCGCCGGGCGCCCGGGTTGGCTTTGAGTGTCTGGAGATTGAGCGACATGGTTTCGGACCTCAGGAGTAGATCTGCTCGAGGGAGATACCCCGCTCCTTGGCGGTCTCCTTGTGGGTGCGCAGGGCCGACAGGGCGTCCATGGCGGCGCGAGCGTTGTTGAGCGGCGTCTTGGAGCCCAGGCGCTTGGCCAGGACATTCTTGATGCCTGCGAGTTCGAGCACCGTGCGGATCGAGCCGCCGGCGATCACACCGGTACCCGGTGCAGCTGGACGGATCAGCACGCTGGCCGCGCCATCGCGTCCATTGCTGATGGTCGGGATCGAGCTGTGACGGGTCAGGGGCACCTTGACCAGATGCTTTTTGCCATCGGCAACACCCTTGCGCACGGCGCCGATGACGTCGCCGGCCTTGCCGACACCCACACCGACCTGGCCCCGTTCGTTGCCGACGATGACGATCGCCCGGAAGCTCATCTTCTTGCCGCCCTTGACGGTCTTGGAGACCCGGCGGATCTGGACCACCCGCTCCTGCCATTCGGAGTCACGCTCCTGGCCGCCGCGGCGGTTGTCGCGGCCCCGGCCGCCGCCACGGCGATCGCCGCCGCGGCCCTCACCGCGTCCGCCACGGCGTTCCTGCTGGCCTTCGGCGGCTGCAGGGACATCGGATGCGGCCGGAATGTCGTTCGAGAGAACTTGATCGTTGGTTTCGGTCATGGTGAGAGCAGGGATCAGAACTGAAGGCCCGCTTCCCGGGCGGCGTCAGCCAGGGCCTTGACCCGGCCGTGGTACAGGTTGCCGCCGCGATCGAAGAC
>Ga0169931_10011363_pt1 | contig 12554 bp, 8 predicted proteins | sample Kivu_15m_20L_FD_129675 | JGI IMG/M metagenome (GOLD analysis project Ga0169931, IMG submission 129675) | Freshwater microbial communities from Lake Kivu, Western Province, Rwanda to study Microbial Dark Matter (Phase II) - Kivu_15m_20L... | ecosystem: Environmental > Aquatic > Freshwater > Lake ...
CTGTCCCCGGTCCCCTGTCCCCTGTCCCCTGTCCCCTGTCCCCTCGCCCCTCGCCCCTGTCCCCTGTCCCCTCGCCCCTGTCCCCTCGCCCCTACTCAAGCCGGTTTGCGCAACTGCATGTTGATGAGTTCGACCACCAGCGAGAAGGCCATCGCGACGTAGATGTAGCCCTTGTCCATATGTTGGCCCAACCCTTCGGCCACGAGCATCACGCCGATCAGGATGAGGAAGCTCAGCGCGAGCACTTTGATGGTCGGGTTGCGGTCCACGAAGTCCGCGATCGGCCCGGCGAACACCAGCATCACCAGCATCGACAGCACCATCGCCACCACCATCACCCACACCTCTTCCACCATACCCACCGCGGTGATGACCGAGTCGAGCGAGAACACGATGTCGATGACCGCGATGGTGAAGATGGTCCACCCGAAGCTCGCGACCGCCTTCGCCGGGCCAGCGGTTTCGTGCGGTTCGCCCTCTTTCTTCGCCCGGGCCTCTTCCATCTTGTGGTGCATCTCGAACGTGCTCTTGCCGATCAGGAACAGCCCGCCGACCAGCAGAATGAGGTCGCGGAACGACACCTCGCGCGCTTCGAGGTCGTAGAGCAGGCCGAACGTCGGGAGCGTGAACAGCGGCTTCGTGAGGCCGAGCAACAGCGACAGCGTGAACAGCAGCAACAGGCGCGTGAGCAGCGCCACCGCGAGGCCGATCTTCCGCGCCTTGGGCTGCTGCTCCTTCGGCAGTTTGCCGGCGACGATGGCGAGGAAGATGACGTTGTCCACGCCGAGCACGATCTCCATCGCGGTGAGCGTGAGCAACCCCAGCAGCAGCGCGACGAGCGGGGTCGCGACGTCCGCGACGGTCTTGATTTCGCGCACCTCGGCCCGCGGCAGGGCCTTCTCGCCCGCGTCCGTTTGCAGCACGAACGTGGCTTCCGTGACGTACCCGCGGATCACGTTCTTGTCACTCAGTTGGATGCTGTCGGCGTGACCCGTTTCGGTGCCCTCCGGCGGCGCGCCGAGCGACACCTTCTTGACGTGCGACAGCAGAATCGTTTGCGTGCCGATGTCGGTCTTCAGCGTGAGCGCGGACAACTTGAGCGTGCCCTCGACCGGGTCGCCGCCGGCGGCGAGGCTCACTTTCACCTTCGGGAACTTGGGCGCGTCGCCCGCGGGCGCGGCCTTCTCGCCGCCGGGCGGTTGGGCGAGCGCCGGGCGGAACAGTGCGACCAACAGGCACGCACAACCGGTGAGCAGCACGAACCACGGGAACCGCGGGCGCATGTGCGCGTCCTCGTTGAGTTGATTCGGTTGAGATAGCGACGCTCGCGCGAAAGCCAATCGCGCCGGTTGCCGTTCGCGCCGCGCATCCTTCTTGCCCTCTCCCCTTCCGCGCCCGGCCGCCTACTCATGTGCTACACGATCTTCACGGCGACCGGGCTTATCGCGTGGGAGAGGGTGGCCGAGTCGAGACCAGACTGCGGAGCAGGCGCAGGTGAAGCAAGAAGAGGCCGGGTGAGGGGCGAGGAGCTGAACGAAAAATTAGTTAGCTGACTTGAACGTGTCGCTCACCCCTCACCCGTCGGCGAAGCGCCGCCACCCTCTCCCGCAAGGGGAGAGGGCAAAACACTCGCGCGAAAGGCGTTGCCGTTCGCGCCCTCCGTGCCCACAATCCGCCACATGACCCGCGAACACCAACTCCGGCGCGTTCTCGACTGCGGCATCGTCGCCGTGGTCCGCTTTTCCGACCCCGAACCGCTCGTCGAAGTGGTCGAAGCGCTCGCCGCCGGCGGCGTGACGGTCGCGGAGGTCACGTTCACCGTGCCCAACGCGCTCGACGTGATTCGCGCCGCCCGCGCCAAACTCGGCGACCGCGTGCTCCTCGGCGCGGGCACCGTGCTCGACCCCGAAACGGCGCGCGCCGCGTTCCTCGCCGGCGCGGAGTTCGTCGTCGCGCCCACCGTCAACGTGGACGTAATCCGACTGTGCCGCCGCTACGACAAACTCGTGATGCCGGGCGCGTTCACGCCGACCGAAGTCCTGACCGCGTGGGAGGCCGGGGCGGACGTCGTAAAGGTGTTCCCGGCGGACGTCGTCGGCCCGGCGTTCTTCAAAGCCCTTCGCGGGCCGCTGCCGCACATTAAGCTGATGCCGACCGGCGGCGTGGACCTTACGACCGCGGGCGAATTCTTGAGCGCCGGCGCGGTGTGTCTGGGCGTCGGCGGGCAGTTGGTGGAACCGAAGGCGGTCGCCGCCCGCGACTTCGCGCGAATCACCGAGTTGGCGAAACAGTACGCGGAAGCCGTGAAGCGGCACCGGGCGACCCAAAAGTAGTCGGCACGCGGTGCTTCTACTACTTTTCCGCCGCCGGCTTCTCTTCTTCCACCGGGGTCGGCAGCAGGAACGACAACCCCAGCGCCAGCGCGTACACCGCGGTGCCGATGATCGCCGCCGCGGTCGCCACCTTCTGCGAATTGTCGCCTGAGAACAACGGAGCGAGGAGTTCCGTGTTGAGCACAGCAGCCATGGTGCCGAGCATCCGACCGCCCACGTTGGTGGCGAAGCCGCTGCCGGTGCCGCGCAGGTGAACCGGAAAAACCTTCGGCAGGTACTCGCTGACGTAGCTGAACTGCGCGATGGTCACGAGTCCACAGAGGAAATACGCGGCAGCGAAGAGCGCGTAGTCGCCTTGGTACAGAACCAAGTAGGTAACCGGGAACAGGACAATACCGGGCAAGAGAAACCCGCGGATGAGCAACTTGCTCGACACATAGACGAGCAGGATTGCGAACAGAATTCGCCCGACGAGGCCGCCGATCTCCTGCCACCGCTGGAGGTCGCCGCGGACGGGCTGAATGGCCTTGTCGAACGGTTCGGACGCCTTCGCCACGGCCCGCCGCGCGTCCTTAATGGCCGCCTCGTCGCCCCCCTTCTTCGCGCCGGCGTACCGCTCTTCTGCGGCCTTGACAGCGGGAGCCACCTCTTTCCGCTTCTCCGCCACGTCCGCGCGCGGCAGCCCCGGCACCATGAGCGACGGCCCTAGTTGGAGAGCGCCGAACGCGGCGGCATAGCCGCACGCCGAGAGCAGCGTGGTCACGATGGTGGTTCGGCGGAGCTCGGGCGAGAAGAGTTCGCCGAGCCGGGGTCGTTTGAGCGTACCGGCTACCTTCTTTGCCTTCCACACGCGGCTCTCCGGCACGAACGGCATCAGAACCAGAATGAGAGCGCCCGGCACGAGGCCGGTCAGCAGCGTGTACCGCCACGCGGCGGGTTGGATCCCGGCGTCGGTCAGCCACGACAGGCCCTGCGGGTGCGCGCGCAAGTACGCGACGATCTCGTTGAACACTTCCGTCACGAGGATGCCTCCGACCGAGGCGCAGGCCAACGTCCAGCCGATGGCGCGCTCGCGCTGCCGCTTGTCGGCGAACAGCTCCGCGAGCCACGTCACGGCCGCGACCAGTTCCACGCACACGCCGATGAACGTGGTGCAGCGGAACAGGACGAACTGCCACAGTTCGGTGCTGTACGCGGCCGCGACCGGCGAGAACGAATAGACGAGGATGGCCCCGATCATCACCGTCTTGCGGCCGAGGCGGTCGATGAGGAAGCCGCCGAGCAGGCCGAACACGCCGCCGCAGAGGGCCGCGATCCAGAGCATGCGCCCGGTCCAGAGGCGCACCACGTCGGAGCTCGCGGGCACGTCGAGCAGCTGCGAGAGCGCCTGCGCCCCGATCACCGGGAACATCAGCAGTTCGTAGGTGTCGAACAGGAACCCGATGGCCGCGACCGCGAGCACGAGCCACTTGGTAACGGCTGAGAGGGGCGCGGCACCGCCCGGTACGGGTGACGACATTTCGTGTGTGGTGTTTGGTGTGTGGTGTTTGGCGGGTTCGGTGAACCTACGCCCCGCGCACGCGCGCGGCAACGAGTGGCCCCTTGCGTTCGGCCCCGCGCTGCGTAAGCATGTAGCGTCCCGGCATACCGGGACGCCCGCCGTTCCTTTCACCCCCTCGGAGCCTCTCTCATGCGCTGCGTCCGTTTCGCGCTCGCCGCCCTCGCGCTCGCGCTGGTCCCGCTCGCCGCCCGCGCCGACGACACCGAAGAGTTCCTCAAGCCCGAAAACTGGGAGGGCCGCGCCGACATCTGGAAGACCGACGCGAAGGCCCGCACCGTCGTCGGCGAAACCAAGGAAGACCCGAAGTACAACACGTTCTTCATCTCGAAGCACAAGTACGCGGACTTCGAAATGACCTTCAAGGTGCAACTGCGCGACGGCGTGGGCAACAGCGGCGTGCAGATCCGCAGCGCGCGCACCGACAAAGCCGACCCCGCGAGCAAGCAGCCGTTCCGCGTCGCCGGCCCGCAGGTGGACGTGGGCAAGGGCTACTGGGGCAGCCTGTACGGCGAGGGCGTCGGCGGCATGATGAAGGCGAGCAGCCCGGACGCGATCAAGAAGGCCGTGAAGGAAACCGAGTTCAACGAGTACGTCATCACCGCGAAGGGCACGAAGGTCACGGTGAAGGTGAACGGCGAAACGATGGTGGACCAAGACTTCCCGACGCTGCCCGGGAAGGACGCGAAGCCGGCCCCGAAGGAGGGCATCATCGCGTTCCAAGCGCACGGCGGGTACGCCAAGATGCGCGTCGAGTTCAAAGACATCACGTTCAAGGTTCTGAAGTGACGAAACGTCGTTGACACCGCGGCCGGCCGCGGGTACAGCCCCGCGCATGACACTTTCGCGGAAATGCGCGTGTGCGTGTGCGGCGGTGCTCGCTGCGGCGCTGGTCGGGTGCCTCGGGCCGGTGCGCAACCTCGGCCTCGGGTCGCCGTCGCACGACGCGAACTTCGTGCCGCCGGGCGCGACCCTCGTACCGCCCGCGGGCGCGATTCCGGGCTTGCGCCCGCCGCGCCACGTGCTCGCGCTCTCCAGCGGCGGGTTGTACGGCGCGTACTCCGCCGGCGTACTCGACGGCTGGTCCCGCACCGGCACGCGGCCCGAGTTCGACGTGGTGACGGGCGCGAGCACCGGCGCGCTCATCGCCCCGTTCGCGTTCCTCGGGACCGACTACGACGCGCGCGCCATGAAGTTGTACACGGGCGTGCGCACCAGCGACATCTTCCGCTTGCGCTCGTTCTACACGCTCCCGTTCCGCGACGCCCTCGCCACGTCCGCACCGCTGCGCCGCCTCATCGACGAACAGATCGACGAGCGCCTGATGACCGAAGTCGCGCAGGCGCACCGGGCCGGGCGGCGGCTGTACGTCGCTACTACCGACTTGCGCACGAAGCGCCCGGTGATCTGGGACATGGGCGCGATCGCGTGCATGCCGTGCCCGCAGGGGTGCGCGCTGTTCCGCGACGTGCTCTTGGCGAGCGCGTCGGTTCCGGGCGTGTTCCCGCCGGTGCCGTTCGACACCGGTGCCGGCAAGGGCCCGCGGAAGGTGGACGCGCACGTGGACGGCGGCGTGACCGCGCCGCTGTTCGTGCCGCCGGGCGTGTTCGCCGCGGCCGGGCCGGACGGCGCGAACCCCGGCGCGCCGGGCGCGCCGAACGTGTACGTGATCGTCGCTGGGAAGAACTACCCGGAAGCCGGGTTCGTGCGCCGCCGCATCCTGCCCGTGCTGAGCGCGAGTACCGAATCGCTGCTCTACGCGGACGTGCGCGCCGAACAGTCCGCCATCTACTGGCAGTCGCGCGTGTACGGCGTCCGGTTCCACACGATCGCGCTGCGCCAAGACGCGAAGCTCGAAGCGCCGACCTCGGTGAGCTTCGACCCGAAGCTGATGACGGCGCTGTACAAAGAGGGGCAGGCCGACGGGCTGGCCGGGCCGCGGTGGTCGTTCGTGCCGCCGTCCCTCAGCCCGACCGATGACGGCGCGATCCGCGACCCGCGCTTGGACGCGCTCCCGCCGGCCCCGGTGCCGTGACCGAAGCCCCTTCCGCACCGCGCGCCGCGCGGCAACACTAACACCATGCGCGTGCTCACCGTTGGCGATTCGGTTCGCGCGCTCGCGGTGTCGGCCGGCGGGGTGCTGGCGGTCGGCACCGGGGGCGGGCGCCGCGTGCTGTTCGATTGGGCCAGCGGCGCGCCCGCGCTGGACGCACTCGACGCGCCCGCCGAGCAGTTCGCGTTCGACCCCGCGGGCACGTGGCTCGCGCACGTCCAACCCGCGGCCGTCTACTTCGACGCGGTCGGCGCGGAGCACGAGGGCACCGAACCGCCGGACCTGAGCGGCACCTTCGCGGGCGGAATCGCCATTTCCCCGGACGGCAAGACGTTCGTCGCGGCGCACGCGGGCACGGCCCGGAACGCGCGCCTGAGCCGGTGGAGCGTCCCGGGCTTTCGGCCGGAAAGCGGGTTCGAGTTCTGGTCGCCGTTCCGCCGCCTCGCGTTCAGCCCGAACGGGCAGTTCCTCGCGGGCGCGAACGAGGGCGAATTCGAACTGCGGTTCGCCGTCAGCGGCGGGTTGGACTACCGCGCGTCGAGCCGCACGGTGCCCCTGATCCGGCGCGGCGCGCTGCAACCGCCGCTGCCCGGCACCGCGTTCGTGAGCTTCACCCGCGACAGTTCGACGTGCGCGTTCGGCTGGAGCGGCGAAATCCGCGTGCTGGACATTTCGACCGGCACGAGCCGCGAAGTGAAGCGGTTGGAAGTGCCGTTCCGCGCCGCGGGGTTCAGCGGCTCCGGGCACACGTTCCTCACGGCCGATTGGGACGGCCTCGTGAAGGTGTGGGACGCGCGCGATTGGGCCGTGCGGCGCACGCTGGACTGGCGGTGCGGCCCGCTCACGGCGCTCGCGTTCACCCCGGACGGCACCGCCGCCGCGGTCGGCACCGACGACGGCCGCGTCGTGCTCTTCGATTTGGACGATTGAGCACGGCTTTGTAGCCCGACGCGTGAGCGAGGGTCTCTGTTGCCCTTTTCGCGCCGACCCTCGCTCACGCGTCGGGCTACAAGAAGCAGAGGGTTCGCGCACACGATTTCTTTGCGCTTCGCGGTGCGGTATAACATCTCTCTTGCCCGCACGCACAAGGAACACCTCCATGCCGCGCTTCTCCCTCGCGCTGCTCGCGTCGCTGCTCGCGTCGTCGGCCGCCCTCGCGCAGAAAGAGTTCGGGTTCGACAACCGCAAAGGCTCCGGGCAGCCGTACCTGAAGCCGGCCGAAACGGTCGCCAAGTTCAAGGTGGCCGACGAATTCGAAGTGAAACTGTTCGCCGGCGAACCGGACTGCGTGAACCCGGTCGCGTTCACCATCGACGAAAAGGGCCGCGTGTGGGTCGTGGAGTGCTTCGAGTACCCGAAGCGCACGCCGAAGGGCAAAGCCCCGCGGGACCGCATCGTGATTCTCGAAGACACCGACGGCGACGGCGTGTGCGACAAGCGCACCGTGTTCGCCGAGGGGAAAGACTTCCCGGTGACGGAGGAGCGCAAAAAGGCCGGGTTGGGCGCGTTCGATTTGTGTACGGGAATTGAGGTCGGGCACGGCGGTGTGTACGTCGGCGCGGCCCCGTACCTCTACTTCATTGAGAACAAGAACGACAAACCGGGAAAGTATGAGGTTCTCCTCAAAGGCTTCGGCAGCGAAGACACGCACGAAACGTTGAACACGTTTCAATGGGGGCCGGACGGCTGGCTGTACGGCCTGCACGGCGTGTTCACGCAGAGCAACGTGAAACCGCTCGACGGCCCGGAAACCCGCATGAACGCCGCGATCTGGCGGTTCCACCCCAAGACCAAGAAGTTCGAGATTTTCGCCGAAGGCACCAGCAACCCGTGGGGCATGGATTGGCGGAATACTGATGGTCAATTCGTGTTGGCGTGTTGTGTGATTCCTCACCTGTATCACATCGTGCCGGGCGGCATCTACAAGCGCCAAGCGGGTGCGAGCTACAACCCGTACACATACAGCTACATTCAAGAAATCTGCGATCACACATTTCACAAAGAGAGCGGGTGGGCGCACGCGGGCCTCATTTCGTTAGACGTGCCGCACATGCCGAAACGGTTCCAGAACAGCGTCATCTTCGGTAGCATTCACGGCTGTAGCATCAAGCAGAACGTGCTGAAGCCGAACGGCAGTTCGTACACCGCGAGCCGCGGCGACGACTTCCTCGTGAGCGGTGACAAGAACTTCCGCCCGATCAACATGAAGTGGGGTCCGAACGGCGACATCTACCTCATCGACTGGCACGACCAGAACCCGTGCCACCAGACCAAGCCCGACGATTGGGACTACGAGCGCGGCCGCGTGTACCGCATCCAACTGAAGGGCACGAAGACGAAGAAGGCCGAGGATTTGGGGAAACTCGACCGCAAGAAACTGGCCGCGTTAGTTCTTGCGAGTGACAACCCGTGGGAACAGCGGACGGCACTGCGACTGATGGGCGAAGCCGAGACGCCATTCAACATCAAAGGCATTCCGTACTCGGCCGCGCTCCGAATCGTCCAACTCGCGCGGTGCGCGTACCCGATCGTCGAAGACGAGACGGCAAACACGCTGGGCAACGTCGTTTGGCACACCGCTGAATCCCGCCCCGCAGCGAAAGCTGCTGTGGTGCGCGGTCTCGGCGAGTACTCCGGTGAGAAGACGGGCGCGATCATCAAGTGGCTTACCGAGCGCGCACAAGACAAGCAATCAGAGCCGACGCTTCGCCGCGAACTCGCATCGGCCGCTATTCGCCTGTCCGAAAAGCACGACGTGTTGCCGTTGCTTCGCGCGCTCATGTCTCACAAAGAGGACGCCAAAGACCCGCTCATCCCGAATCTGGTGTGGCTCGCTTACGAGAAGGTGATTTCCAAGAAGGAAGGCGCGAACACGCCCGCCGAAAAGGAACTCGCGTGGCTCGCGGAGCAAGCGCCCGACAACATCTTCGTGCGCGATCAGATCGTGCCGAAGGTGATGCGCCGCTTGGTCGCGACTGGGCAACCCGCGGACCTACGGTTGTGCGTCGAATTCGTGGCGAAGCTGAAGGACGCCAACTCGCGCGAAAAGGCGCTGGACGGCCTCGCGGTCGCGCTCGCCGGGCAGACCGTGAACGCCCCGGAAGCGTGGGCGGCGCTCCAAGCGGAGATCGCAAAGGAGAACAACCCGAAACTGGTGGCGCTGGCGAACAAGCTCGCGGTGAACTTCCGCGACCCGGCGGCCCTGAAGCGGGCAATTGAAGCGGTGAGCAGCGTTCACCTGACCGAACCGCAGCGCGCCGAAGCCGTGCGGCAACTCGCGGTGCTCCGCGCGCCGGAAACGATTCCGCTTCTGCTGAACGTGGTGCGCAAAGACGGTTCGGACGCGGTTCGCGCCGAAGCCGCCCGCGCGCTCGGCGCGTTCGACAAACCGAACATCCCGACCGAACTCGTTTCGACGTGGAAGGACTACAAGCCCGGGACGCGGAGCGAAGTCGTGAACACGCTCGCGGGCCGCAAGGAGTGGGCGAAGGCGCTCCTCACGGCGATGGCCGACAAGAAGATCGACCGCGCGGACGTGACCGACAACGCGATCGTTCGCATTCAGGCGTTCAACGACAAAGACCTGAACGCGCTCATCGAAAAGGCTTGGGGCCGTGCCCGCGCCACGCCTGCCGATCTCGTGAAGCTGATCGACAAGACGCGCGACTCGCTGTACGAAGCGCCCGCGTCGTTCGAGCGGGGCCGCAAGGTGTTCGAGAACAACTGCGGGAAGTGCCACAAGTTCGACGGCAAGGGCGCGGAAGTCGGGCCGGCGCTCGAGGGCGCGGGCCGCGACATCGAGTACATCCTCGGCAACGTGCTGGACCCGAACCGTGTGATTGGCGCGCCCTACTTCCTGCGGACCGCGGTGCTGACGGACGAAACCGTGGTGCAGGGCGTGCTCGCGGAGGAAGACGACACGAGCATCACGCTGAAGCTCGAAAACGCGGTGCTGCGGAAGATCAAGAAGGCCGACCTCGCCGGCCCGGTGCGCGTGGCGGAGAAGTCGCTCATGCCGGAGGGCTTGGGCTACAACATGACCGCGCAAGACTTCCGCGACCTCACGCGCTACCTGATGGCGAACCCGTTCGTCGCGTCGGTGAGCGTGAACGGCGAAGCGCGGCACGTCGGCGCACCCGGGCGCATCGAAATCGCTGACACGAAGGGCAAACCGGTGGTGATCGAAGCGAAGGTGACTTCGCCCGGCACGACGCTCCGCTTGCTCGTGGGTTCGTCGGCGGATTACGAAGTGGAGCTGTACGGCAAAGTGGTGGCGAGCGGGAAAGGCTCGGGCAAAGAGGTGCGCCCCGACCGCGACGGCACCGACGTTCACCTGCCGGTCGGCGAACTGACGCTGAAGATCACGCTGAAGGGCGACGGCCCGAAGGTGCTGTACGCGCGGTTCGCGGACCCCGACCGCAAACTGCGCTACCCGGAACCGCCGGCCGAGAAGAAGTGAGCGCCGGTCGCGGGTGCCCTCGGGCGCACGCGACCGCATTGCGAAGGGCGACACCATGACGGAGCGCGAGGCGCTGTTGCGCGCCGTGTGCGAATTCCCGGACGACGACACCCCGCGCCTCGTCTTTGCCGATTGGCTACAGGAACACGGCGAGGAAGAGCGCGCGGAGTTCATTCGCGCGCAAATTGAGGCGGCGCGGCTTCCTGCGGACGACGGGTACCGGAGCGCGTTGGTCGCTCGCGCGGCCGAACTGCAAGCCAAACACGGCACGGTGTGGTTAAACGAACTCCCGAAGAGGGACAAAATCGACTGGGTACGTTACCCCGGCGGGTGGCTCGAAGGCGAGGAGTTTGACCGCGGGTTCCCAGCCCGCGTTCGGGTCGATAACGCGGGCGCGGTGGTGAAGTACGCGAAAATCCTGTTCGCCGCGACTCCGGTGCGCCGGTTGTTGATCTGGAACATCAAGCGGGCGGACAAACTCGCACTCCTCCCGCAACTGCGGCACCTGCACACGATTCGCGCCCGCATCGTGTCGAAGCAGGCAGCAGACGACCTCTTGGAGTGTCCGTACCTCGACGCGGTACCGGACATCCGCCTGTCCTTCACCGCGCTGACGGAAGCACACCTCAAACGGCTTCGCAAGAAGTTCGGCGACCGGCTTCGGAATCAGCCGTAAGCGGCGCGCCAGGTGCTCTGAGCCGCGGAGCGGCGGCAGATGTTAGCCCGGGGTGCGGCGAGCGCAGCGAGCAAACCCCGGGTACGCTCGCACAAGAAGAACGCAGCCCCGTAGGGGCGACAGACTCGCGCCACGTTCGCGTAACGTCTGTCGCCCCCTCCGGGGGCTTGTGCTCTTTCACAAGAGTACCCGGGGTTTGTTCGCTCCGCCTTCGGCTGCGCGAACTGCACCCCGGGCTAATATCTGCCGCCGCTCCGCGGCTAAAGGCAGGTCGCGCTTACTTCGCCGCGAAGGGGCGTTCGGTCAGCTTTTGCGTCGGGCGCAGCGGGATCGGGCGGAACACGTCCACCTCGAACGGCTCGCCCACGCGGTTCCCGCACACGTCCTCCAGCGCGTCGTCGATCACCAACTTGTAGTCGCCGCGCGCCCACGACTTCGCGGGCACGAACGACACCACGCGCTCGCCCCCGCCCACGCTCACCGTGCCCGGTACGCGCGCGCCGGTTGCGTCCGTCACCCAGAGCATGCGGTTCAGCAGCGCGCGGTCCAGCGGCTTCGCCAAGCGCACCACAAGAGGCGCGTCGGAACCGGCGCGCGGGGCCGTCAGCTTCCACTGCGCGGGCCAAATCGGTTCGTCGTCCGGGTCGGTCACCGCGAACTGCTTTTTCACGCTCTCCAGCAGCGGGCGGCCCTCTTCGTCCGGCCACTTCGCGTCGATTTCGAGCGTGTACTTGCGGCCCGCTTCGAGGATCGGCCCCAGTTCTTCGCGCGGCACCAGCCCGCGCTTCACGCGGCCCGGGTCGAACAGATAGGTGAGCCGCAGGCCGTCCGCGCTCCACAGTTCTTCGTCCAGTTCGAGGAACGGCCGGTTCACCGCCTTGCCGTCGTCGCGCACCAACTTCACGCGCGAGTACACGTCGCCGCGCTTCACCGGGGCGGAGAAGTGGACGTACACGCGCAGCGCGTTCTCCGGCAGCACGTTGCCCGACGGGTAGACGCTCAGCACGCGCGCCCGCGGGCCGGGCGGCGGCTTGGGGATTTCCACCGCGAGCGCGAACTTCTCGCCGTTCACGGTCAGCGCGGCGCGGTACTTCACCCCGGGCAGCAGCGGGAAGTCGGGCACGAACTTCAGCACGCCGTCCGCCGCGCTCCACGTGCCGCCGAGCGCCGGCGCGCCGTCGGTGTCTACCGAGAGGCGCGCCACCTTCACGAGGTCCGCGAGCGCGGCGGGGTTCAGCCCGCGCACTTCGACCGCGCCGGGCGTCGCCGTCGCGGTGGGCGGGGCGGCGGCGCGAACGGGCGCGGCGAGCGCGACGAGCGCGACGAGTGCGCGTGTGAGCATGGCTGTGGCCGTGGGTGCGGGAGCGGGCGGACGAAATGAGTATGTGCGAAGTGCCGCTTCGCGGGAAGGGGCGAACCCGCGGTGGGCGTGAGTGCCGGTCTTGGTGTTGGTTTGGTGGCACAGGCTTTCTAGC
>Ga0169931_10011365_pt1 | contig 12553 bp, 12 predicted proteins | sample Kivu_15m_20L_FD_129675 | JGI IMG/M metagenome (GOLD analysis project Ga0169931, IMG submission 129675) | Freshwater microbial communities from Lake Kivu, Western Province, Rwanda to study Microbial Dark Matter (Phase II) - Kivu_15m_20L... | ecosystem: Environmental > Aquatic > Freshwater > Lake...
CCCGACAGCCTGACCTCGCCCTGTGTCGAACGCGCCAGGAAGTCCGGGGCTTCATCCCCCAGCCGGAGGGGACGTCGTGCGCCATCGGGAGCCGCCTCAGTCATCGCTGAACACCTTTCATCCTCTCACCCTGCCTGAAAACCGGCCTTGACACAAGTCTATTACATTATTATTGTAATCGTGTATTTGTTTGAGAGGGGTGAGAGATGCCTGATCCGGTCCTGACCGAGGCCAGTTCTCAGGTGGCCGCCGGCCGGGCAGTCGCGCCGATCGTCAAGGCGATGTTTGATGAGCCGACCAATACCGTGACCTATGTCGTCCACGATCCGGAGACGCGCCGCGCCGCAGTGATCGACAGCGTTCTTGATTTCGACCCCGCCTCAGGCCGCACCCGCTTCAGGTCAGCTGAGGCCGTGATCGCCTATATCCGCGGCCATAATCTCACGGTCGACTGGCTGCTCGAAACGCACGCTCATGCTGACCATCTTTCAGCCGCGCCTTATCTGCAGAAGGCGCTCGGCGGCCAGATCGCCATTGGAGAGCATATCGTCACGGTGCAGCAGACATTTGGCAAACTCTTCAACGCCGGCTCAGACTTCCGGCGCGATGGGTCAGACTTTGATCGTCTCTGGAAGGACGGGGACCGGTTCGCAATCGGCCATCTCAGCGCCAGCGTTCTGCATGTGCCGGGACACACGCCTGCCTGTATCGCCTATGTTATCGGCGACGCCGTTTTCGTCGGCGACACGATGTTCATGCCCGACTATGGCACAGCGCGTGCTGACTTTCCCGGCGGCGATGCGCGCACCCTGTTTCGCTCGGCCCGCCGGATCTTGTCATTGCCCCCACAGACGCGTCTGTTCATGTGTCATGACTATCTGCCTGCGGGGCGCAGCCAGTATGCCTGGGAGAGCACTGTAGAGACCGAGCGCCGGTCTAACATACACATTCGCGACGGCGTGACCGAAGATGAGTTTGTCGCCATGCGAGAGGCGCGCGATGCAACACTGGATATGCCGCGTCTGATCCTCCCCTCGGTCCAGGTCAACATGCGCGCTGGCCGCATGCCGCAGGCGGAAGATAACGGGGTCGCCTATCTCAAGATACCGGTGAATGCGATATGATCCCCTACCTGTCTCACGCGCTTCCGGTTGAGGGTTTTATCGGCGGCCTGATGATCGGGCTGGCGGCGGCGATCATGCTGCTGGGTCTTGGGCGCATCGCCGGCGTCAGCGGACTGGCGGCGCGCGCCGTCGGCCTGTCGGGAAGCGGCCCCTCCGTCCCGATCGCACTGGCTTTCGTCGTCGGCCTTCCTCTGGGCGCACTGATCGTGTCGATCGCCCTTGGTGGGGTTGTCGTGGAGTTCCAGGCCTCTGGTGTCCAGCTTCTTGTCGCAGGCCTTCTGGTAGGTTTTGGAACACGGCTGGGGTCGGGATGCACCAGCGGACACGGCGTCTGCGGCATGTCACGGCTCTCTCGCCGCTCTCTTGTCGCAACAGCCGTGTTCATGGCCAGCGGCTTCCTCACCGTAGGGCTGATGCGCGCATTCGGGTTCATGGCCGGCTGAGGGGACGACAGTGGACGCTGATCTCTCACACGCCCCCTCTGGCCGCGCACCTCCCGAAAGACGTGGGGGCAGCCCTGCGCCGGCGGGGCGAGCCCTCAGGTCGCTGGCCGGCCAGCACAGTATCGATTCTTCGCGTACGACGCTCGCCCGCAAGCGTGGGCTTGCCCCAGAGATCGGAGCGCTCTGCGTTCCTTCAGCCTGCAGTAAAAGACAATGATCGCCATTATCCTCGCTCTGTCTGCCGGTCTCCTGTTCGGCGCCGGACTTGCCGTCTCCGGAATGGCCAACCCGGCCCGCGTCCAGGGGTTTCTTGATCTTTTCGGTCAGTGGGATCCGACACTCGCCTTCGTGATGGCGGGGGCCATGGCGCCGATGTCGCTCGCCTGGGTCCTGGCCAGACGCATGACGAGACCCCTCGCAGAGGCATGTTTCGACCTTCCAAAAACGAGCGGGGTGGACCGCAACCTCGTTGTGGGCGCCATCCTGTTTGGTTCAGGCTGGGGCATCGGCGGACTGTGTCCTGGTCCTGCACTTGCTGACCTTATCCTGGCCCCGCAACAGGCAGGCCTGTTCGTTCTGGCGGCTTTTGGGGGGATGGCGATCCATCGCTTCGCCCTGCGCTGAGCCGTGGGCATCTGAGACAGGGGGAGACCATATGCCGGAGATCAGACGCATGACATTCCAGGAGCGCTGCAGGATCGTCAGTTCCCAGATGAGCAGCCTCTGACATGGGGCCGCTTGCGCGCTATGTCCCTATCCTCGACTGGGGCCGCCATTATGGGGGCGCTGCGCTCACCAATGATCTCCTGGCGGCGGTGATCGTCACGATCATGCTGATACCGCAAAGCCTTGCCTATGCGATGCTGGCCGGACTGCCGCCGGATGTCGGACTGTATGCATCGATCGCTCCGATCATCGCCTATGCCATTTTTGGAACCAGCCGTTCGCTTGCCGTTGGTCCTGTCGCCGTCATTTCCCTGATGACGCTCGCAGCCGCCAGCGATGTCGCTCCCCCGGGGAGTCCCGCATTCATCGAGGCGACGCTCATTCTTGCATTCCTGTCGGGTGCAATCCTCCTGCTGATGGGCGTACTCCGGCTGGGTTTTCTGGCGAACCTGCTGTCACATCCGGTCGTATCCGGGTTCATAACGGCAAGCGGGATCATTATCGCCACCAGCCAGCTCAAATCGATCCTCGGTATCGAGGCGCATGGCGAGACCATGCCGGAGCTGCTGACCTCGCTGGCCAGCAATCTGGGAGAGGTCAATGCGCCGACGCTTATTATTGGCGTCATCGCCACCTGTTTCCTTTTCTGGGTGCGCCGGGGCCTGAAGCCGCTTTTGATGATGTCTGGCCTCAAGGCGCGGCCGGCCGACCTGATCGCAAAGACGGGGCCCATCGCCGCCGTCGCCGTATCCATTCTTGCGGTTGTTCTGTTCGACCTGGAAGCGCAGGGCGTTCGGGTCATCGGCGAGATACCTCAAAGCCTGCCCCCGCTCACCTTTCCTGAGTTCGATGCGGATCTCTGGGGCCGCCTCGCCATCCCCGCGCTCCTTCTGTCGGTTATCGGATTTGTGGAGAGCGTATCGGTGGGCCAGATCCTTGCTGCAAAAAAGCGCCAGCGTATCCGTCCGGATCAGGAGCTGATCGGGCTTGGGGCGGCCAACCTGAGCGCCAGCTTCACGGGCGGATTTCCGGTTACTGGCGGCTTTGCACGCTCAGTCGTCAACTATGATGCGGGCGCTGAAACGCCGGCTGCCGGGATCTTTACGGCGATGGGCATAACTATCGCTGCGCTTTTCCTGACACCCCTCCTCGCCTCGCTTCCCACGGCCACGCTTGCAGCAACGATCATTGTCGCCGTTCTGAGCCTCGTGGACCTCAGGAAGCCTGTCGACATCTTCCGCTACTCGCGCACCGATTTCGCCGCAATGATCGCAACGATCGGGATCACCCTTCTGGCGGGTGTTGAAACAGGCGTCATCGCCGGGGTCAGCGTGAGCCTTGCGCTTCTTGTCTGGCGGTCCTCGCGCCCGCACGCTGCGATCGTCGGCCGCGTTCCTGGAACAGAGCACTTCCGAAATGTGAAACGACACCAGGTCCTGACGGACCCGCGCGTGCTCACCTTACGCATTGATGAGAGCCTGACCTATCTCAACGCACGCTGGCTGGAAGAACGCGTGCTGAAGGAAGTCGCTGAAGCGCCGGATATAAAGGACCTTATCCTGATGTGCTCGGCGGTCAACGCGATCGACGCCTCGGCTCTGGAGAGCCTCGAGGCGCTTAATCAACGCATGAGAGATGCTGGCGTCAGGCTGCACCTTTCAGAGGTCAAAGGGCCTGTCATGGATCGCCTCAGGACATCGCACTTTCTGCATGACCTGTCGGGACAGGTATGGCTGTCACAGAACGCGGCGTTCGAAGCGCTGACGCACCCGCACACGGCCGGAGCGGCTGATACCAGACAATAGACGACGGGCCCGCATGGGAGGGAACCTGTCTGCATAAGGCTGTATCAGCGCCCCGCCCAACCCGCACAGCCTCCCCTCGCCAATCGGCTCGATTCGCACAGGGAAGCGTCGTTGGGTCCGGGCGGCAACCGAAGTTGTTTGATGTTCCCCGGGTGTTACGATCCGACTGACCTACTGACGAGATCTGCATCCTTCTGACAGGCCGCCACAGCTGAAACGACGATATCGCACAGCCGAGGTCATCCGCCTTATAGCGCTTCGGGGGCGGACAATGGCAGGCGCAAGAAAGCGGTTCACTCACCGTTTTGTGCGTCGCGTTGTCGGGCTGCGGTGAGTGCGCGTCTGGCTTGGGCATGATCATGGCGCCCAATCTCATAGAAAGACAGAGCGATCAGACCAGCAGCATACACACACAGCATGATCGGCACATAAGTCCACCCCAGCGCGCTCAACCTGTCTGCAGTCGGCGCAATGCCTGCGGATGGGAAGTCTGCAATATCGAGCACGAAACCGGCGAGCAGAACTCCGAGACCAGAAACTGATTTTCTGGCAAACATCTGCGCGGCAAAGAACACACCCTCGGACCGCCGCCCCGTTCGCAACTCAGCCTGGTCGGGAACATCAGCAACCATAGAGGCGATCAGGATCTGTGCTGCGATAACGAGGGCAAGATCAAATATTGTTATACTCAGGAACAACGGAAAGAAGATCGGGTCCTCATTTGAAGGGAACATCCCGATCAGGCGGAGAATGATCGGCAACGGAGCGATAACGAATGCCAACCCGGCAAGGCCGATGGCAGCTCGCTTCTTATCGATCCGCCGACCTGCAACCCGCGCAACGACTGATGCAACCGGAGCCGATATCAGTCCGGAAAGAAAGATGATACCGACCTCTCCTGGATCGAGCCCCCAGAGATAGGTGTTGAAGTAAACCGCCAGCGCAGCCGCAAGCGCAGCCCCAAGTCCAAGTATGATTGTCGATCCGAAAATGGATAAAAAGGATCTGTTGGCGAGCGTCTCGACAAGCTCACGCAAATATTGAAGGAGCGTCGCACGGGCATGGGGCCGCGCAACGCTGAGGGTGGGAATAAGTGCATGGGTGCCCCGCGCCGACACCAGGATCGCCACTAAGATGACAATTGACCCAACGACACCGTAAACCTGGTATCCCGCCACGTTGAAATAGCCCGTCTCGTCACCTGGCCCTGGTTTCAGCAGCACCCAGTACATCAGGATACCCACCGCCAGTCCTCCCGACCATTGAAAGAGGAAGCAGTAGCTCAGTAGATCGGTGCGTTCATCATAGTCACGCGACATATCTGCAACCAGGGCCGAACTGGGGATTTCGTAAACAGCCAGAGACACCCGCAGCATAGCCGCGACGACTCCAAGATAGAGGACGAGTCCCCCTTCATCCAACTCCGGCGGTCGCCAAGATCGGCCCCGACCGTTGGTGTCAGGCGCCTCGCAATGCACGCACCACACATTCGCCTGCGACGACATTGGCCCCAGCCCTCGGGGGCCTCTGAGCAAGATGCTCATCGCGCCCCAGCGCCAGGGCCTTGCGAAGGCTGAGAATACTGCTGACGAGCGGCGACCCGACGCGGCTCGCGGCGTCCGAGCGCGACGGTCAGCCTGCTATATCTTCCACATCATCGCCAAACTGCGCCCAGCCCGACTGGCAGACGGAGGGCGCCGGAACCCTGTCGGCAGAAGGCGTGGCCACGCCGTCACATGTTTTGGGGCCATCGGGTTTATCGAACGCCACGCCGGTCCATCCGTCCGGAACGCCCTCGTTCTCGCATACCCAGAGCGCCGCGCCCTCAGGCAGGCTATAGACGATCTCAGCGTTCGGGTCGGGCGCGTTACGGATCAGGACCTTGCGGCCAGGTTTGACCTGGGACAGGCCCGCGCAGGCGTCCAATACGGCGTCTCCGCCCATCATGACCGGGCGTGGGGGAATGCTGACCGCCGTCCCGGCGCCGGATGCCGGATCTGTCGGCCTTGCCGGCTCTGCCTGAGGCCCACACGCCGACAAGGCGCCCAGCGCTACGCATGAGGCTAATGAAACGACTAATCGCACCCTGTCCTCCCGACATCCCTGCGGTCCTGACCGGCCCCGTGACGGGGCGGAGGGCCGGTCCCACCTATCCTGCCGGACCGCCAGATCGCATGCTTGTAATCGTTACAGTCAGAACGCGCATGTCTCAACACAAACATCGTTGATGGCTGCGTGCTGTGGCGCCCGATACCAGCGCGGGGCGCGGGAGGCCGCGCGGTTACATCTGGCGTCGCTGGCGAAAGGGCTGCGCGCGGTATGGGCCAGCCGCCGGGCTAGTCGGGCGAAACTGCCGAAGCTCCCCTCGCCCCTCATGCGCCGCGAGACATCAGCAATAGGGATTTCCCGGACGGCACTGCACGGTGGGATAGCGGATCGAGTCCATGAAGTTGGAGAAGTTTGCCTGATCCTCTGGCGAATAACCGCTGTAGGTCGTTGTTGATGGAGGCGAGAAAGCTGAATACCCGCCATAGGCGCCCGATGAATATCCGCCGGTCGCGCTGAGCGCCGAAAGACCGTCGACGGCGAACGACAGGACTGACAGGAGGCCCTCTTCGAGGAGGGAGAGGTTTGCCGAGCCTCCCGCGGCGCGCTGCGGCAGGGAGGCATTGTAGAGGCCGTAGTAGGGCTCGCAGGAGGCGTTGAAACCTCGCTCAATGCAGTTGCGCGCGAGCAGCTTCATTGCAGCATCCGGATCCGGGGTTCCGAAGTCTGGCGACAGTCGGATGACGGCGAGGTTATGACAGGCGCGTGGATCGGCCTGACTGCACAGCTGTTCAATATAGACTGCAGTGCGCTCCCTGTCGGCGTGTGTCGCCTCCGCGCCTGAGAGTACGGCTTCAGCCATGAGGCGGCAGGCTGGCTCAAGACGGTGGTCGCAGGCTGTCCTCAGGCGATCGAGGGCGGCGGCGGGATCACGGGGGACAAGACGCCCCTCGAATGAAAGCCGCCCTGCGTTGAAGCAGGCATAATACTGGCCATAGCGGCAGGCGAGGTCCTGAAGACGCAGTGCGTCAGCCCCGCGCCCCTCCAGTTCAAGGGCGATACCTTCTTCCAGCACCCCTGAGGCGAGTGCGAGCCGCCGCTCTCCCGCCCCGCCCAGAGTGTTGCTCTCGGCCTGCGCGTAATAGTCCAGAGCCCTGGCCGGATCCTTGCTGACGCCGTATCCGATCTCAAAAATATAGCCGAGGGAGGCCTGGGCCTCGGCTGTTCCGACGCTGGCCGATTGTGCGATGAGCCGCAGTCCCTCGGCGACATCGCGCGGCGCGCCGTCGGCTGTCAGCATCATATGGCCTGCATTGTAGGCGGCCCGGGGCTCGCCTGCAGCAGCGCCCCTGCGGTACCATTCCAGGGCGCGGGTCCTGTCCTGAGGAACGCCCATACCACGCTCATAGTAGAGCCCGAGATTATAGAGGGCGAGAGGATGGTTCTGGCCTGCGGCGCGTTCGAACCAGATCACAGCCTCGGTCCTGGAAGGCTCTGCGCCCTGCCCGGATGCATACATGGTCCCCAGCGTGTACTGTGCGGGAGCATAACCGCCCTCGGCCGCCTGACGGATACGTGCAAACGCCCTGACGTAATCCCCGGCGTGTCCCGCCTCCATGCCCTGGTCAAACAGGGACTGGACGCTCTGGGCGTTGGCTGCGCCTGACGCCACGGACAGGCAGAGGAGGAGCGGCGCCAGGACACGGAACATGGTGATGTCTCAACGAGGGGCTTTCGGGCTGATCAGACGTTACAGTTTTTAAGTCTAGCGGGCTTCTGGCCGCAGACCTATAGCACGGCCTGTCTGCACCGTGACGTGCAACGATAGGTTGCGCCATATCGCGCCCCATGGCGCGCGCCTGAGAGACATGCAACCGGCGCATAAGATTGGCTTGCGCCGCAGGCATGAGGCGCCAGCGACCGGCGCATGGCCTCGAACCTCACTCCAGCCAGGCTTACCTGCGGGTGATCCCGGGCGCACGGCCAAAGGTCAGATACCGCCAGGTCCATTCCAGGGGGCCCATCCGGAAACATCTGAGCCAGGCCATGAACGCCAGAGCCATTGGGAACATGATCAGGGGAACAAGCGCCCACAGCTCGACCCAGCTCAACCGCCCCCAGAGCGCCAGGCCAAAGCCGGAGAACAGGATGGCGGCGATCATGCTCTGGCCCAGATAGCCTGTGAACGCCATCCGGCCGAGCGCCGAGAGGGGTGCAAACATGATCCGCCAGGGCATGAAGCGCCAGGCCAGCATGAACAGGCCGATCCAGCCGAGCGTCACGCCCAGCCGGCCGAACTGAAACGTGAGAGCGGTGACCGCCGGGAACTCGCCCCCTGCGGGCCAGGCGAGCATCGCTTCCCAGGCCCGGATGGGCAGTCCCAGTCCCATGCCCGCCACGGCGAGCAGGACATAGACGGATGTCGGTGAGGCGCCTGACAGGACGCCTGTCCGGAACAGAGCCATTCCCAGCAGCATGAAGGCGCCGGCGTCGACGATCCACCACACGAGGCCAGGCGTCAGCGTCCAGTCCAGCGTCACTTCACTCATGAACTGAAGATTGGCGAGATAGTCTCCCAGACGGGCCGCCCTTTCCTCGGCCAGGGCGGCCGCTGCAGCCGCCGCATCCCCGGTTTCAGGCGTCTGCGAGACGGCCTCCCAGAAGGCCCATGCCGATAGCATCACCAGGAGTATGAGCGAGGCGCCGACGAGACGCCGGGGTGATGCGCCCATGAACAACAGGATGACCGGCGATGCGATCGCATAGGGCAGCAGGATATCGCCCGGCCAGAGCAGCAGCGTGGCATTCAGGACGCCGAACCAGAGGAGCCAGAAACAGCGAATGAGGAAGAGCCGTGGCGAACGGGACGGATCCTGAAGGAATAACAGGGCCGAGGCGCCGAACAGAATGGAAAAGACGCCGCGCATGGATCCGTAGACAAAGAGATGGCCGAGCAGCCAGACGACCCAGTCAGGATCCGCCAGATCTGGCGCACCATCAGGCTGTTCCGAATAGAGTGTCCCACCCATCGTCGTGATGTTGATGAAGAGAATGCCAATGAGGGCGAACCCGCGCAGAGCATCGATCGCCTCAATGCGCTCTGCGGGCCGTGCTGGCTCCACCTGTCTCTCCTCTGGCTCCTGGGAGCTAAGGCTATATCGAGCTCAGCAACAAGGGGCTGATCCCATGACGTCCCCTTGACGGGCGCGAACGCAGGGCGCTGACCGGCGAACAGACAGGGCGTGCGCTCATGATTGCGCTGTAGACGACAGAGCCGGCATGCTGCAGGCTCACACGGGAAAAGGCGGACGCTCCTGAGGCGCTGCGCCATCGAAGGGACGGGAGATCATGACCAGACCAAAATTGTACGGCATTTCCGGCTCCCGCGCGATCCGCGCCATCTGGGGCATCGAGGAAACGGGGATCGACTATGAGCATATTCCCATCAGCTACGGGGCTGATTCCAAGGGGGCGGATTACCTGGCCGTCAATCCCAATGGCCGCATCCCCGCTCTGACAGACGGCGATCTGCAGCTCTTTGAGTCCATGGCCATCAACCTCTATCTGGCTAAACGCTATGGCGGAGGGCTCTATCCGTCGTCAGCATCGGATGAGGCGCTGACCTGGCAATGGAGCGTCTGGGCCATCAGTGAGATTGAGCCCCTGCAGATGCAGATCGTGATCCAGAAGGTTTTTACCCCGGAGGATAAACGTAATCCGAAGGTTGTTGAGCAGGCCACCCGGGGTCTGCAGCGCCCGCTCAAGGTGCTCAATTCATCCCTGGATGGACGCGACTGGCTGGTCGGGGGGGCCTTTTCAGTGGCCGATCTCAACGTGGCGTCGGTGATGCACCTGATGCGAATGATCGGCTTCGACTACAGCGAACATGCCAATGTGCAGCGCTGGACCGATGCCTGCTATGCGCGTCCGGCCTTCGCGCGGGCGCTGGCCAGGCCCTAGAGGCGGGCGGGCCGATTACGCCGCTGTCTGGAACAGCAGCATAAGTGGCTCACCCGCCAGCAACAGCATCGCAAAACCAGCCTCGAATGCGACAGCGGCCCAGTTCTTCGGGCTGTTAGCCTTATCGGCGAAAATCGAGATGATTCGTCCTGAAGCGGCGCCCGCCCACATCAGACCCACGACCAGGAATGCAGACGGCGACGCCACGACGAGTGGCGCGATACCCGCCAACAGGAATAATCCGCCAAATGTCGATCTGAACTCGGAACGTCCCGGAGGTGTCAGAGCGGCAAGGCCCGTGAAATCTGCTGCGCGTTTTGGAAAGAAGAGGCCAAGACACCCCATCAGCACCGTGGCGAGTGCGCCTGCAGTATTGAGCATGTCCATCAAAGACCCCGAGAACAGCTGGATGGAACATACCTTCTGAACGGAAAGCTGCAGAACGTACAGACGAGACGTGATCGCCCCTGACCGGTCTTTTGCGATCCGCCAGATAAACCCTGACGCCCTGATGGCGCTGGCGGGAGCGCAGGTCCCGGCGCATGGCCCCGACGCCTTCTCAGCTCTGCCGGCCCAGAGCGATGGATATCTCGCGATGACGGGCCCGCGTTATCCGGTAGAAGCCAAACACGAGCATTGAGGTCACAGCCACAATGGCCGGCAGCGGCCCCCATATCAGGACAAGCTGTGACTGCATGCCGTCTGACACCTGAGAGAGATCCTCGCCTTCTGCAGCCCTCGGAAAACGGATCATGTCCAGGGCGACGCCGGCGATCATGACGCCCATACTCCTGCCGGCGTTGTTTGCGAGCCCGAGACCCGCAAAATAGAGGCCTTCCCTCCTGAGTTTTGCCATTTAGTACGTGTTTTGGGTTTCGAGGATATCGCTGATTGGATTGCCGCGCAGGAAGGGGGTATCCATTTTCAGGATATGGATCCGGCCGGTTCGTTCGTCGCGTACCTGAGCTTCCGAGATTTGCCAGAGCTCATCCCTGATCTGCCGCAGTGAGCGTTTAGTTTTTATCTCGAGGTATTTGCCCAACATCAGGGCGATGAAGCAGACGAGAATGTGAGCCCGTATCGCCTCCTGAGTGCGATGAAAGATGGGCCGCGTTCTCAGGTCTGACTTGCTGATCCGGAATGCCTGCTCGACGCGCCAGAGATCGTTGTAAAAAGCAATGATTTCAGAAGCCGACAGGTCCTCTTCCGGAATGTTAGTGACATATCCCTTGATGCCGAGAAGCTTTTCAGACTTTGACTGAAGAGCGGCGTCGAACTCGAAAGCGGCTCCGCTCTTTCTGGATTTTCTGATGAATTTTGCACGCCGGCCCGGCTCATTGCGCTGGAGAAGGTCTCTGGCCCGCTTAACCTGCTTATCCAGCTCTCTTCGATCCTTTCTGTAACGCGCTTCGGAAAAGGCGCAGATGATCGATACGGCCGGATCGGCCTCGGGAGGTCTGAAGCGCCCCATCGCCTGATCTGTTCGCGGCAGCGAAGCATGGACCTGCCCGATAAAGCCCGCCGGCATGCTGGCGAGGCGCGCTCCGACGATGTAGCGATAACCCTGAGCCTGAAGCTGGCTCATATTGTCTTTTGACAGCATGGCCGCATCAGCAACGATGACAGGCTTGTCTGCTCCCACCCGCTCCTGGAACCGCCTGACGATCTTCAGCATCGTATGGCCTTCGAAGGTGTTGCCTTCAAAAACCTCATGCATGACAGGGAAGCCGGATCGGGTGGTTATCAGACCAATGACGACCTGCGGCTGCTGGGGCTTGTTGTCCTTGGAATATCCCGGCCGCTGCAGGTCATACTCTTTGAACGGTTCGAAATAGAGCGTGGTGACATCATAGAGGACAAGGCCGAACGTTTCCTGCAGGTCCTCGCGGGCTGTCTGAATCGCCGCTGTTTCTATCGCCTCCTGCTGATCGAGGAGCTTCGGCAAAAGCCGGTAGACGGTACGCCGGGCATAACGAACGCCGAAATAACGCTCCAGAAGCTCCAGCGTGCGCAGCTTCGAGACTGGCTCTACAATCCGCATGAGCGCGAGGTCGAGATAAAGCTCAGGCAGCCACCCAAGATGGCAGCGGCTGGCGCAGGCAAGAAGCACGCGGCGGATGAACGGGTGGGTCACGCCAAGCAGCCTCGCCTGGGACAAATCCAGCTGCCCTTGAGCGGTGGTGTCCGGCCTATCGGCAAACAGGTTCGGCTGTCGGCGGTGCGCCTCAGCATAGCGCTCGGCGCTATCCAGAAGAGACCTCAGCCCGTCCTCATCGCGTGCGCTGCCGATGTGCTTCACCACAACGCACCGCGATCCCTCGTAACGCACGACCTGAACCCCGGTCGCGCCCGAGGCAGTCCTGGTCTTGCGGACGGTCAGATCTCCATTCATCCGACCACGATTAGCACTTAGTACGTATTCCGGCCCACGCCAGAAAAATATCCCAATGACTTAAAACAGATTTTTCCAATCAGGTCGGATGTCAGACGGATTTGGCACAAGTCAGGA